>Ga0207929_1000076_pt1 | contig 28068 bp, 28 predicted proteins | sample NGESurdeep072012_FD_184466 | JGI IMG/M metagenome (GOLD analysis project Ga0207929, IMG submission 184466) | Arctic peat soil microbial communities from Barrow, Alaska - NGEE Surface sample 53-1 deep-072012 (SPAdes) | ecosystem: Environmental > Terrestrial > Soil > Wetlands > Peat ... | reverse complement strand
AAGAAAGCCACGTTGAGGTCGGCCTGGGGTGCGCTCGAGCCGAAGTAGTAAGTCGCCCCGGCGACGATGGCGATGGGCAGGATGGCTGCCAGCGAGGTGCCAATCGCCCGATGCTGGTCTCGCTTTGCCCAGATGACCTGAAGCGGCACGAGCACGAAGCCGCCTCCGACACCCAGCAGGCCGCCGGCAAGCCCTGCGATGCCGCCGATCGCCGCATCGCGGCGAGGATTCGAAGGTTGGTCGCCGATCAGCGACTCACGAGAGCCGGCCGACGTAGAGGTTCACCACCTCCTCATCATCCAGCAGTTCCTTGCCGGGGCCCTCGAGGCGATTCTTTCCGAGCACGAGGACGTATGCCCACTGGGCGTGCTTGAGCGTCTCGCGCGTGTTCTGCTCGATGACGAGCACTGCAACACCGGTAGAGCGTATCTGCTCGATGCGTTCCCAGATGAGTCCCTGGAATTTCGGCGCCAGGCCGGCGCTGGGCTCGTCGAGGATGAGCACAACGGGATCGACCATCAATCCTCGAGCGAGCGCGAGCATCGTTCGTTGGCCTCCGCTCAGCGTGCTGGCTTTCCTGTGCGATGAGGCCGCGAGGTCCGGAAAGAGCTTGAAAAGCTGCTCGATCCTCTCGCGCACTCCACCTTTGCGGCTGTAGCCGCCCATGTCGAGGTTCTCTCGGACGGTGAGGTCTGGGAAGACGTTCGCCACCTGTGGCACGTACGCGAGCCCCTTGGAAACGAACTTCTCGGCCGGCTGGCCTGTCACATCCACTCCCATGACCTTCACGGTGCCCGACGTCGGTCGGATGAGTCCGGCGATCGCTTTCAGCAGCGTTGATTTGCCGGCCCCGTTGGGCCCGACGATGGCGGTGATCGCGCCTCGCCTGGCATTGATGCTGACGCTGTCGATGACCGGAGCTCCGCCATAGCCGGCTGTCAAGGCATCGACCTCGAGGACAAGGGCGTCAGCAGTGCTCACTGTCTGACCTGCTCGCCGAGATAGGCGTCGACAACGTCCGCGTTGGACCGCAGCGACTCGAACGGACCTTCGGCGATCACGGTGCCCTGGGCCATCACGATGACGTGATGGGTGACGCGCTCAATGAATGGCAGATTGTGCTCAACGACGATTACCGATGTTCCGCTCGCGATGAAGCCCTCGATGGCGAGGGCCATTCGCTCGCCGAGCACCGGATTCACGCCGCCCATCGGTTCGTCGAGGATCACGAGCTCGGGAGCGGCCATCCGGATGCGGGCGAACTCCACGAGCCGCTTCTGCCCGCCGCTCAAATTTCCGGCTCGCTCGTTGCGAAGTGCGCTCAGGCCGAACTCGTCGAGGATCTCGCGGGCTTGAATCAGCTCGTCCTCGGCCTTGACGCGGTGCGCTCGTCCGAGCCCGACCAGGCCGCTGAAAAAACCTTCGCGCCCTGGGTCCCAACGCGCCATCACGACGTTTTCGAGCACGGTGAGCCCAGGCCACTCGCGAGGGGACTGGAACGTGCGGATCAACCCGAGGCGTGAGATCTGATGGGGAGGAAGACCCTGGATCTCCCTACCCTTGAAGAGCACGGTCCCGCTATCGGGCAGCTTGAAGCCGGAGATGAGGTCGATCGCAGTGCTCTTGCCTGCGCCGTTGGGACCGATGAGGCCTGTCACCTGTCCCAATGGAGCTTCGAACGAGCAGGCGTCGACCGCGATGACGCCTCCGAACCGTTTCGTCAGCCCGCGGACCTCGAGAGCCGGGCCTGCAGTCGGCGTTGTCACGCGGTCAGGGGCGCTACGTCGGTGGCCGGTTGTGCAGGTTGCCGGTCGACGAAGCGGCGCTCCGGAAGCAAGCCCTGCGGCCTGAAGCGGAGGAAGAGCACCAGGACCAGGCCGATGATCGCTCCGCGCGCTGCAAGCAGCACCTGTGGATGGTCGGTGTTGAACGCGCCAACCCCTGGCAGCGACGGCAGGAAGCGCGTCGACTCATTCACGATGAGGCCCATGATCACCACGCCCAGGGCCACGCCCCTGATGTTGCCGCGGCCGCCCACGAGCACCGCTGAGTAGAGAACGATGACCTCGATCGGCGACCAGGCTGAAGTATTGAACGCTGTCAGGTACGCGGCGAAAAGCGCTCCGGCGAAGCCGCCCAGGGCCGCGCCGAGCAGGTAGCCCTTCAACTTCAGCCGGTAGATGTCCCGTCCGAACGCCGCTGCGGCACGCTCGTCCTCGCGCAGCGTCCGTAAAGCCATGCCGAATCGGCTGCTCGAGACCCGGGACATCAAAAAGTAGACGAGGGCGAACATCACCAGGCACAGCCCCATCAAGAAATACTGGTAGGAGAAGTAATCGAGACCGAACCAATCACCCATCGGGTCGAAGAGACCCGACAGTCCGTTGTATCCGTCGAATAGCGGGACGAACTGCCCGGCGAAGACGTACATGACGTAAACGGCCCCCAGCGTCACGATCGAGAAATAGATGCCGCGAAGGTGGCCCAGCGCGATTGATCCGACGACCAGCGCGACGGCCATTGCCGAGATCACCGCGATAACCACAGCGAGCGGATACGGCAGCGTCGCTCCGAGGATGTATTGGGCCGGCGCAATGGGCGCTCCGATGGTGAGGACGAGGGTCATATAGGCGCCGACTGCGATGTAGCCGTAATAGGCAAGGTCGAAGTCGCCTGACCAGCCCCAGATGACATTGAGCCCGAGAGCCATGATTCCGAAGATCGCGCCCTCGGTGAGGACGGAGACCAGGTACGCGCTCATTCGAAGACCGTTCTGCGGGCGTTGGTGAACAGGCCGCGCGGTCGAAACAGGATGACCAGCGCCAGGATTCCGAACGCGATCGCGAGGTTGTAGCTCGCGCTGATGTAGCCGCCGACAAATGGCACCGGAAGCGCGGGCACCACCTCGAGGACGATGCCCACGATCACAGCGCCGGCCATGGTGCCGAAAGCCCGGCCGAGACCTCCCGCGACCGCGGCGGTCAGCGTGATGAGAAAGAACCCGAAGCCGAAGTACGGGGTGAAAGACCCAACAGTCTCAGCCAGGACGAACCCCGCATATCCGGCGATCAGGCCGGCAAGAAAAAAAGTTGCGGCCGCCACCCTCGTGGCGTTGATGCCTGTGACGCGCGCGAGCTCGCGGTTCTGCGACACCGCCCGCAGCGCCTTGCCGAATTTCGTCCGCGAGATGATGAAGAAGAGCACGACGGTTATCGCGATCGCCGAAATGACGATCTGCTGGTCGAGAGGGTTCAGCAGGAAAGGGCCGATCTGCTGAGGGGCACCCGGATCGAGGTTGTAGGCGACGTTCGATGCGCCGAAGATGATGACCAGCACGTTCTGGATGACGAAAGACAACCCGAGCGTGGCGATGAAGATGACGGTCGGGCTCGCGCCGAAATGGATGAAGGGGCCGATAACGCTCGAGTACATCGCCAGCGCAGTCAACCCGCCCGCGAGCGCGGCCGCGAGCGCGGCGGCCGGTGCGCTTCCGGTCCTCTGGTGCACCAGGTACGCCGCATACGCACCTATCGTCAGGATCTCGCCGTGGGACACGTTCGCGACGTTCGTCACCCCGTACTGGAGGGTGAACGCGACCGCCGAGAGCGCGAGGATCGACGCGGTGACGATCCCGAACCCAAGCGTCAGTAGAGCTGCGTGCACGGCCCAACCTCCATTTTGGCGTGGTGCAACGGTCTCAGCGAGACAGCTCGGTCAGTCGATTCTCCGTCTCTGGCTTATGGCGTCGCCGCGGCCAGCGCCGCAGCATCCAACACCTGCACCTGCACCTGCGCGCCGACGACGCTCTGCTGGAACGCGGCATAGGGTCCGAACACGTTGTGGAAGCTGTTGTAGTCAAGCGGACCGCTGGCGCCGTCGAAGTTGATCTCTGTGCCGGCCTTGATGAGCGCCAGGCACGACGGGTACGTGTAGCACTGCGTGCCAGGCGGATTGGTCACGCTCGTCATGGCCGCGTTGATGTCCGGGCCCAGGATGCTGTTGGCCTTGTCGATCGCCAGCGCCTGGCTGATGACCGCGTCGTAGGCGTAGTTGGCGTTTCCAAGTGGCTGCTGATTGGCTCCGGGGACCACCAGCGCAAATTGCTTGAGGAACTCATCGGTCGCCGCGCCTGAGACCGACACTCCGTAGACGGAGATGAGGTGGTCGTGCGCCACCTGGTTGCCGATGGCCTTCAAATAGTCGCTGCCACCCGTGACGTCGGTCCCGACGAACGGGATCGCAAGGTTGTCGAGGGACTTGAAGTTTCGGAACAGCACCGCGGCCGTTGGGGCGTCGGTCTGCGTGAAGATCACATCAGGGGCGTCGGCTATCACCTGCTGGACGGTGGTCAGGTAGGAAGTCTGGGCGGGGGCGATGGTGTAGGCCTTGACCACAGTGCCGCCGAGCTTGGTGAACGTGGCCGTGATCGGCGGCGGGAACGTCTGCGCCGCGATGTCCGAGTAGAAGATGAGGTCTGCCTTCTTGTACCCCTTGTTGTAGGCGTACAGCGCCATGGCAACGCTGAGCTGCGAGTCCGAAGGGCTGTCCCTCCACAGATACGCGTTGGCGTTCTTGTCGAACAGAGTGCTGCCGCCCTGGAACTGGGTGGTGATCTTGGCCGAAGTCACGATCGGGGTCACGGCGGCGATCTCCTGCGTCTCGGGGCCGATGATCCCCACCACGTTGCTGTTCGCGAGCAACGCTCGGGCCGCGACCGCGCCGTCGGCCTCATCGCACTGGGTGTCGGCGTGCTGGAGCACGAGCTGCTGGCCCAGGATGCCGCCACCGGCGTTGATCGCCTTCTGAGCGACCTGGGAGCCCTGAAGCATGGCTGCGCCGAGGCTCGATAGGCTGCCGGTGAAGCAGGAAAGCACGCCCATGGTCACCGGGCCGGTGGGTAGATGTGAGGTGGAGGTGCTGGTGCTGCCGCACGCTGCAAGAACGAAAGCTGTTGTGGCGAGGCTCGCCATCAGGCGCCCTGGGCCTGAGTTTCGCTTCGTGTTTGCGTTGACGAGGTTCATCGTGTGTGGTACCTCCAACCGTCCCAGTGCAGCCGCGTTCCGGGCGAGATTAGTCCAGCCCTGCGGCATTGTCAATGGTTGGACCACTGGACCTGTGTGCCTGTTAAACTCCGCCCCGATGGGCGCGCCACCCGCCGCCTCGCTTCGCCCGCTCGAGCGCAGCCGTCTTTACGAAGACGTGGGCGAGAGGCTGGCCGAGTTCGTCAGGGAGTCGGACATGGCACCGGGTGCCCAGTTCCCGACGGAGCGTGACCTGGCGCGCCAGCTGCACGTCAGCCGCACGTCGGTCCGCCAGTCCTTTGTCGTCCTCCAGGCGCTGGGCTTTGTCGACGTCCGCCACGGGGAAGGCGTGTTCCTGCGCCGCACACGCGGCTTTGGCGACTCGCTCACGAAGCTGCTCGAACGCCGGCGACGACTGCCGGACGTGCTCGAAGCGCGGGAGGCACTCGAGGTCAAGCTGGCAGAGCTGGCAGCGGCTAACCGGGGTACGGACGATCTCAGCGCCATGAACTCAGCGGTCGCTCGGATGGGGGCGGAGATCAGCGCGGGCGGGGTGGGCACCGAAGGCGACGCTGCTTTTCATCACGCCATCGCGCTGGCCGCGCGCAATGAGATCCTGCTGCATCTCATCGAGGCGATGGCCGAGGTGATTCAGGAGTCCCGCATCGAATCGCTCAGCGAACCCGGGCGGCCGCTGCGCTCGCTCGAAGCGCACCGGCGCATTCTCGCCGCCATCGAATCGCGAAATCGCGAGGGCGCTGCCGAGGCGATGCGCCAGCACCTCCGGGTTGTTGCAGACGTCTCGCTGCTCCGGTGGCAACCGGAACCTTCCGACGATGTCGACGCCGGGGACTAGCGTTCCGGAGGGTTCGTCGGGGCGCACCGCCGATGCGTGCGCGAAATGCGGGGCGCCACTGAACCAATTTCGCGTCTGCACCGGCTGCGGACACTACGCATCGCTGACTGCGGCGCAGAGGATCGACCAGATCGCCGACCGCGGCTCGTTTCAAGAGCACGATCGCCACATATGGGCCGGCAACCCGATCCATTTCTCCTCGGGCGTCACCACCTACGAGAAGCAGCTGGCACAGGCGCAAGCAGCGACCGGTCTCCTTGATGCGGTGGTGACCGGTAATGCGCACGTGATGGGCGTTCGCGTGGTTCTGGTCGTGTTTGACTTCAGGTTTCTCGGCGGCAGCATGGGCAGTGTCGTCGGCGAGAAGGTGGCGCGCGCGTTCGGCTCGGGTCGGCGCGAGCATCTGCCTGTGATCGCAATCTGCTCGTCCGGCGGAGCGCGCATCCAGGAAGGGATGGTGGCGCTGTTCCAGATGGCGAAGACCACGCTGTGCGCCGCGAGGTTGCGGGAGGAAGGTGTTCCGCTGCTGACAGTCCTGACGGACCCGACGATGGGCGGAGTGCTTGCATCGTTTGCCAGCATGGGCGACGTGATCCTGGCCGAGCCGAATGCCCGCATATCGTTCGTCGGACCACGCGTTCACGAGAAGGCGATTGGTGATCCCGTGCCGCCTGGAACTGCGGAGTTCGCACTTCTTCACGGGACCATCGACGCGATAGTCGAGCGCGAGCATCTGCGTGCGATCCTCGGACATCTTGCGGCAATGCTGCGTCCGAAGGAGCCGACCCGGGCCAAGGTGCCTGCTGTGCCGAAGCCGTTTCCGCTGGCCGGGTCCGGCCGGCCGGTGTGGGAGACGGTTGAGCTCGCGAGGCATCCCGCACGTCCGACCGGGAGCGACCTCGCCAACCGTGTGTTTCACGATGTTTTCGAGCTGCACGGCGATCGAAGTGGGGAGGACGACGATTCCATCATGGCCGGCATCGGGACGCTCGCCGGCCGCGCCGTCGTGATAGTGGCCCAGAACCGGAACTCCGCGAACGGCGGTCGCACGAGAGCCAGCGGCTACCGCATGGCGATGCGTGCATTCGCTCTCGCCGAACGCTTCTCCTTGCCGCTGATCACCCTCGTTGACACCCCCGGCGCGGCCACCGATGCCGAGGCAGAAGGAGCGGGCATAACCGGGGCGGTGGCCGAGTCGCTGGCGCGACTGGGACGCCTGCGGACCGTGGTTGTGAACGTCGTCGTCGGCGAGGGCGGCAGCGGCGGGGCGCTGGCGTTGTCCGTTGGCGATCGCCTGCTGATGCTGGAGAACGCGATTTTCTCAGTGATCGGACCCGAGGCCGCATCGACGATTCTGTATCGCGACTCAGCTCACGCCCAGGAGGTCGCGCGCCAGTTGAAGCTCACAGCTCGCGACCTGTTTGGACTTCGTCTCGTCGATCGCGTGGTCGCCGAGCAGCCCGTGGCGCATGAGTCACCCGAGATGATGGGAACGATGGTTCGCCAGGCGCTGGTCGAAGAGCTGGCCGTCCTGGAGCAGGTGCCGATCAAGACCCTCCTGTCGCGGCGAGAAGCCAAGTTCAGACACACGCACGGACTCCGCGGCCGGCTTCAGCTGTTCATGCGGTCATCGTCGGACGCGAATGCCGCGCAGGCCCAGTAGGCCCGATCATTGGACGCCTTGGCTCCAATGCCGCTCTCGGGCATCCGCGTCCTTGACTTCAGCCATGCGCTCGCGGGCCCCTACTGCACGATGCTCCTCGGCGACCTTGGCGCAGACGTCATCAAGGTCGAGCCACCGGCGGGCGACCACTCGCGGCAATGGGGCCCGCCTTTCATCAATGGCGAGTCCTCCTACTTTCTATCAGTGAATCGCAACAAGCGAAGCGTGGTGCTGGATCTGAAGAGTCCTGCCGCACGCGGCGTGGCGGAAGAGCTGGCCATGGTGTCCGATGTCGTCGTGGAGAATTTCAAGCCCGGAACGATGGCGCGGCTCGGACTCGATGCGGAGAAGCTGCAGGGCATGAAGCGCGCGCTGGTTTACGCGTCGATCAGCGGGTTCGGCCAGAGCCAGCCGACGCTGGCAGGTTACGACCAGATCGCGCAAGGTACGTCGGGGATGATGAGTGTGAATGCGACTCCCGACAGCCCTCCGACCAAAGTTGGCGTTCCGATCGGGGACATCACGGCCGGGATGTTTGCGTCCGAGGCGATCCTGGCGGCGCTCGTCGAGCGAAGCACCACAGGCAAGGGCCGCTATATCGATGTCGCTCTCAATGACTCGTTGCTCGCGCTGTTCACATATCAGGCGGGCCGGTTCTTCGCCTCCGGTGAGGTCCCGGTTCAAGAGGGCAACCATCACGCCACGATCGCCCCATATGGCACGTTCGCGGTCAGCGATGGGTTCATCAACGTGGCGGTTGCGACCGATGTTCAATTTGTCCGATTCTGTGAGGCGATCCACGCGCCCGAGCTCGCTGCTGATACCAGGTTCGCGACCAATGCGATGCGGCAAGCTGCAAGGTCTCAGCTGGCGGGCGCGATCGAGGGCCACCTTCGTGAAGGCACGCGCGCTGAATGGTTGGCGAGGTTCGAGCAGTTTGGAATTCCCGCCGGGCCGATCCTCGACATCGAAGAGGCTTTTGCCAGCCCGCTCGCGATCGAGCGCGAAATGCGCGTGAAGATCCAACACCCAAAGGCCGGCGAGATCAACCAGGTCGGCGCGCCGTGGAAGATCGACGGTCGGTCCAGCGCGATCCGAATGCCGCCACCCCTCCTGGGGCAGCACACCGCCGAGGTGCTGAGCGAGCTGCTACACCGCAACGCCGGAGACCTGGTTGGCTGATCGGCTCGATGGATCGACCGAAGGCCGTGCAAGCGCGCCGCTCTCGGGCATCCGGGTCATCGAGGTCGGCAACTACATGGCTGGGCCTTTTTGCGGGATGCAGCTTGCCGACCTGGGCGCGGAGGTGATCAAGGTGGAGCAGCCGGTCGGTGGCGACCAGGTACGTTCGTCGGCGCCCCTGATCGAGGGGGAGGGTTCGGCGTTCATGCGCCTGAACCGCAACAAGCGCTCGGTCGCCCTCGACCTGAAGAGCACGTCCGGCAAAGAGGTGTTTCGCAAGCTCGCCGCCACAGCGGACGTCGTGGTCGAGAATCTCCGCCCCGGCACCATGGCCGACCTCGGTCTCGACTACGAGAGGCTGCAACGGCTGAACCCGCGCCTCATCTACGTCGCAGCGTCCGGTTGGGGCCAGGACGGGCCGCTCAGGGATCGGCCCGGGATGGACATCATGGCCCAAGCTCGATCGGGGCTCATGAGTATCACCGGCACGCCCGATGGCGATCCGGTGAAGGTCGGCGTGCCGATCTGCGACCTCGTCTGCGCCCTCTACGGAGCGCTGGCCGCGGTGTCGGCGCTGCACGCGAGGCGCGAATCAGGCGTCGGCCAGTTCATCGATGTCTCGTTGCTCGAGGCCGGCGTGTCTTTTGCAATCTGGGAGGCCGGCCTGTTCTTCGCCACCGGCGAGATTCCCAAGGCGTCGGGATCTGCGCACCAGAACGCCGCGCCTTATCAGGCATTTCGTGCGCAGGACGCATGGTTGACGATCGGCGCCACCACCAAACCCAACTGGACGGCGATGTGCGAGGTACTTGGGCTTGCGAGTCTGCTGCAGGATGGCCGTTATACGGACGCTAACCTCCGGCATGAGCACCGCGAGGCACTCGCCGCCACCATCGAGGAGGTAACCATGACCAAACCCGCGGCACATTGGCTCGACCTTCTCGATCAGGCCGGAGTCCCGTGCGCGCCGCTACAGGACTTCGGCCAGGCATTCACGGACCCGCACCTGCTCGCGCGCGATTACTTCTGGGACGCGCCGCACACGACTGCCGGAACAGTCCGCCAGCTGGGTTCGCCGATGCGGTTCTCAGGCACTCCCACGCGGCGCGACCGGGCGGCCCCTCTTCTTGGTGAAGACTCGACCGCTGTGCTGGCGGAGCTTGGATACGACGCCGCTGCGGTGAGAAGCATGCTCGAGCAGAAGGTCGTGGGTGTTCCCACGCAATCCCGCCATGAGTGATACGCGCGCGGCCGCGCCGGCCGAGGAGCTGATCGTCGAGCAGCGTGGTCCGATCAGGTGGATCACTTTCAACCGGCCTCATGCGCGCAACGCGTTGACCTGGAACATGTACGACCGGCTGGTCAAGGCGTGCGAGGACGTGAACGCCGACCGCAGCGTTCGCGCAGTCGTGCTGACGGGCGCCGGGGGCAAGGCATTTGTCGCAGGCACCGATATCGCGCAGTTTCGAGCGTTCAAGACCGAGCAGGATGCGCTCGACTACGAGGCGCGAGGAAACGTGGTCATGAACACCCTCGAGTCGGTGCGCGTGCCGACGATAGCCGCGATAACCGGCGCGTGCACCGGAGCGGGCGCAGCGATCGCGGCGTGTTGCGACCTCCGTATTGGATCACCGACCTCGCGGTACGGGTTTCCAATAGCGCGCACCCTCGGCAACTGCCTGTCGATGGCGAACTACAGCCGCATCGCGGCCCTGATGGGAATTCCGCGCCTGAAGGACCTGATCATGCGTGCGCGGCTCATGGATGCTCAAGAGATGCTGGCAAGCGGTCTGCTGTCCGAGGTGACGCCTGACGAGCAATCGTTGCCCACCCGCGCGCAGTCGCTCGCCGAGGAGGTCGCGTCGCTGGCCCCGCTGACGCTTTGGGCGACCAAAGAAGCGCTGCGGCGTGTGCGCGAGAAGATGAGCCTGGTGGATGGCGACTCGGACCTGATCTTGGCCTGCTACATGTCTCAGGATTTCAAAGAAGGGATCGAAGCGTTCCTGACGAAGCGCGAGCCGCACTGGAAGGGCGAGTAGGGGTCACGACACCAGCAGCTTGACCACGGCGGCCAGCCCGCCAACGACGATCAGCGTCCGCAGAATGTTCGACGGGAGGCGGCGGCCGACGGACGCCCCGAGCTGCCCGCCCGCGATGCTGGCAACGGCGAGCAGGCCCGCAGCCTCCCACGCGACGTGCCCGAAGACGATGAACACCAGCGAGGCCACCGCGTTGGATATGGCCGCAAGCACATTCCTCACGCCATTGAGGCGCTGGAGGTCGTCTTTGATGAAGACAGACAGGATGCCGATGAAGATCACGCCAACGCCCGCGCCGAAGTAGCCGGCATAGATGGCGGCCATCAAGATGGCTGCGCGCAGAGCCCAGGCGCTGCCCGCGTGGTCGCGATAGCGAGCCAACAGGGCCGACAGACGGGGCTGCGCGATCACAAGCGCGACCGCGAAAAGTACCAGGAGGGGCACGACGCGACGGAAGACCCCTTCGGGCAGCGCCAGCAGGAGCGTGGCGCCGACCACGGCGCCGATCGCTGTCGGTATGGCGAGCTCGAGCAAGCGGCTGCGCTGGCCGGCGAGCTCGCGGCGGTAGCCCACCACGCCGCTGACGTTGCCCAGGACCAGGCCGACCGTGTTGCTCATGTTCGCCACCACCGGGGGAAAGCCGACGGCCAGGAGGGTGGGGAAGGTGAGGAGGCTGCCCGTGCCGACCACGGCGTTCACCGTGCCCGCCACGAAGCCGGCCGCCAGGATCGCAAGAACTTCCAGCAAGCCCACGGCGGAAGAGGGTACGCACTTGACACGATGACGCAGTGCGGCGTAACGTCGTGGCCAATAACGGTACGTACCAGTACTGAAACGTTGAAGCACAGGAGCCAAGAGCCACATGGTTTCGTTCGAGCTGAGTGATGAGCAGCGGGAGATCAGGGACTGGGTCCACGCCTTCGCGGAGAAGGAGATCCGGCCCGTAGCAGTGCAATACGACGAGGCGGAGGAGTTCCCCTGGCCGGTCGTCAAGAAGGCCGCTGAGGTTGGCCTTTACGGGGTCGAATTCCTCCAGCAGACATACGGCGACCCGACCGGCATCATGCCGGCGCTGGTCGCGGAAGAGCTGACCTGGGGCTGCGCCGGCATCGCGCTGGCCATCCAGGGCACGGGACTGCCGATCGCCGCGATCTTCTCGCAGGGCACGCCCGAGCAGATCGCGACTTGGATACCCGCGTGCTTCGGCACCGTGGAGAAGCCGGAGGTGGGCGCCTTCGCTGTCACCGAGGCCGACGCGGGCTCGGATGTCTCATCGATGAAAACCCGCGCGGTCAGGAAGAACGGCGACTGGGTGCTCAACGGCCAGAAGATCTTCATCACCAACGGCGGCATCGCCGGAGTTCACGTGGTGGTGGCCGCGGTCGAGCCGGAGCTCGGCACGCGCGGGCAGGCCAGCTTCGTCGTCCCGCCTGGCACCAAGGGCATCAGGCAGGGTAAGAAGGAAAGGAAGATGGGGATCAGGGCCTCGCACACCGCCGAGGTGATCCTCGAGGACTGCACGATCCCACTCGAGAACGTTCTCGGTGGGATGGAGAAGCTGGAAGCCAGGCTGGCGCGCGCCCGCGAAGGCACACACTCGCGCTCGTCGGGCGCTCTCAAGACATTCGAGCTGTCGCGGCCGATCGTCGGCGCGCAGGCGCTCGGCATTGCGCGAGCGGCGTTCGAGTTCGCGCTGCAGTACGCCAAGGAGCGCAAGCAGTTCGGTCGCGCCTTGATCGAGAACCAGGCGATCGCGTTCATGCTGGCCGACATGGCGACCGAGATCGAGGCGACGCGCGCCCTCATCTGGCGGGCACTGTGGGAGGGCCGCAACGGCGGAGAGTTCAAGAAGGCCGAGGGCTCGATGGCCAAGCTGAAGGCTGGCGAGGTCGCGGTCAAGGTCACCGAGCAGGCGATCCAGATCTGCGGCGGCTACGGATACATTCGCGACTTTCCGGTCGAGAAGTGGCACCGCGACGCAAAGATCTACACGCTCTTCGAGGGCACGTCCGAGATTCAGCGCCTCGTCATCTCGCGCGCCCTCGCGCACGCCTAGCGTGGCGGTCGCCGCGCCAGCCGGGGCTCAGCAGCGTCGCGCGGCCAGGGTCGACCGGCGGCGCCAGCGTGTCGCCGACGCTGCGCTCCATCTGTTTGCCGTGCAGGGCTACAACGTCACGTCGGTCGACGACATCGCGGCTCGGTCGAAGACGTCGAAGTCGGCCTTTTACGAGTTCTTCAAGTCGAAGGAGGATTGCTTTCGCGAGCTGCTCCTCCAGGAGGGCGGCGCGCTCATCCACGATGTGCTCGCCGAGGCTGCCAGCGGCCACGACCATCACGAGCGTCTGCGCCGCGGAATCACCAAGTTCGTCCAGTCAAGCTTTGAGCGTTCTTCTGTCGCGCGCCTGCTGATCGTCGAGTCGGTCGGCCTGAGCACAGCCGTCGACCAGGTGAGGCACGAGCTGCAGAGCCGGTTTGCGGACGCGGTCGCCGAAGAGGTGCGGCACGCGATGCTGCACGACCCGTTCTACGCGAACAAGGACCCGCAGGTGTTTGGCCGGGCGGTCGTGGGCGCCGTCAACGACGCTGTCGGGTACTTCCTGACCCACCCAGGCGTGGACGCGGATTCGCTCGCCGCGAGCCTCTGTCGGATCTTCGCGCCCTAGAGCTCACGGAACCGCGAGCGGGCCGGTTGGCGCGTACTGGTCGATGGTCGCCACACCAGTGAGCGTGGCAGTGATCTCATCGCCGATGAGGTGCTCTATGCGGTCGTCTGCCACGACCCTGACGTGTCCTGGAGAGATTCCATCTGTAGGAACCAGGAGCAGCGCGGTCGTGGGAACCGCGGCCGCATAGTGCGGCCCACCTGGGCCTTGGAGCCAGGCTTTGGCGGAGTAACAATGGATGCCCAGAGTCCGGCTGGAGCCCATGTACTCGACGTTGAAGCTGGAGTACTCGGTCTGGACGCCACTCGCCGCATACCAAAAATTACCGCAAATTCTCCAGCCGACGTAAAGGGTCTGCGCGGTCTGCACGAGCTGGGGCCAATAGTCCTGCGCAAGAGTCGAGTCAATCGGGCACGGCTCGCTCCTGTGTTGATTACGAGGGTCTCCGTGCCACATCTGGCAACGCACATCGGCAAGAGACTGGGTTGGCGTTAGAGATACCAGCCCGCCTTCGGGCCCACGTGGGGTGATGGGGCCGGCGATGCCAACCTTGAGTGCTGTGGCGCCTGGCGTATGGACCTCATGTGATGTCGGCGTTGTGAACGCGCCCACCACTAAGGCAATCGTGGCGGCGGCGACAACGAGAGCGGTGAGACCCTTGCGAACCACCTTCTGCCTCATTCAAACCCTACTAACCAACGGAGCCGGCTCCGTTAGGTAACTCATGGGTTAGCTGCCGAGATGTTCCTTACGGCGGCCTGAGGAGGGTGGGGGAGATGCCGCAGGTGAGCCGTTATTGAGCGCACACCACGGGGCGTCGGCTGAGTACTGAGCCCTGCTCGAGAGTTCTAACGGTAAGTTGCAGGACGGCACCCGAGGGGTGGCCAGTTGACTCTACGAACGCATGTTCTGTATAATAGAGGCACGAACATGCGTACTCTCGCGACCCAGGTCCGGCTGCGGCGGCTCGACCGCGCCTTCTCGGAGGCGATCGATCGCCTTCTCTCAGAGCCGGCTGAGCGCGAGATGGTCGGCCTGATCTCAGCCAAGCTCCTAGAGCTGGCCTCGGACGTCAGGGACTCGTGGCGGCGCGAGACCGTCCAGACCCGGCCGGCGGAGGCCCTGGACGCCTACGTCAAGGAAGCGCTCAGGACGGCGGAGTTCGCGATCGCGGCGCTGCCGCAGGCCGGGGCCGACCTGGAGCTCCTGGGCAGAGACTTCGAGAACGCGGTGCTGCCGCTGGAGGTCTTCCTAAGGGGCCTGGACTCAGAACCGGCCCTGCAGCGCTCCGCATAGCGAAAGTGCCCGTGCTTGACGACCTGCAGGTCACAGAAGTGGCCAAGGGGCCGACCCTGACAGACTGGGCATACGCCGCCGGCTTCGTAGACGGCGAAGGCTGCATCGCAGTCGTGAGGTCCTTCGTAGCCGCGCGGAAGCGGTATTACTACGGGGTCCACATCGTGGTCGCAAATCGAGATCGAGCGGTACTCGGATGGATGCAAAGCCTTTGGGGCGGCTGGGTCGTCGCGTTCTCGCGAGGTCAGGAAAATTCCCGCCAGGCGTGGCATTGGCGTTGCCCAACGGGAATTTCAGCCAAACCGTTTCTCGTCGGAATCCAGCCGTGGCTCCGTGTCAAACCGGCCCAGTGCTCGAATGCTCTGGCGATGATTGAGCTCATGGCCCGCAGCCGCAAGACCTTGGGCCCGCACAAGATGCCGCCTGAATGGATCGAGGAACAGGAAAACCTGTACTGGATTCAGCGAAAGCTCAATCACCGCGGCAACGCCGATTTCGTCAAGCAAGCTATGCACTCGCCTCGGCGAATTAGTCGTGAGCGAGTCCAGGCCGCTACTTACGGAGTTTGATGCCGATAACCTCGTCCCCCGTACTTAAGCTTGCTTTAACGTTCGATATCGTTAGCATAGTCTCAAGCTGAGCCGACCGCCTAAGGCTCCCTTCCCGACCGTTTTAAGGCCTTCTCCAGCGGCTCGCGGCCGATCCGGCCTTCACCAATGACCACGCCATCCGCCAGCACGACCGGTACGCGCCAGTCGTACAGGCGGAACAGCTCGTCGTCCGCGTCGACATCGGCCAGGCGGGGGTCGTGGCCGAGCTCGCGGAGTAGGGCCAGGGCCTGGTCGCAGAGGTGGCAGTCTTGCCGGGTGACGAGGATCAGCTCCACGAAGCTGAGCCTAGCGCAGCCGGCCTATCCGGGTAGCTGCAGGACCTCCCCCACATCGATCACAGGGCCGTGAAGCCCGTTGAGGCGCTCGATCTCGTCAATGCGCACCCTGACGTCATCGCCGGGATACCGAGCGCCGGCGATGGCCCACAGCGTGTCGCCCGGCTGTACCACCACGGTCGCGACGACCGGAGGCGTGTCGCCCAGCGCCACCTTGGAAAGCCCAAGGGCCAAGGCGGCGACCGCCAGCAAGACCAGGCTCCAGCGCCCAATGTGGCGCAGCGGCGCCTCGCGGCGCGATCGGAGGGGGCGGATGGAGTAGCCTGTGGCGTACATGTGTTCGGGGACTGTAACGAACGCCCGTTCGTATGTCAAGTCCCCCGAACAAAGGTTTGCACTTCGAGGGGGAGTTTGCTAGAGTGGGCCCCAGCGTCCTGAATACGATCCTGGAGATGGCATCAAATTGACCGAACAACTTACCGAACGGCAGAACAAGATCCTCGACTACATCCGCTACGTGACCAAGGTCCGAAGCTATCCCCCAAGCGTGCGTGAGATCGGCGAAGCGGTCGGCCTCAGCTCGAGCTCCACGGTCCACAACCATCTGAACCAGCTGGAGCGCCGCGGCCTCATCAAGCGCGACCCCAGCAAGTCTCGCACCGTGCAGCTCGTCACCGACGCCCACGCGGACGCCCAGCGCCGCAACGCTGTTTCCATCCCTGTCATCGGCAACGTCGCCGCCGGCGCCCCCATCCTCGCCGAGCAGAACGTCGAGGACCACATGCTCCTCTCCTCAGATATGGCCCAGGAAGGCAACTTCCTCCTACGCGTGAGAGGCGAAAGCATGATCAACGCGGGCATCCTCGACGGCGACCTCGTCCTGGTCAAGCCTCAGCAGGAAGCCACCAACGGCTCGATCGTCGTGGCCCTGGTTGATGGCGACGCCACCGTGAAGAGGTTCGAGCGCGGCAACGGCCACGTCAAGCTCATCGCCGAGAACCCGGCCTATGAGCCGATCGTGACCACCAACGTCAGCCTCGTGGGCGTCGTGCGCGGGGTGATCCGCCTCTTCCACTAGCGGCGGAGCGTCCGGCAGTCGCGGCGTAGGCCTCGAATCGTTGCGCGGCATGGCGCGGCACCCAACCCCACGCCCGTGTGCCTCCTTCGACGTACTCCGTCCGCTCCACGCCCCCGACCTTGCGCAAGGCGGCGAGCACCGACTCCCCTCCATAGGGAACGAGAATCTCGAAGTCGACCATGTCGCCGCGGCTTGACTTCTCGACTGCACCGAGCAATTCCTTCAAACCACTTCGCCTGGTTGCCGAGATGGCTACAGCGTCCGGGTATCGGCTGGTGACAGCCCCGATGGCTCGCCGCCTCGCCAAAGGCCCGAGCAGGTCCACCTTGTTCAGCACAACGACCCGCGGCTTGTCGGCCGCCCCGAGGTCACCCAACACCTTCTCCACCGTCGCCGCCTGGTCGAGCACTGTCGACGAGCTGACGTCCAGCACCTGGATGATCAGGTCTGCTTCGGTCACCTCCTCCAGAGTGGCCCGGAACGCGGCGACCAGGTCCGTGGGCAGCTTCTGGATGAACCCGACTGTGTCGGTCAGCAGCACCTCGCGCCCGGTCGGCAGAGCCAGGCGGCGTGTCGTCGGGTCCAGGGTGGCGAAAACGCGCTGCTCGGCCTGCACGTGCGCTCCCGTCAACGCGTTGAGCAGAGTCGACTTGCCCGCATTCGTATAGCCGACAATCGCCGCGGTCTCCAGCTCGGCGCTCCGCCGGCCGGTGCGCTGCTGGTGCCGCTGCGAGCGGACCTGCTCGATCTCGCGCTCGAGGTCGCGCATCCGCTTGCGGATCCGGCGCCGTTCCACCTCGATCTGCTGCTCGCCGGCGCCTCCTCTCGCCCCCACCCCACCGCGCCGCCCGCCGACCTGACGGTCGTAGGCGTAAGACCCGATCAGCCGGGGCAGCATGTGGTGAAGTCGAGCCGCCTCGACCTGGAGGCGTCCCTCGTGCGTGCGCGCGTGCTGCGCGAAGATGTCCAGGATCACCTCCGTCCGATCCAGCACCCGCACCTTCAGCTCTCGCTCGAGGTTGCGCTGCTGGCGCGGGCTGAGGTCGTCGTTGCAGATGACCACGTCGAATGCGCCTTCCAGGCGCATCTCGCGCAGCTCTTCGACCTTGCCCATCCCGATGAAGTGAGCGGGGTCCACCCCACTCCTTTTTTGTATATCGGTGCCCACGACCTCCGCTCCGGCGGTGCGCGTCAGGTCAGCGAGCTCGGTCATCTGGTCCCCCACCGCTTCCGCCGTCGTTCCCGGCAGCAGCACTCCGATGAGGTACGCCCTCTCGCGCGGGGTTCGGGTCGTGATCAGAGCTTGAGCTTCCTAAAGCGCGTCATCGCCTCCTCGAGGCGGGCGTCAGGGGCAGTCACCGACAGCCTGAAATACCCCTCGCCATGTGCGCCAAAACCCACGCCCGGTGTGATGTTCACGCCCAGCTGGTCCAGGACATGGCCGGCAAACCCAATCGAGTCGTATCCCTCGGGGACCGGAGCCCATACATAGAAGGTCGCGCGTGGCGGTTTGATCGACCATCCCAACGAGTTGAGCGTGTCGGCGACCAGACGGTGTCGCCGCGCATAGATCTCATTGGCCGCGTGAGTCTCTTCCTCTCCCCCATTCAGCGCCTCGATCGCCGCCCACTGCACCGCCTGGAAGATCCCCGAGTCGATGTTGGTCTTCAGCTGGCCGATGAGCCCGACAAGGTCGGCGCGGCCGCACACCCAGCCGATTCGCCAGCCCGTCATGTTGAAGGTCTTGGACAGCGAGTGGAACTCGAGCCCGACCTCCTTGGCGCCGTCGATCTCGAACAGGCTCAGCGGGCGGTAGCCGTCGAAACAGATCTCCGAATACGGGGCGTCGTGGCACAGCACGATGTCGTGCCGGCGGCAGAACTCGACGGCCCGCTCGAGGAACTCGCGGCCCGCGACCGCTGCAGTTGGATTGTTCGGATAGTTGAGCCACATCAATCTCGCGCGCTCAGCAACGTCGCCCGGAATCGCGTCGAGGTCGGGGAGCCAATGGTTGGCCGCGGTCAGCGGCATCACGTATGGGTCGCCGCCGGCCATGATCGCGCCGGTCGCGTACGGCGTGTAGCCGGGATCCGGGGCCAGCACGACGTCGCCTGGATCGACGAGTGCCAGCGGCGCATGGCTGATTCCATCCTTCGAGCCGAGCGTCGGCAGGATCTCAGTGGCGGGGTCCAGGCTCACGTCGAAGCGCTGGCGGTACCAGCCCGCAATCGCTTCGCGAAGCTCGTTGAGGCCGAAGTAGGACGGGTACCTGTGGTTGGCGGGGTCCGCCGCTGCCTCTTGCAGCACGCTGACGATGCGGGCCGGAGTCGGCAGGTCGGGGTCGCCGATGCCGAGAGAAATCACGTCGACGCCCGCCTGCTTCTTCTGCTGGACCTTGCGGTCGATCTCGGCGAACAGGTAAGGCGGAATGCGCCCGAGTCGCTGCGCGCCGGCGGCTCTATCCGAGGTTCGGCTCAAATCCGCTCTCCTTCAAGTAATTGAGGATAGCGGTGGCGGGCACAGGGCCATGCTCCGTCGCCGCGAACCACCTGACCCGTGCGTCACGCCTCCACCATCTCAGTTGTCTTCGCGCATATTGCCGGTTGGATTGGGCCATGGAGACAGGGAGCTGGTCGAGGCTGATGTCCCCGCGGATGTATGCCAGTGCCTCCGCATACCCGATACCTGTAAGCACCGGCGCCGTGGCCGGTACGCCGGCTTTCAGAGCGCTTTCGGTCTCGGCGACCAGCCCGCGCTCCACCTGCCGGCGGCTGCGATCCTCAAGCCTCCGATCGATGACCTGTAGATCTGCTGTCAACCCGACACGAAACGGTGTCCACGCCGGTGCGGTCCGCTTCCGCAGGCGGCGCAGCGGAGGCCCTGCCGACTGCAGCACCTCGATGGCGCGGACAACGCGGACCGGATTCTGAAGATCGACTCCAGGGTCGGGATCGATCGTGAGCAACATCTCGCTCAGCTCGCCGACGCCCATCTTGTAGAGCTCGGCCCGTAGAGCCGGATTGGGGGGCACTCCAGTGAGGCTGAAACCGTCGCTGACAGCGTCGACGTACAACATCGTTCCGCCTTCGATGATCGGGACGCGCCCACGCGCCGCGATGTCGGCGATCGCCGCCTCAGCACCGGATATGTACTCGCGCGCGTTGAACGAGGCGGCTGGATCGACGAAATCGATCATGTGATATCTGACGCGCCGCCTTTGTTCTGCCGAGGGCTTGTTGGTCGCGATGTCCAGCATCTGGTAGACCTGCCGCGAGTCCGCGACCACGATCTCGCCGCCAACCTCGAGCGCGAGCTCGAAAGCCAGCTGCGACTTGCCGATGCCGGTCGGGCCGACGATGACCGGAACATGTACGCCGGCTGAACTGTTCGAGGTCACTGGTCGAGAATAGGCACTCACGTGAATCATCCGGCATCGCAGCCTGCGCGGCCACCACTCTGGCTCGCCGCGGCTGCGGTGGCTGCGGGCTGGGGCGTCGTCTACGACTTCGGCCGCTGGATCGTCGCGTTCGTCACGTTTCCCGCCCACGAGGACGTCCGGATCTACTACGTCGCCGCCCAGGCAGGGCTTAGATACGGCTGGTCGACGATCTACGACATCCCCACCCTGCGTTCTCTCTCGTCGGGGTTTGCGGGCGGCCAGACCAACATCGACTCCTCGGCAACCTACATCAGTCCACCTCTGCTGGCGTGGCTCTTTGCTCCCCTGACAGCGTTTCCGGAGCCTGTGGCCTATGCCCTTTGGGCGGCGGTGTCCCTGGCGGCGCTGGTATGGATGTGGCATATCTCGGCACCCTATGCCGGGCTGGCCAGGTTCACGACTCTTCTGGTGGCCGTCGCCCTGTGGCCGGTGCTGGACGCGTTCTACCGAGGCCAGCCGGTGATCGTGCTGCTCGCCCTGGTGGCTGCCGCATGGTGGCTGACGGCGCACGACCGGCCGCTGACGGCCGGCATAGCGCTCGCGTTCGCCACGGCTCTGAAACCCCAGGTCGTGTACCTCGTACCGCTGGCGCTGCTCGTCAGCGGACGCTATCGAGTCGTACTTGGCTGGGCGGCGACCTGCGTTGTGCTCGCAATCGCTTTCATCGTGTCGCTCGGGCAATCGGGACTCCAGACGTGGTGGCAGACTTTCCAGCTCGTCGAGAGCAATGCGGAGCACGCCTACTTCACTCTTGCCTACCTATTCGGCTTCGGTCTCGTGACGTACTCGTTGCTGGCGATCCTCGGCGTCGCCGCCATGGCCGTCGCATGGAAACGCAGGAGCGACGTGGACATCGTTTTCGCCACCGGCCTGCTCGGGTCGCTTGCGGTATCAGTGCACCTGCACCTTTACGACTACACCACGCTGGTCCTTGCCGCTTGGCTCGTGCTGCGCACATCGCCGCCCTTGTGGCACCGACTGTGGCTGCTCGTCGGGGTGGTCACGATGCAGGCGCTGGCCTTGGGCCTGCCGGCGCCTCAGCTCATATGGGATGCGGGCTGGCTCGCGATCCTGATCTTCAGTAGTTTCTTCGGAAGTGGCGCCTCAGCTCCTGCCACTCGACCAGCAATCGCGTCGGACGCCCGTGCGGGCACGTGACCGCGTCGGCGGCCGACTCCAGGTCGACCAGCAGCCTTCGCTGTTCAGCCAAATCGAGGGTGTCTCCAAAGCGAACTGCGGAGTGGCACGCCAGGGCCGCGGCCGCTTTCTCCATCGCCCCTTCCCCACGGTTGTCGGCCAGGGCGGCGAGGGTCTCCTGGACGGCCGCAGTCGCTCGCCCCGCCGGCATTTCGACAGGTACGGCGGTGATCCGGAGGCTGCGTGGGCCGAACTCTTCGTACTCAAGCCCGAGATTGGCCAGGTCCGCGCGGTGGTCTGCGGCGGCGGCGATGAGGCGCGGCTCCACGTCGACGGCCTGCGGCATGAGCAGCGGCTGAGTCATCCCGCGGCCGGTTCGCAGCCTTTCCAGCAGCCGGTTGTAGAGCACTCGCTCGTGAGCCGCGTGCTGGTCGATGAGCACAAGACCTTCGGGGCCCTCGGCCACCAGGTATCCCGGCCCGACCTGTCCGACCGGCCTGAGCACGTTCTCGGCGACGCGGGCTCCGATCTCCGCGACAGCGACCGAAGCCGCGGCCTCATGCAGGGTGAGCTGAGGCATCGGGTCGCGAGCCACGGTGGCGGGAATACCGGCGGTGGCGTGATATTGGTACGGCTGGCTGCCTCCTAGCGCGACGCGAACCGCGCGCTGCAGCGCCGAGAAAACGGCGCCCTCTTCACGAAACCGTACCTCTCGCTTGGCGGGATGGACGTTGACGTCAACCAGCTCCGGATCGATGCCGATGTCGATAACAGCGATCGGATGCCGGCCCCGTTCGAGCATCCCCTGGTAGCAATCTTCAAGCGCGTACAGCAGCGGCCGCGAGCTGATAGGACGTCCGTTGACCGCGAGCACGATTCCATCCCTGCTGCCTCGGCTCATCCTCGGCTGGCTCACCATCCCGGTCACCAGCGGCATCCCGATCATCTCGAGCATCTCGGCGGCGACAGGCAGCCCGTGCACCGACCCGATGGCGCGCCGCCGGTCACCATCGCCGGCGCTGCTGACAGCGCTGCGCGCGTCGATCGTCAGCTGAAATCGGACATGCGGATGGAGCAAGGCAAAGCTGCTCACGACATCCTTGATGGTGGCCACCTCGGTGTTATCGGACTTCAGAAATTTCAGCCGGGCCGGCACGTTGGCGAACAGGTCCTTGACCTCGAGCGTCAATCCGGGCAGCAGCGGGCCGGCGCCGTGCTCGACGACATTGCCCGCTCGCACCCGGATACGCGCGCCTGCGCTGCTGCATTCGACATCCGACACCGACGCGATGCTCGCTAACGCTTCGCCGCGGAAGCCCAGCGTGGCGATGGCGTCGAGGTCGGATAGATTCGTGACCTTGCTCGTGGCGTGCCGCACGAATGCCATCTGCAGGTCCTCTGCTGAGATACCGTCGCCGTCGTCGCTGACCCGGATCGAGATCTTGCCCGCACCGCGAACATCGATAGTTATGCGTCTCGCGTTGGCGTCCAGCGAATTCTCGACCAGCTCTTTGACAACCGATGCGGGCCGCTCGATCACCTCGCCCGCCGCGATGGCGTCGGCGATCTCCGGCGTCAGCAGGTGGATCATGCTCACTGGCTCAACCGCGCGCGCAGCTCATAGAGCTTTTGGAGCGCCTCGAGCGGGCTGAGCGAATCGGGCTCGATTTCCTCGAGCTCCTTGCGCAACGGGTCGGGTGCCAGCTCGATGGGCAGGCCCAGCTGCTGGTCCGGCGGTTCCAACGGACGCTGCCTCTCCAGCTCGGCGAGGACCTGGCGAGCCCGCGCGATCACGCCCGATGGCAAGCCGGCCAGTGCCGCGACATGGATCCCGTACGAGCGGTCCGCACCACCCGGCACCACCCGGTGCAAGAACCGCACCGATTCACCCTCCTCCAGGACTTCGACGCGCTGGTTGCGGACGCGTGGCAGCGATTCCGAGAGCGCGGTCAGCTCGTGGTAGTGCGTGGCGAAAAGCGTGCGGCAGCCGAGCCGCGGCGAGTCGTGCAGGTGCTCGACCACCGACTGGGCGATCGACAAGCCGTCGTAGGTCGAGGTCCCCCTCCCCACCTCGTCCAGGATCACGAGCGAGGCGCGCGTGGCGTGGTTGAGGATGTAGGCCGTCTCCGTCATCTCGACCATGAATGTGGACATGCCCGCAGTGATGTCGTCGTGTGCTCCAACGCGAGTGAAGATGCGATCTGCGAGTCCCACCACCGCACGATCCGCGGGCACGAAGCTGCCGCACTGCGCAAGCAGCACGATGACGGCCGCTTGACGCAGGTAGGTGGACTTTCCTGCCATGTTCGGGCCGGTGAGGATCGTTATCTGCTCCGTGTCCGGATCGAGCTCCAGGTCGTTCGCCACGAAGACTCCTGCCGGCAGGCTGTTCTCGACCAATGGGTGCCGGCCGCCCTTGATGCTGAGCCGCAGCCCAGCGTTCACCTCCGGCCGTCGCCAATCAAGATCCGCCGCCGCGATGGCCAAGCTGAGCAAGGCGTCCACCGAGCCGATCGCCTGCGCGGTGGCTCGCAACCCGACAGCCGACGCGGCCACCAGTGCGCCTAGCTGTCCAAGAATTTCGACTTCGCGCGCGACCAATCGCTCCTGCGCAGTGAGGACCACGGCTTCCTTCTCTTTCAGCTCAGGGGTCAGGTAGCGCTCGGCGCCCGTGAGCGTCTGTTTGCGGACGTAGTCGGATGGCAGCGGAGTCGCGTTCGCGTTGCTTATTTCGATGTAGTAGCCGAAGACCTTGTTGAAGCCGACTTTCAAGGAACGGATTCCGGTGCGGCTGCGCTCCGAAGCCTCGAGCCCGGCAATCCACTCTCTCGCGCTCCGCGACGCATCCGCGATGCCGTCAAGCTCGCCGTCGTAGCCTGGCCGCAATGCTCCACCGGAGCGCGCGACAGCCGGCGGATCCTCCACAAGTGCGCGCGCGAGCTCGGCTGCGAGGTCGGGTGCGTCGGTGATCTCGGCCGCGAGCGAGCGCACCGCGAGGGCATTGCAAGCCGTGAGCGCCTCCTTGACTGCCGGGATCGCTTCGAGGGACCGGCGCAGCGCCACCAGCTCGCGAGCGTTAGACCGGCCCTGCGCCGCTCGCGATACGAGACGCTCCAGGTCTCCAACCTCTTTCAGAGTCCGACCCAAGCTTTCACGGAGCGTCGGGGAAGATGCCAGCTCGTCGACGGCGCCAAGTCGGAGCTCGATCGACTCCGCGTCTCGCAACGGCGCACCAAGCCACGAGCGCAGCTTGCGTGCCCCAATTGGCGTGCGCGTCCGATCGATCAGGTTGATCAGCGCCGGCAGCTCGAGGTTGCGCACCGTCGCCGGGTCGAGAGGCATCGTCGCGTCGGGCGAGTACGTGCGGACGCTAAGAGAGCCGGGCACGACCTGGTTCTGGTTCTGCTTCAGGTAATCGAGGATGACTCCCGCTGCTCCTACCGCCAGCGGCGCGTCGTCTGCTCCGACCGATGCCGCATAGGCGATGCCAAGAACGTCACGCAGGCGTTGCCGGCCGCGCACCGGGTCGAATTTGTACTCATCAATCGCCGGCGGCGTGAGCAGCTCAGCGGGAGCCAGCCGCTCGAGCTCGGACGCGAGCCGTTCTTGTGGCAGCTGGCAGAGCAGCATCTCGCCGGTAGACACGTCGCATGCCGCCAACCCGGCGTCGGTGCCCTGAGCCCACGCAGCGACGAGGTAGTTGGGCCGCGCCGGGTCGAGATACGCATCCTCCACGACAGTCCCCGGGGTCAGCACGCGTGTCACATCGCGTCGCACGATCCCCTTCTTTGTGGCGGCTTCCATCTGGTCGCAGATGACAACCTTGTGGCCGGCGCGTAGCAGCTTGCCGACGTAAACCTGCCACGCGTGATGAGGGACGCCGCACATCGGCGAGCGGCCACTCTTGCCCAGCGGCCGAGACGTGAGGGTGATGCCCATCACGGGGGCGGCGACCTCGGCGTCCTCGAAGAAGATCTCGTAGAAGTCGCCCATCCGGAACAGCAGAATTCCCTCCGGGTGCTGCTCTTTTACGTCCTGGTACTGGCGCATGGCCGGGGTCGAGGCACTCGCTGATGAGCTCACGGCTTCCATCCGCGCCCCTTGATTCACGCCGCGGGCAACCCCGTCAGCTGCCCAGCCGTCGCTTGCATCACGCGCAGGTCGATGAGATCGCCCGGTGCGATGCCCGAACCCTTGAGCACGATCGCTCGCTTGCCCTGCCGGATCCGCCCATAAGTGCGGCCCAGCTCGTCGCGCCCTTCCACGAGGACCTGCACGTTGCGGCCCACCCACCGTGCGGTCTTTCTGGCCGCGATTGATTTCTGCAGCGCAAGCAGGTCGTTCAAACGGCGCAGCTTCTCGGCGGCCGGCACATCGTCAGCCATGCGGTCGGCGGCGAATGTCCCAGGGCGCGGCGAGTACATCGCCAGATGCACGACGTCGAACTCGATCTCTTCGAGCAGCCGCCGGGTGTTCAGGAACGCCTCCTCCGACTCGCCCGGGAACCCGACGATCACATCGGTGACCAGGCCGATGTCGGGCATCAGTGTGCGAGCGCGTTCGACGATCGCGCGGTAATGCCGCATCTGGTATCCACGGGCCATCCGCTTCAGGATTCCGTCATCCCCTGACTGCACCGGCAGCTGCAGCTCGCGGCAGATGACATCGCTGGCCGCCATCACCTCCAGCAGCTGCGGCTCGAGGTCCTGGGGATGGGAGGTCATGAAACGAAGCCTTTTCAGGCCGGGAATCTTCTCCACCGCTGCGACCAGCGCCGCCAGGCCGCCACGACCGTTCGGGTCGTGGTAGTCGTCGACGTTCTGGCCGAGCAGCACCACTTCCTTCGCGCCCGCATCGACCGCTTGCCGGCACTCGGCCACGACGTCGTCAAAGGGAATGTGCCGCTCACGGCCACGCACCTTCGGCACGATGCAGAACGTGCAGTTGTGATCGCAACCCTCGATAACTCGCACGAAGTGGCTGATGCCTGTACGGCCGGCGGGCGGGAGCGCCTCGCCCTGCGAGTAGTCATATCGGGCATCCAGGCCGGCGACAAAGTCGTCGTACTCGCCGATCGGGACCACAACCGGCTCGAGCATGGGGAAGCGCCGCCCGAGGGTGGCACCTTCCTTGGCGACGATGCAACCGGTCACCGCGACAGTGCGTTCCGGTGTCTTCCATTCCTTCAGCTCGTGGAGCTTCGCGTAGACACGATCTTCGGAGGCCTGACGCACGACGCAGGTGTTGAGGATTGCGACATCGGCCCGGTCGAGCGAGTCTTCAACGTAGCCGGCGGCCAGGAGCTTGCGAGCGAGGCTCTCAGAGTCGGCGGTGTTCATCTGGCACCCGATCGTCCAGATGTGAAACGACCTGGCTCTTCCTGGTGCCTCCGGGGTCAGCGGCTCTCCACCAGCAAGCGGATTCCGGTGCGCTCCTCGCCGTCGATCGAGATGTCGATGAAGGCTGGGATGCAGACCAGGTCCAGGCCGCCCGGAGCGACGTAACCGCGGGAGATTGCGATTGCCTTGACCGCCTGGTTGATGGCGCCGGCCCCGATCGCCTGCACCTCGACTCGCCCCTTGCTCCTGATCACGCCGGCGATTGCCCCGGCGACAGCGACAGGCTTGGAGGTGGCTGAAACCTTCAGCACCTCGACTGGTGCACGCTCGCCTGTCATTTGCTGGAACCCCTTCAGGAATGCTCTCTGTCGATTCGTTGGATCGATGTTGCCCGGCCGGTGGAACTGTTAATGGTAACCAGTACCGAATTGAATGTCACGGGCCCCGAGGCGACAACGAACCTGGTCGGCACCCCGGTCAGGAAGCGCTGGAGCACCACGTCCTTGTCCATCCCGATGCAGCCGTCCCTGGGTCCCACCATCCCCACATCGGTGATGTAGGCGGTGCCGCCCGGGAGGACCCTGGCGTCGGCGGTCGGGATGTGGGTGTGGGTGCCGACCACGGCGCTGGCCCTTCCGTTCAGGTGCCAGCCCATGGCCGTCTTCTCGGAGGTCGCCTCCGCGTGCATGTCGCAGAAGACGATCTTGATCCCGGGGTGAGCTTCCAGGATCGCGTCGGCGGCCCGGAACGGGTCGTCGAGGGCATCGATGAAGATCCGGCCCATAAGGTTCATGACCAGGACCTGCTGACCGCCGGCTTCGACCACGCACCAGCCCACGCCCGGCGCCTTGGGCGGGTAGTTGGCAGGCCGCAGGACGCGCTCGAGCTTGGGCAGCTCCGGCAGGAAGTCCTTCTGGGCGAAGACGTGGTTGCCGGTGGTGATGACGTCGGCGCCTGCGTCCTTCAGCTCCGCGACGAGCTTGCCGGTGAGGCCAAAGCCTCCGGCCGAGTTCTCGCCGTTCAGGACCGTCAGGTGGGGATTGAGCTCTTTCTTGAGGTCAGGCAGGATCGCCTTGACAGCGTCGCGCCCGGGCGAGCCGACGACGTCGGCGACGAAGAGAATCCGGAAATCGTCGGGCATGTCTGAGAAAGGCTAAGCGCTGGGGGCCAACGGCGTTGCTTCACCCACGCCCCCTCCGGCGGCTTCACCGCCACCTCCCCGGCAAACGGGGAGGACTAATAAAAAAGGGGAGCCCTGATGGACTCCCCTTTTTCTGTTATTTGGCGTACTCGATGGCTCTGGTTTCGCGGACCACCGTGACTCTGATCTGGCCCGGAAAGCTGAGCTCCGTCTCAATTCGTTTCGCGATGTCCCGCGCCATCAGCTGGGCAGCCGTGTCGTCGATCTGCTCCGGCTTGACCAGGATCCGGACCTCGCGTCCGGCCTGGATGGCGTAGGACTGCTGGAC
>Ga0207929_1000075_pt1 | contig 28089 bp, 27 predicted proteins | sample NGESurdeep072012_FD_184466 | JGI IMG/M metagenome (GOLD analysis project Ga0207929, IMG submission 184466) | Arctic peat soil microbial communities from Barrow, Alaska - NGEE Surface sample 53-1 deep-072012 (SPAdes) | ecosystem: Environmental > Terrestrial > Soil > Wetlands > Peat ... | reverse complement strand
CCTACGGAAAGACGCGAACGTGCTTCGACCTCTTGTGCGCTCGCGGCCCCGCGGAGTCCATCCGGCCAAGCTCAGCTCCTACAGCGCCGGCCGCGCCACTCTGAGCAGCCGCGGCCGACAGCTCAACGAGGGCGCTGGTCCGCGCCGGCGCTGCTACTTTTACTTCTGGCCGAACGACCTGATGTAGGCGGCCACCGCGACCATCTGGGCAACCGACAGCTTGCCCTTGAAGGACGTCATGTCCTGGTTTTTCCCCTTCGTCAGGATTGTCACCACCGAATCGCCGGAGCGCTTGTCGAAGAACTCCTCATTGAACGTGGCGATCTTCGGGAACTTCGTCTTCATCGCCTTGGGTGCAATGCCACGCACCCCGTGACATTTCCGGCAGTTTTCCTCGTAAGGAGCCTTGCCCGGAGGATCCGGCTGCTGCGTTGCCGCGGCCGCGAAGTTACCGGCGTAGGCAACGCCGATAGTCAGAGTGGCAATGGCTGCAATCGCTGTGCGCGGTCTCATTTGGTTCTCCTTTGCTTTAAGAGGTTCAGGGAATGTATCGCGGAACTCCGGCTGCCTGTCGAGCTCCATCCGTCCCTATAGCGACGAAAGATAACGAGCCCGCTCCTCGACTGCCCGCAACGTCACCGGAACATCGCGGGCGGAGCTTTCAGTCTCGCTTGGCACCGTCATGATGTGGGTGTGGTAGTAACAGCTGACCGACTACTTGCGCACACTGTCGGCCCGCACGTGCGGTCCCTCCGGCGGAACCATTCCGCGGGCGCGTAAGGCGGCCTGCGCCGAGTCTTCGAGCCGTTTGTTGCCCGTCGCGCCCGCAACCATGTAGATCCCGAAGTACGGCGCCGGGTCTTCGGGCGCCCGCTGCGCGGCGATGCGGTACTGCGCGAGCGCATCGGCGTATCTCTTCGCCCGATACAGCGCATTGCCGCTGTCGAGCACCACGCGAGCCTTGGCACTCAGCGCGCCGGCGAATCCGGCCGTGAGTTCTCCCCCGCGCTGTGCGCTCAGTTCAGACAGCGGAGTTTTCGGCGCCGGCTCTTTGCCCTCGCCGCACGCCAAGGCGGCCGCAACCGCTGCCACGAGCAGTACTGCTCGGAATGCGCTCACGAGCTTGTGCGCAGGGCTAGGGTCATTGTTCCGGCGTCGCCTTGCGAGCGGAAACCAGCGCATAGAGATACACAACAATCCCGGCAGCGCACAGGAAGCCACCGGCTGCGACCAGAAGAATAAAGGCAAGCGGTCGGGCCCAAAGCAAACAGATCGCTTCGACCAGGAGCCCGGCAATCAGCAACATCCCGGCGAGCCGGAGCGGTTTCTCGAGTCCACTGATCCCCGCTGTCACTTGGCTCCTTTCCAGAACTTCACGTTGCTCAGCTGCCCGGCGTTGTGTACGACGTCGTGACAGCCGCTCGAGAGACAGGAGACTTTGTTAGCCTTCACGGCAGGCAGCAGATCCGGGTCCGCCGTGTGGACAGCACCCTCTTCGAACGATCGGGCACCCAAGTGGCAGTGCAGGCATTCGCGGTTGTTATAGGGCTCGTAGAGACGAATGGGGTCTTGGGCCTTACCGAAATACTGCACGTAGACGTGGTGCAATCCGTTTAATTTGGCCCGGTATCCCCCGAACATCGCATAGTTTGTGTGACAGGTATAGCAGGCCTGATCGGCTGGGACACGGTGATTCTGAAAGTGCGCGGCGGCGAGGTAACCGGGGTCATCCACATACAGGCTGCGACCGTGGGACTCCATCACGTGGCAGGACAGACAGAACTCAGTACTCTTGGACCGTTCGAGTTCAGAAGAAACGCCCATGGTCATTGAGAGCGACGGCAGCAGGAACAGGATGAAGAACGCCAGAATCTTTCCGCCGCGCGTCGCTGTTACCACTGGTCGCGCGACCAGCACTCCGATCAGCACTGCGCTGAGCACGATCAGCGAGAGCAGCAGTATTGTCGAAGAGCGCATGTTGGATGCCGGTTACGGATCCTATTTTTCTTTCGTGGTCACCGAACGGATGTGCTCCACAAGCTCTTTTATCTGCTCGGGCTTCAGGCTCTTCTTGTAGCCCGGCATTTTGTCCTTGCCGTCCGCAATGATCGCAGTCAATTTGCCGTCGCTCAGTTTCTGCGTTTCCGGTGAGGCGAAATCCCGCACTCCTGTCTTCTTTCCCATCGGGGTGTCGCCCTTTCCGGTCGCGCCGTGACAGGCTGCACATTTTGCCTTGTACAGGCCTGCGGCACCTTGCGCGACCAGCGCCGTATTCCATAGGGCGATCATCGCTACTGCGACTACCGCGAGCAAAGCGGGCCGCAGACCAGTCTTCATACTTGCCATGATTCCTCCTGAGAAATCCGCACCTTGTTTTCAGTTGACCTGGAATGCGTACGGCGTATCCTATGCCAGCGTAGGCGTCGGCGAGCAGGTGCGGCCTTGAGCTTCCTGAAGTTCTGCTCGACGATCAAAAGCATCTTGCAGATGAGCGCGGTCGCGTTCTCCACCTTCTTGAATCGCTTCGCCCGCTCCTGTGCGGAGTCGGACCGCGGCAAAGGGCGACTCGGCCACGTTGGTTGTTCGGATACGCGTGCTCGTAAGGTCTTCCGAAGCTCGCCCTGCAGTCGTTCGGCTTCCTACCGTCGTGCCGCCAGCGTGCGAAGGTAGTCGATCACCGCCCATTTCTCGCTCTCGCCCAGGGTGGCCTTCGGCATCACGCCGCGGCCTTCCGTCATTTTCCAGAAGAACGCGCCATCGGATTGGGACTGCACCTGCTTCGAAGCGAGGTCGGCGGGGCGCGGCAGCAGCGAGGCTGCCAGCATTCCGTCGCCGTGGCCGGCCGTCCCGTGACACGGCTCGCAGTCGCGGTGGAACAGATTGTGGCCGCGTTTCAAGGCGTCGGTCGTCGGCGGGACCGGGTTCTCCCGGTGGCTCGCGCGCTCCGGCGCGACCCACGGTCCCGCGTTCGACCCCTGCGCCCGCGCCGGCGTGGGGGCCATGAACGATATCAGGGCGAGTGCGGCGGAAATGGCGAGGGCACGCACGACGGATTTACCGACTCTGTGGTTCAGGGACATCGTCAACTCTCCTCTCTCAGGTTGTGCAACGCGGCCAGTTGTGTGGCGACGAATGCGTACGTGCTCCATACGCAGAGCAAAAGCAAGGTGATCGTGACCGGGATCGCCAATGGGACGCGCGACGACCAAAGCGCGCGTTGCGGGACGGACGGCCAGGGTCGCGCCGGCGCGCCGGCGAGCTTCACGTCGGCCGCCGAGCCGTCCAGCTCCGGCGGCGATCGCAGCGCGACACGGAACGTCAGCTCGCCCTTGGCGTCACCCGGCAATGCTGTGGGAAATGCCACGGCCGCCGTGCCGTCGTCCAGCGTCTGATCCTCGCCGAGTGTCATCAAGCCAAACGTGCGCCTCACCGAGAACGCGACTGTGGCGCCTTTCACCGGCAGTCCGTTGGCGGTGACCTTCGCAACGAGCATCTCCTTTTTGTCCTCGGTGGTGCGCGTCAATTCGATGACCGCCTTGCCCTGCGCGGTCTGTGCCGGCACCGCTGACCAGGGTACCGCCGCGGCAATGCCGCAGGCGAGCAATGCGATCCCAAGCGTTGCCGGACTCAAGCGTGGGTGCGCGCGCCCCGCTCCCGCGAACGCGTGGCCGGGCCTCCCCTTGGCCTTCACCTCTTCGGCATCCTCGACGGTCTCCCAGATCGAGAGGATCGGGAACAGGCGCGAGAACAGCGTAAAGAGCAGCAGGAAGCCGGCGAACGCTCCCGCCGTGATCAGACATTCCACGAGACTCGGGTAATAGTGCGGCGCAATGCCCGCCGCCTGCGCCGGGATGAACGGCGTCTCCAAAGTCGGCACGATGATCAGGAACCGCTTCCACCACATGCCGATGTTGATCAGCACCGAGGCAGTCATGATCGCTCCCAGCGAACGGCGGCTGGGGAACACCAGCAGTCCGATCGGAACGAAGAGTCCGAACGTTGCCCAGAGCCAGAACGATCGGCCGAAGGCGGTGTCGCCGGCGAGCAGATCGAGCAGCCGCGAGTCGGTCTCGGCGCCGCCGTACCACGCCGTGAGGTATTCACTCAACGTGAAATAGGCGTAGAGCAGCGAAAGGACGAGCAGGATCTTCGCCAGCTTGTGGAAATGCTCCGGCAGGAGATAGCGCTCGAGATGGTACGCGCGGCGGAACATCACCATCGCCGTGATGATCCCCGCCGTGCCGGAGAAGATCGCCCCGATCACGAAGTAGGGACCGAAGATGGTGCTGTGCCAACCGGGCCGCAGCGTCATCCCGAACACCCACGACACGACGGTGTGCACCGACACCGCCACCGGAATGATGATCACCGCCATCGCGCCGAGGGCGCGCGCGAGAAGTCGCCGGTGGGCCGGCGTTTCCCGGTATCCGAGCGACAGCAATTCGTACAGTCGCACGAGCTTCGGAGAGCGACCACGCTCGCGAGCGTGCTGCGCCAGCAACGGCATGTCCGGAATCATCGCCACGTACAGATAGAGGAAGCTCCCCGTCAGGTACGTCGTGACCGACACTAGATCCCAAAGGATCGGCGACTGTAGCCGGCCGTGGATGAGCAGATTCAGAAGACGGTCGGGGCGCCCCATGTCGATCATCACCATGCTCGCGCCAATGAGGAGCGCGATCACGGTGATCGCCTCGGCCATGCGCGTGATGGGCCGGCGCCAACCGGCGTCCGTGACGCGCAGGATGGCCGAAATCAGCGTGCCCGCGTGGCTGATACCGATGAAGAACACGAAGTTCGTCATGTACACGCCCCACGACACGTAGTTGCGCATCGCGGTGACGGTCAGCCCGAAGACGAGCTGATAGATCCATGCGATGAAGCCGATGGCGCATACCGCCAGCAGACTCGCGATCCAGAGGCGGCCGGGGCCGCCCAAAGGATCGAGCGTCGCCAGCAGATCCCGCTCGACGTCGGTCACCGTGCGCTGCACCGGGCGAGCGAACGAGGTGACGGTACCGATCTGACGATCGGAAAGTGGCATTGCGTTCATTGCTACTCGGCTCCTCTTGTTTCGTGACCGGTATTGGCGCCGGGTTCGCCGGGCGCCGGGTAGCGCCGGTTGTCCGCCGGCAGGTAGTGGACGCGAGGCTTGGTCCCGAGCTCCTCCATGTACCGGAAGGCGGCGCGATCGCGGAGCAGCGCGGAGAGTCTCACCGTCTCACCCTTCCCGTTCGTCACCGCGTCCTCGTTCTCATCGCCGAACCAGATGGCAGCCATCGGGCACTGGGCAGCGCAATGTGGAAGCTTGCCCTCACGCGCCATGTCGGCGCAGAAGTCGCACTTCTCGGCCGTGCCGACGCGCCGCGGGTATCCCCACTCGGGCGAATATCCGCGAGCCAGCGCTGCCGGCGGATTCTCCGGACGGCTCCAGTTGAACACGCGCGCCGAAAAGGGGCAGGCGGCCATGCAGAACCGGCAACCGATGCAGCGCTCGTTGTCGATCAGTACGATCCCATCCTGGCGCTTGAACGTGGCCCCAACCGGACACACGCGCGTGCAGGGCGGGTTGTCGCAGTGAAAGCACGGCCGCGGGAACCAGTATGGCGCCGCGGTCGAGGAGTCTTGCATTGAGAAGAGCCGAATGAACTCCCGATCCGGCGGCACAAAGTGGCTCTTGGCGCACGCCTTGGTGCACTTGCCGCAGCCGTCGCACACCGCGAGATCGATGACCATCACCCAGCGGCGTCCGGGGACACCGCGGCGCACCTCGTCTGAAGTTGGCCTGGTGCCCGCGTCGCTCAGCGTCGACGACACCACCAACTCACCATCCGCGGTGAGCGTCAACGTCGCCGGCGCCTTCGCGGCGCCCACAGTATCGCCCGCCTTCAGCGAGCTCGTGGCCCCCACACCAGCCACCATGCCGCCCGCCGCCACCAAGCCGGCCCGTAAGAAATCACGTCGCTGCATCGTCATCGGTTTGCGATCGCCTCCGTTCAGAGTCCTGTCGTGGCGGCACTTGCCCCCGGTTCGCCACGATGATCCGCGGTGTCACGCGGACGCGCGGTAGGCCGTAACACGCGGTCCCGCTGAGCGCTACACAGGCACGCGCCGCGCCGCGGTGCGAGGTCAGCCCGGCATGCAGGTGCGCGGTGGCGTAAGCGCTGGCCGAACAATGCGTTGCGCCTTGAGCGGCGCGTCCAAGGTCAATCGCGCGCTGCCACGCGCCGCGCTCGTCATTGGGACAATTCATGGCGCACTGTGACAAGGCGTGGCGCACCGTCGCCGCGTCGCGATCCGCGCATCACGATTGCCGCGTCACGACTGGCGCTTCGCGCTGAGTGATGCGCCGTCCTCGCGGAAGGGCACTTCACCCGACATCACATCAGCGTTCCCCCCACTTACCAATTGCCACCACGCCATATATTGACGAGCAACCCCTTCCGACTTGGTGCCCAAAATGCGGCGTGCACCGCGCCCCGATGCAACCGACAGCCGTTGATGATCAACGTCAACAAGCTGTTCCCACGGTTGAGTATCCGCGTCAAGCTCGCGATCGCATTCGCGCTCGTGGCGCTTGGACCGCTGGCCGTCGTGTCGTTTATCGGCGCCCGCGAGACGGTGTTTCAGATCGAGGCCATGGCGCGCAATACGCTCGAGCACGACCTCGAGATGGCCGAGACCGAGACCGCGCTCTCTCTCAGCTCGGCGGAAGGTCACATGAACCTCATCGCCAACGTCGTGCTCGGGCCGTTGCTCCGTGACGGCGCCATCCCCCCGCGCGAGCGCCTGGACGCCGAACATGTCGTGAAGACGCTCCTTGCCACCGAGCCGATGCTGTACCAAGTGAAGCTCATCGACGCCGACGGCCGCTACCGGTTGCTCGTTCGCGCGTCGGGTCCGCCGCTGGACGCCGAGGAGATGGACGGGGGCGAGTACTACGCCTGGCGCGCCAGCTCACTGCGGCCGCACACGCGGTTGCTCTTCGCCATCGAGGTGGCGGGTCCCGAAGAACCCGGCCTTCGGAAGCCGATGCCAGCCGTAGCCATCCTGTTCCCTGTATACGCGCCGAACGGCGAATTCCGAGGCGCAGTAGTCGGCGAGGCGTACGCCTCGGCGCTCTTCTCGCACCTCGATCATGCGTCGGCGGGATTCGGCGGCATCACGGGACTCGTCGACGGCGACGGACACTTTCTCTATCACTCGTTGCGCAAACGCGACTGGGCCACCCTCCTGGCTGCGCGCGATCGGCTGAGCGTGCGCAGCGACTTTCCAGCCGACGTCGCGTCGGCCATCATCTCGGGGCGCGCAGGCACGTTGATGACGCCCGACCGGGAGCTGGTCAGTTTTCGTCCTCTCTCGCTGGGCACGCCCTCCCGGGCCAGACTCTCGCTCTATCGCGTCGTGCCCATCGCCACCGTCGCCGCGCCAGCGCGCTCGTTCGTATTGCTCGTTCTCGGCGCCGCCGGCTTGGCGGCGCTGCTCGTGCTCGGCCTCGCCATGCTCGCGGCGAACGAGTTCACCAAACCGATCTTCCGGATCCGCGACGCCGCATGGCAGCTCGCCCGCAACGAGCCGGTGCGGCAGCTGAACGTCAAGACGAATGACGAGTTCGAGGATCTCGCGAATGATTTCGCGCGGGTAGCCGAGCAGGTCGCGCGGCATCGCGCGCAGCGAGAAGCGCTCATCGCGGAGCGAACGCGCCTGCTCGAGCACACCCATGCCGAGTTGGCCGACATTCTCAAGCATTCCGCCGACGGTATCATCGGGCTCGACCCCTCCGGCGTCGTCACCATCTGGAACGACGGCGCCGAGCGGCTCCTCGGCTACCCGGCGTCGGAGGCCATCGGCCGGGAGATCAACGCGGTGCTCCGTCCCAGCGGCGAGCGGGCCCGCCGTGAGCAGGTGGTGATGCGGCGCGAGCTGGAGCGGGAGCGCGCGGTGGTGAACTTCCTCACCGAAGTGCTGGCCAAGGACGGCACGCCAATTCAGATCAGTCTCACGGCCACGCTCATCGCCGGCGCGGACGGTGGCGCGCTTGGCTCTTCCCTCATCGTCCGCGACAACCGGCTGCAGTCCCGCCTCGAGGATCAGATGCGGCGTTCCGAGCGCCTGGCGGCCATCAGCGTCATGGCGGCTGGGCTGGCGCACGAGATTAACAACCCGTTGGCCATCATCGGCAACCGCATCGAGTGCATGCAGCGCGACGTACGGGACAAGTGGAGCGACACTTCGCTGGCGGCGGACCTCGACGTGCTACAGCAACACGTGGCGCGGCTCCGAGAGCTGACGACGAGCCTGCTCCGCTTCGCGCGCGACGACCGCGGAGAAGCGGGGCCGGTCGCGCTCGGCGCGCTTGCCGAAAGCACCGTGGCGCTCCTCCACCGGACGATGGCCATGCGCCGTTTGCATCTGCAGCTCCACATCAAGCCCGGCGTGCCCGACGTCATCGGGTACGAGAAGGCCATCGAAACAGTCATCGTCAATCTGCTGCTCAACGCGGCAGATGCTACGCCGCCGGACGGAACCGTGACGCTCTCCATTCGATGCAGTGCCGACGGGGAAGCGGTGGAGATCGAGGTGCGAGATACCGGTCACGGATTGGCCCCCGAGCTCCGCGAGCGCGTCTTCGATCCCTTCTTCACGACGAAAGGACCTGGGCACGGCACTGGCCTGGGCCTCACTGTGTGCCGCAGCATCGTCGATCGCCACGGTGGCGTCATCGCCGTCGACACGCCGCCCGACGGCGGCTGCCGGTTCGTCGTCACCATCCCCCTCCAACCCATGGGTGCAACGTGGAACGAGCTCGCGTACTCGTAATCGACGACGAACAGGCGATGCTCGAGAACTGCGAGCGTCTCCTGAGTCGGGAGGGCTACACATGCACGACCCTCGCCGAGCCGCTGCGCTTCCGCCAGGTGGCGGCGGAGGTCGATCCGGACATCATCATCACCGACCTGCGCATGCCCGGCGCCGACGGGCTGACCATCCTGGCGGCCGGTGTGGCCGACGACCGCACGCGCCCCGTGATCCTGATGACGGCATTCGCCACGGTCGCCTCGGCCGTGGCCGCGGTCCGCGAGGGAGCGTTTGACTACATCACCAAGCCGTTCACCGCCGACCAGCTTCTCGTCGCCGTCGAGCGCGCCGCGCGCTATCGCAGACTGACGGTGGAGAACCGCACGCTGCGGCAGCAGGTGGAGCTCACCCAGGGCGGCGACGGCATACTCGGCTCGAGCGCGGTCATGCAGCGGCTCCTCGAGCAGGCGGCGAAAGTCGCGCCCACGGACGCGAACGTGCTCATCACCGGCGAGAGCGGCACCGGCAAGGAGCTCATGGCGCTCTTCATGCACGCGCATTCGCTCCGCCAGGCCAAGCCGTTCGTCACCGTCGACTGCGCGGCGATGCCGGAAGGGCTCTTGGAGTCGGAGCTGTTCGGCCACGAGCGGGGCGCGTTCACAGGCGCCGTTCAGCGCACCGACGGACTGCTCGCCAAGGCGAATGGCGGTACGGTCTTTTTCGACGAGATCGCCGAGCTCGGGACCAGTCTTCAGTCGAAGCTGCTGCGCGCGCTCGAGCAGCGACAGATACGCCGGCTCGGTGACTCCCGGCTCATCAACCTCGACATCCGCGTGGTGGCAGCGACAAATCACGATCTCGAGGCGACGGTGGCCGCTGGCCTTTTCCGGGAAGATCTGTACTACCGGCTCAACGTCGTCCATTTTAACCTGCCGCCGCTGCGCGCGCGGCACGGCGACGTGCGCATCCTGATGACCGCATTCCTCGAGGAGTTCGCCGTCACCGCGCGCCGCCGGCCGCCCGAGGTGACGGCAGAAGTGTGGACCATCCTCGAGCGGCACCCGTGGCCCGGCAACGTCCGAGAGCTGCGAAACACCGCGCAGCGTCTCGTCGTGTTGGACAACGATGGGCAGATCACGCCGGAGGATCTCGACGACGCGCTCCAACCGCGGGTCAAGCTGCGCGAGGGCGAGCCCGCGAGCTGGCCGCTCTCTTACTCGGAGGCCCAGGACAAGGCGCTGCGCGACTTCCGCGCCGCCTACGTGGGACGGCTCCTCGAGGTCAATGGCGGCAACGTGTCACGGGCGGCGGTGGCGGCCGGCGTCAGCCGGCGAACGCTTCATCGGTGGCTGGCTGAGCTCAACGGCGCGGTCGCCAAGGAGGGGTCTGATGAATAGGCGCCTGATGGCGAGCGTCGTCCTCGCGGGCGCACTCTTTCACCCGCACGCGCGCCTGGCCGCGCAAGGCGGCATAGTTTCCGGAACGGTCACCGCTCCGGCCCCGCGAATGGGTGGGGTCGTCATCTATCTGATTCCCGCCGCGTCGGCCCGCGTGCTGGCCGCCGCACCGCTCAGCGCCCAGATCGATCAACGCGACCTGCAGTTCGTGCCGCGCGTCATCGCCGTGAGCCCGGGGTCGACTGTATCCTTCCCGAACAGCGATCCCGTGATGCACGACGTCTTTCACCCCAGCATACGCGCCGGCGGCTTCGACCTCGGCATGTACCCTCAGGGTGAGCGCCGCAGCTTCACCTTCGACGATGAAGGCGCCTACGTGATCTTCTGCCACGTGCATCCGGAGATGGTGGCCTATGTCGTCGTGGTGGCGTCGCCGTATCGCGCCGTTACGGACGACGAGGGCCGGTTCAAGCTTGATGGCGTGGCGCCCGGTACCTATCACCTCCGCACCTGGCATCGGCGACTGCGGACGCAGGATCATGTGGTATCAGTTGCCGCCAACGGCACCGTGCGCGTCGACCTGAGACTGAAGTACGGCGTTCCGGTGGAACCGCGGGCGGCGGAGCAGCACCGCCCGCAGTGACCGCGGGGGCTTGTTATTGTTCGATCGCCCGCAACTTCGCGCCCCATCTCCCGTGCGGAAAGCGATGGCATGGGGGTTAGAGACGCCCTCCAGCGCGTTATGGTGATTTGCCCCACTACCCACCTAATATTCAAATGCGACTGCGGGTGATCTCACCCACACCCTTATCGATCACAGGCAGGAGGACGCGATCTAACATCTTCACCAGCAACGTGCTAGACGTTTCCGGTGAGCATTGGAACGGGCTTTGCTATTCGCACTTTATGCGTAATTCAACCTGCACGGTTGCCGTAATTACACCTACATGTAATTGCGCCTACACTAGTGCAGGTAATTCTGCCTGCGGGTTCAAGTCATGCTCTGGCTAATTGGGCCAGAGGTTCGGAGTAGGCCAGGGGAGTTCACAATTAGCAACGGGGTGGCTCGGTTGGCGAACATCGACTCACAGCACGGTACGGGAAGCCCTGATCAAAGGCCGGTAGAAACGCCGCAAGTTGGACGGCGCAGATTCCTTCAGATGGTCAGCGGCATCGGCGCGGCGCTCTCCGCCCTCGTCATCGGGGCTCCCGTCGTTCGGGCCTTTGTCTCGCCGACGCTTGCGTCGCCGCCGAAGGACGACTGGGTCAAAGTGACCGACGACACGGCACTGCTCGACGTGGGCGTCCCCATCCGGCTGAACTTCGTCGTGTCAGAACAGGATGCGTGGATCGAGAGCCGGATGGTCAAAACAGTGTGGTTGTTCAGCGAAGATGGGGAGAAGTTCAAGGCGTATAACGGTCGCTGCACACACCTCGGGTGCGGGTACAACTTTGACAAAGACGCTAACAACTTCGTCTGTCCCTGCCACCGCGGCCGATTCGACATCAAGACCGGCGCGGTGCTCGACGGACCTCCTCCCCGTCCGCTTGACGAGCTCGAGGTGCAGATCCGCGATAGCGCCGTCTTCGTGAAGTACAAGGAGTACCGGCTGGGCGTTCCCCAACGCGCCGAGGCTTGAGGCCGTGAACCCGATCTTTCGCTGGCTCGACGAGCGCGTTGACCTTCGCGCCCTCAAGGAGCAGTTGCTCGACCGCAAGATGCCGGGCAACCTGACGTGGGCGCACACGCTCGGAAGTGCGACGCTGGCGGTCTTCCTCGTTCAGGTTGTTACCGGCGTGGTGCTGGCGATGTACTACGCGCCATCGCCGGACCACGCGTACGACAGCATCCGCTACTTGCAGCAACACGTGCTGAGCGGCGCCCTCCTGCGCGGTATCCACCATTGGGCCGCTTCGGCGATGGTCGTGCTCGTGCTCGCCCACATGATCCGCGTGTTCTCGACGGGTGCCTACAAATACCCGCGCGAGATCAACTGGCTGCTCGGCGTCGTGCTCCTGTTCCTGGTGCTCGGCTTCAGCTTCACCGGATATCTGCTGCCGTGGGACCAGAAGGCCTATTGGGCGACGCAAGTGGGTACTAACATTGCCGGCACGACGCCAGGTATCGGCGGGATGTTGGTGAAGCTGCTTCGCGGTGGCTCGCAGCTTGGCGCGGCCACACTGTCGCGCTTCTTCGCGCTGCACGTACTGCTGATGCCCATCTTGCTCGCAGTGGTGGTCTTTCTGCACCTCGCGATCGTTGTTCGCCAGGGCATCGCGGCGCGAACGGGAGCAATGGAAGCGGGAGCACCGCCGCGCACGAGTGATCCGGAGTACCCCGCGTACTACAAACAGGCTTATGCCAAGAGCAAGAGCGCCGGCGTCCGCTTCTATCCCGACCTCACCGCGAAGGACATCGTCGTAGCGACGGCGATCATCCTCGTTCTCGTGCTGCTTGGTCTCTTCGTTGGAGCCGGACTCGAGCCGCCGGCAGACCCGACGGATACCAGCTATGTCCCGCGCCCGGAATGGTATTTCCTGCCGTTCTTCCAGCTGCTGAAACTGGTCCCCGGGTCGCTGGAAAGCCTGGTTGCGGTCGGCATCCCGACCGTGCTGGTGATCCTCCTGGTGGCGCTGCCATTCTTCGACCGCGGCAGCGCGCGCGCTTTCTCCAAGCGCCCGATCGCCCGTTTCTCGCTGTTCTTCCTGCTCGGCGGCGCCGGGCTCTTGCTGGGAGCATCGTTCATGGGTGAGCAACCGGGAGCAATTGCGGCTGAAGTCGGGCGACCACTCTCGAACACCGAGCGCTCTGGTAAGGCGATCTTTGGCGCTTCACAATGCGGGAGCTGTCATGCCGTCGCGGGCAAGGGAGGCGGTAGCCAGGAAAACGCGCCCAACCTCTCGTTGATCGGCCTGAAGCACTCGGGCGCATGGATTCACAGCTTCATCGAGAATCCGCTCCGATTCCACCCCGACTCGAAGATGCCGAGTTTTGGCCCGCCGACGCTTTCGCACCAGGAAATCGAAGAGGTCACGCGCTACCTCGTGACGCTGCGCGGCCCCGGTGGCGAACTCAAGCAGCCCGAGTTCGTTGACACGTTCCCTGAGCTGCCCAAACCCAAGGAGAAGTGATGATGAAACGCGTTGTCCTCGCAAGCCTGGTGTTCGCGGCCTCTGGCGTCATATCGAACGCCGGTGCCCAGACGGTGGACGCAAAGGCTGTCTACGATGCGAACTGCAAGAAATGCCACGGCGTGGCGGGCACACCACCGAAGGCGATGGCGGCGAAGTTCCCCAAGATCGCCGCGTTTGACGCCGCGTTTTTCGCGAAGCGATCCGACGACTCAGTCGTCAAGGTCCTCACGAATGGAAAGAGCAAGGATATGCCGTCGTTCAAGAACAAGACGACGCCGGCCGAGATGACCGCCGTCGCCAAGTACGTGCGCGCGTTTGCCACTAAGGCGAGGTAAGCAGCGGGATGACCAACTGAGCGCCGCCCAGAATCGCCGGGCCGGCAGAGGATTCTAAACATGCGACATATGCGATACCTGCGGTGGCTCTCCGTTGCGCTGGCGCTGTTCATCGCGCCGCTGATGGCAAACGCCCAGCAGCAGCCCGGTTACGCCGGGAGCGCTGCGTGCGTCGATTGCCACAAGGAATCGGTACAGCAGTTCGCCGGTACGCCGATGGGCAAGCTCATCACGGACAACGGCCGCATCGAACATGGCAAGCAGGGCTGCGAGTCATGCCACGGCCCCAGCAAGAATCACGTGGAATCAGGTGGCGACGTGCCCCCACCGATTTCATTCAGCCGCAAGTCGAAGACCCCGGTTGCCGAGCGCAACGCGACGTGCCTCAACTGCCACGAGAAGACAGCGCGAACGCTCTGGAAAGGGAGCACGCACGAATCGCGCAATGTCGCGTGTACCGACTGTCACACCGTGATGCGCGCTGCGTCGGAGCGCGGCAACCTCAAACAGCAGACGGTGGTCGAGACCTGTGCCAACTGCCACGCGCAGAAGAAGGCACAGTTGGCGCGGTTCTCTCACATGCCGCTCGGTGAAGGGAAGATGGAGTGCACGAGCTGCCATAACCCCCACGGCTCGGCGAACGACAAGATGCTCCTCGCCAGCTCGGTGAACGAAACCTGCTACAGTTGCCACGCCGAGAAGCGCGGGCCGTTCCTCTGGGAGCATATACCGGTCGTCGAGAGCTGCGCGAACTGCCACGACCCGCACGGCAGCAACAAGGAAAAGATGCTCAAGGTTTCGCGGCCCCGCCTCTGCCAGCAGTGCCATCCGACGGCACACGGTGGCCCGACTGCGAAACCAAGCGACCCTGCGGCAGTGCGGTTCGTGTACAACAGGGCTTGCTCCAACTGTCATTTCAACATCCACGGTTCAAACCATCCGGCCGGTGCCTTCTTCACCAGGTAACGCGCTGCGCGTCAGGAGAATACACATGCGAATCAAAGCATTCAGTGCCGCGTGCCTGGTCGCCGGCGGTATGTTGGCGCTCGGACAGCCATCCATTGGATGGGCACAAGACACTTCAAAAGGAAAAATCACCGTCGCGGGCGAAATCGGCACGCGGCAATACACCAAGGAGCCCGACTCCCTGGCAAAGGGCAAGTTCGAGGAGTACCCGGATTTGAGGGCAGGGCCCGTGGTGGAACAGCTGCTCCTGAAATACACACCCGCCGACAGCTTCGGCGTTTACAGCATCAGCGCCCGCAACCTCTTCTACCGCGATCAGAGCGTGTGGCTCCAGGCCATGCGACCCGGGACTTACGACTTCCAGGTGCGCTGGGATCGCATCCCGCACACGTATTCAACCACGGCTCGGTCGCCGGGCGTCGAGAACACCCCCGGATTCAACACGCTTCCCGTTCCACGCCCCGACTCCCTCGCGTGGCGCAATTCGCCGTACCTGAGCGCAGTGCGGTCACAGTGGGATCCGATCAAGGTTTCGCTCGGCCTGACGCCGACCGACAAGCTCGACTTCAAGGCTGATTACCTGCGGATCGCCAAGAGCGGTGGAATCCCGTTGTCCCTGAGCTATTCCGGATCGAGCGGGCCACAACGCGAGTTCGTCGGGCCGATCGACCAGACGATGAATGACTTCAGGTTGTCACAGGGCTACGCCTCCGGCGAGCGCGCGGAAAACAGCGCGTTGTCGTCCCTCTTCAAGAGTTTCCAGGTAATGGCGACGTACGACTACTCGCGGTTCCGGAACGCCATCAAGTCGACGATGGTTGACAATCCGCAGCTCAGCATCGCTTCCCCGACCAACGGAACGAATTCGTCGCGCGCGTCGTTGGCACCTGACAACGCTGCACAGACTGTTACCGTTACCGGCGCACTCATGCTTCCGGTGCGCACCCGCGTGATGGGCACGGTCTCGTCGTCGTGGATGTCGCAGAACGACCCGTTCCTGCCGCAAGCGTCCAACGACTCGCTTGTCGGCGTCGCCAACTATGGGTTGCTGGCGCTGCCCCGAACGAGCCTCAATGGCAAGGTGAAGACATCGGTCGTCAATTTCTCGGCGACGAGCCATCCGATGAGAGATCTGACACTGGCCGCGCGGCTTCGCAGCTACAAGCGCACCGATCAGACGGCCCAGTTCCACATTCAGGCGATGGCTATCAGCGACCGCAGCGTCAATTTGGCCGATTCGCTCTACACCGACTCAGACCCATTCACCAAGGCGAATACCGATCTCAGCGCCAACTATCAGCTCATTACGGCGCTTTCGCTAACCGCAGGATATGCCTGGGAGAACTGGACGCGCGATCCCGTGGTGCGGAACTTCGGGAAGACCAAGGAGAAGGGACCGCGGGTGAGTCTCGATTACAGCGGCCTCGATTGGCTGTCCCTCCACTCCAGTTACAGCACTACCAAGCGGCGCGGCGATCAATACGTGGAAGGCGCGACCGAAATCCTCGACTTCCGTCGCTTCGACCTGTCCGACCGCGACCGAAAGCGGACCAACATTCTCGCCACGTTGACTCCGATGGACAAGATTGACCTGTCGTTCAACTACCAGATCGGCGACGACAAGTTTCCCAATTCGCTGTACGGCACGCAGAGCGACAAGAGCACCGCGAAGGGCTTCGATGTGGATTGGAACCCCATCAGCCGGTTCAGTGTGAGCGGGGGCTATTCGAAGGAAGATGTCACGAATATTCTGAAGAGCCGCTTTCGAACGGGAGCGGTCGGCTCGGTGACGGACAACAACCCGACCTACAAGTGGACCAACACGAACACGGACAAGAACACGACGACGTACGCCAGCGTCAGCGCGGTGCTCATCCCCGACGAGTTGGATTTCGTTGGGACCATGTCGAACATCGATGCGCACTTCTGGTTGTACAACGTGAATCCGACGACACCGACGGGCGGCACCGCGGCCCAGAATCTGTCCGCGACCGTGGAGAACTATCCAGAGGTCAAGCAGAATCTGAAGCCAGTCACGCTGGCCCTGAGGTTTCGCTATTCGGCTGATTGGGCGGTGACGCTGCGCTACCAGGCCGAGCAGTACACGAGGACGGACTTCCGGACCTCCATGCCGCTGTTTGCGCCGTTCATCGGTCTGACGGGGAATCTCCCGGGATCGATCGGGACGGTCGCCGGATCGAACACCGGTCAGTACCATTTCCTCGGCAGCGCCTACCAGCCTTACACGGCCTACTGGTTCACGGTATTGATCAGTTATCAGCTGTCGGCGCTTCCGTACGGCAAGGCGCGATCGACGTTCTAACGGCGCGCGGGCAGAGCTGAAGGCAAAGACGGCGGCGAGGGAGTTCCCTCGCCGCCGTCTTCGCGCGCGGGAGTAGTCGTGCGCTCAGCTGCCCGCGCCTCGCGGCAGGACCTCGGCCTCGCGCGGCGCGCGGGTCAGCGCGCTCCTCAGGCCGTCCATCATGTCCATCGGCAACGGAATGATCGTGCTGTTCCCTTCGCCGGCGATTTCCACGAGCGTCTGGAGATACCGCAACTGCAACGCTGGCGGCTCGTTCCGAATGATGTGCGCAGCCTTGCCGAGTGTCGTCGCCGCGAGGAATTCGCCGTCGGCGCGAATGATCTTCGCGCGTTTCTCACGCTCCGCCTCGGCCTGCGCCGCCATCGAGCGCTGCATCCCTTCCGGCAACAGAACGTCCTTCACTTCGACGACGGAGACCTTCACGCCCCACGGTTCGGTATGCCCGTCGATGATCTGCTGCAGCGTGTGATTGATCTTCTCGCGGTGGGCGAGCAGTTCGTCGAGCTCTGACTGGCCCAGTACGCTACGGAGCGTCGTCAGAGCGATTTGCGATGTCGCCCTGGCAAAATCCACTACCTGCAGGAGCGCTTTCGCTGGATCGATCACGGCGAAATACACCACCGCGTCCACCTTGATCGTCACGTTGTCCCGCGTGATGATCTCCTGGGGCTCGACCGTGAGGGTCACGGTTCGCGTGTCGATCTTGTACAGGCGGTCGATCAGCGGAATGATCACATTGAAGCCCGGCGATCGGATGCCGGTCAACCGACCGAGGCGCAACAGCACTCCGCGTTCATACTGCTGCACGATCTTCACGCCAAGCCTGAGGGCAACGACGACGATTACTGCGACGATCCACGGCACATAGGTGCTACTCATCTCAGTCTCCTTACGGTGGCGGTATCAAGAAATCACTTGAACCTCGTGAAATTCCCCACTGGCACATACTCGGGCGGCCTGTCTCTCAGCCACCGCGTTGGAAAGGTCGAGATGGGTCCCCAGAGCGGCAGGACCCACGAGAAGATCAGCATTGCAACAAATGGAAGAGTGAAAAGGAAGAGCACGGCGAGCAGGCCTTCGCGCCCGTAGATGTCGATGTGAAAATCCAGGAATCCGCGGAAGCTCTTTGAGAACATCTGCCCGCCCATCACCACGTTCCAGCGCATGGCGGCAACCTGCACGAGGAGCAGGATACCCGACGCGAAGCCCATGGCCTGGCGCGCGCCGGCGGAAATCCTGTTCTTGAAAACCACGGCCGCACCCAGCAGGACGAATGGAACGACCGATCCGATCAGGAACTGCACAACGAAAAGGCTGATAAAGAGCTTGTCCACGATCAGGTGTCTCAGGATGTCCCAGTCGTGGTTGGCCATGTAGGCGTGGTTCAGCAGCTCCAGCCCTTCGAGCGCAACGTCGACCATCAGGAAGTACCAGGCCGATTCCATCAGTGACTGCGTGCACTCCGAGTCGACCGGTCTCTTGTTGAACCACTGCACGATGAGGTAACAGACCATCACCATCGCGACGCCTGAGACGATCGCGCTGAGCAGGAAGATCACCGGCATAAGTGGGCTCGCCCACCAGGGGTTCGCCTTGATCGCGCCGAACAGAAACCCGACGTATCCGTGCAGGAAGCACGCTGCCGGAACGCCGATGGCGGCGAGGAACAGCATCACCTTGCGGTCGAGCGCCTTGGCTTCTTCCGAGATTTCAGTCACGCCGAGCGCCATAACCCAGTACACGCGACGCATCGTTTCAGACCTGGCATTGCTCGCCAGGAAGACGATGTCGGCCCGGTACAACAACCAGATCTCGACCGTGAGGATGAGCAGGTAAATGCTATAGATGAATCCGAATCCCGCCATCGCCGATGTCACGTTGGGCGTGAACATGATGTTCAGGGCGCGCTCCGGATGCCCGAGGTGCGCCAGCAGCGGGAGTGGGGCGCAGAGCAGAAAGGCCAGCGCCATCAGCATCGCGAAGCGGCTGACCGGCTTCAGCTCCTCCCGGTCAAAGACGTGGTGGAGAGAAGAAATGATGAATGCGCCGGCGACGATGCCTGTGATGTACGGATACAGGACGATCATCATCGTCCAGTAGATGTGCATCTGGTTCGGCAGGACGTAACCTTGGGTGACGTAATGATGCACGCTTAAATGACCTCCGAATCGAGCCCGATGTAGCGGGTTCTCGGATTCGTTCCCAGGTATGACTTCAGGACCTGCACGCGGTTGTTTGCCAGGATCTGGCTGATCTCGCTGTTCGGGTCGCTGACGTTGCCGAAGATTCTCGCTTTGGCCGGGCACGCCTGGACACACGCCGGCAGCATCCCCTTTGTGATCCGGTGATAGCACCACGTGCACTTGTCAGCGGTGTTCGTTTCGGGATTGATGTACCGTGAGCCGAAGGGGCAGGCCTGCACACAGTAGCCGCATCCGATGCAGCGCTCTTGATCGACCAGCACGACGCCTTCCTTGGTCACATAGGACGCGCCGACCGGGCAGACTTGAATGCAGGGTGTGTTGATGCAGTGGTTGCACAGCTTGGGAACGAAGAAGCCGCGCACCGGCAGCTGACCAATTTCCTCGGGCACGTTGCGGTTTGGAAGATCCTCGCCGAAGCCGTCTGCCCCGCCATTTGGCGAATTGACGATGACCTCGCCGTTCGGGAAGAACGTGTACTGTTCGACCCACGTTCGGTTGTAACCGTCGGGTACGTTGTTTTCGTCACGGCAGGCGCGGACGCACGATCCGCATCCGATGCATTTCGTCGTGTCAACGACGAATCCGTAGATCGGGCCCTTCGTGCCCTTCACGGGCGCCTCTTCCGCACGTGCGCGTGTGTCTTGTGTGTCCTGCGCCAGGAGCAGATTGGCGGTCGTGACCACGAGCCCGCCGAAGATGAAAGATTTCGCGCCGGCCTCGGCGCACTTCTCGAAGAATTCACGCCGGCTGATCTCGGGTTTGTCCCAGAGCATCGTCATTTGACCAACGTCGTATGAGGGTTGTGGCAGTCCGTGCACTTGGACTTGGGAGTGAATGTTCCTCCCTTCGCCGTGATGTGCCCGCTGACGGACGTGATGAATTTCAGAACGGCGGGACGTTCGAACGTCTTCAGGTGACACCACTTGCACTCCTGAATGCCGGTCGTGGGCCGAAGAGCGTTCTTGTATTTCTTGATCGGGTCGGGGTACTTGTCCACCGAATCCTCGCTCACAACTTTCACGTGCAGCATGCCCGGGCCGTGGCAGTTCTCGCACTGCGGGATGTGGTGCTTGCCCGCTGCCCATGGTCCGGTGATGTCGGAGTGACATTCGGCGCACGCCGCGCTGCCGAGGTGTCGCGGTTCGCGCGCGGCGGCGTCAGTGATTGCCGACGCTCTGAAGTGTCCGAGCTTGCCGAAATCCGCGGGTACGACCATCGACCTCGCTTTGACAAAGGCAGCAACTGCGATGGAGAGCAGCGCCAGCAGTCTGATGAAGTGCCTGGCCGAGTTCATGGGTTGGACCACCATGCTGACATCGTCGGATTATGGGGTCTAGTGAATTCCATATTTCTCCAGCCGGTATCGCAAAGTGTCGCGTGAAAGTCCGAGCAGGCGCGCCGCTCCCGTCTTGTTTCCCTCGGCGCGGGCGAGCGCCTGGCAGATCAGATCGCGCTCGAGCTCCTCGAGATCGAGCCCGTTCGCGGGGAGGACCATGCCCTTGGGATTCCGCGTTCCCGCTCCGCGGATCTCGGCCGGCAATTGATCAGATTGAATGGCGTCAGAATCCTCAAGCAAGAGCACGCGCTCGATGACGTTCCGCAATTCGCGAGCATTGCCGGGCCAGGAGTACGCCTCGAGCGTGCGCAGCGCCTCCTTCGTCAACTCCCGCACGGGCTGTCGCAGATCGTGGCACAACAAGTCGACGAAGTGCATGGCCAGCGGCGCGATGTCTTCGGGGCGCTCGCGCAGGGGCGGAATGACGATCGGCACGACATTGAGCCGATAGAAGAGATCCTCACGGAAATCGCCGAGGGCGACCGCCGCCTCGAGATTGCGGTTCGTGGCCGAGATGACGTGCACGTCGACCTCGATGCTGCGCACGCCCCCGACTCTGCGGAACTCGTATGTCTCCAGGAAGTGCAGCAACTTGGCTTGCATCGGCTTCGGCACGTTGCCGATTTCGTCGAGGAACACCGTGCCGCGGTGCGCGATCTCGAAGAGACCGCGTTTCGCTTCACGCGCGTCGGTATACGCGCCCGCTTCGTGGCCAAACAGCTCGCTTTCGACCAGTTGCTCCGGGAGCGAGGTACAATTGACATTGACGAACGGCTGTGTGCGGCGAGGTCCGCGCGCGTGGATCGCTCGCGCAACGACGTCCTTGCCGGTGCCGCTTTCCCCTCGCACGAGCACGTTCATCGTGCTTCCCTTCGCACCGAGTCGGGTGATCAGGTCGGCGATCTTGCGCATCGCGGGCGAACGTCCCACGAGGGAGACGTCGGCAAACTGCCACCGGAAGCCGTCGCGGAACCGCTCGATCTCGCTTCGGAGTTCCCGAGCCTCGAGCGCTTGCTCGATCAAGAGCAGCAGCTCGGGAAGATTGATCGGCTTCTCGAGGAAATGATGCGCCCCGGCTCGCACGGCGGCCACGGCCGTTTCGACTTCGCCGTATGCCGTCATCATGATCACGGGGAGCGTCGCGTCGAGCGCCTTGATGCGCGGCAGCAGTTCGAGTCCGGTAGCGTCGGGGAGCCGCAGGTCGAGGAGCACGAGATCCGCGGGTTCGCGGGCGAGCGCCGCGAGCAGGCTCTTGCCGTCGGCAACATCCTCGGTGACAAGGCCCGCTTCGTTGAGCCGCTCCGCCAGCCAGAGGCGAATGAGCATCTCGTCGTCACAGATCACGACGCGGGCCTTTTTCATTTCGCAGGCTCTTGTGACGCGGCGGCAGCGCCGCTTGCGTGTGCGGGCAGCCGAATCGTCACTGTTGTTCCTTCGCCGAGCCGGCTGCGCAGCGCGACGGTGCCGCCGTGACGCTGAATGATCTCGCGGGTGATCGAGAGCCCAAGCCCAGTGCCGGTGTGGCGTGTGGTGAAGAACGGTTTGAAGACCGACTCGAGCTGTTCCGGTGCGATGCCGCGCCCTGTATCAGTGATTTCGATCTCGATCCAGTCCCCTGACGTTCGCGTGTACACGTCGACGCGGCCGCCGTGCGGCGTCGCCTCGATGGCGTTCATGAGAAGGTTGATGAGCGCCTGGTGGATCATTTCGGCGTCCGCGAGGACGCTCGCGTGCGAGGGATCGAGACGGATCTCAATACGCACACCGCCCTTGTCAGCGGTGGGTTGCACGAGATGGATTGCTCGCTCGGCGAGATCGTCTCCGCTCACGGCAGCGAACGCCGGTGTCGCGGGGCGCGCGAAGGTCAGCAATTCCTGGATCGCGTCCTGCACGTGCCGTATCTGCCGCTCCATCTCATCGATGATGGGCAGCAGCGTCGCATCGGTGCCCGCGCGGCGACGCACGATGTCGAGACCGCTTGCAACGCCGACAACCGGATTCTTGATCTCGTGCGCAATTCCGCTCGCCAACTCGCCCACCGTGGCGAGCTGCGAGGCACGCTCGATCTCTCGCTCGTGCAGCTCGCGCACGTCGTTGGTCGTCTCGGCGAGCGCGGTGGTCATCTCGTTGAACGCGTGACCGAGTTCTCCTATCTCGTCGCCAGCGTCGTCCTTTACCCGAACGCTGAGATCGCCTCGCGCGACGCGCCGGCTCGCATGCACGAGCCGGCTCAAGGGTGCCACGACGTTGCGGGACACGACGACCGCCGTTCCGATGAGTACGGCCACAAGCAGCAGCTCGAGCAGCAGCGCCAGGCTGCCGAGACGCCGCAGCGCCCCGAATGCCTCATCGGCCGGTACCTCCGCAATCAACCGCCACTCATAGTTTGGCAGCGCCACGATCGTGCCGAGCACGCGTGCGCCGTCGGCGGCGCGATACTGCTCGTAAGCGCCGTCAGGCAGCGCGAGTAGTGGTGTGACGAGGGGTGCGGCGTAGTCCACACTGTCGTGCGGATGCGATACGAACAGCGGCCGCCCGCCCGCGTCGACGATGAAACTCTCGACGTGTCCGGCGAGCCGGTCGGGGAGCTGCAGCATGTCGCGGAACCCGTCGAGGCTCAGAGTTCCGGCGAGAAACGCCACGGGTACGCTTTCAGGCCCACGAACCGGGACTACGAGGCGGAACATCGGTCGCACGCCGCGCGGCGTGGACAGCAGCAATGCCGAGAACGAACCGGCCGCTTCGTGCGCGGGAAGGGCGGTACTGAGGTTTTCGCGGAGGCCGACTGACGCGGCGATCCTGCCGTCGGGCGTGAACAGATACAGCGCGTCAAACAGTTTGAGCTCGTCGAGCTTGCGACGTAGCAGGCGCTCCATTTCGGTGCGACTTGCGGCCTCGCCCATCGCGCCCGTCGGAAGTCCCTGTGATCGCTGAGCCCCCGCCGCGAGGAACTCGTTGCCGGCAGCGACGGCCTGCAGGAGGAGCAGCGCGCGGTCAGTCCGATCCCGGACGTGCTGCGCCTGGACCTGCGCAATCGCGCTGAGGTACCGCTCGACCAGCCGCGTGATGATCCCTTCGCTCCGCCGATAGCCGATGGCGTTGGTGACCAGGAGCGGGAGGAGCGAGAAAACCAGGAACCAGGCGAGCAGCCGACGGCTGAGACGGCCGCGCCGTCCCATCTCCGTTATCGTCGGTCCCGGCGGCGTCATTGACTGCCCTCGCTCCGTTGACCTTGCAAGAGGATCTTCGATCGCTGCAAGAGGATCTTCGATCGCTATGTCGGTCTGCATATGCAAGGTGAGCGCCGCGTCAGCCAGCTACATAAGAGCAAGCGCTGTAATGAGTTACGCAAGTAGCCCATATATTGAGTGGGGCATTTACCCCATAATCGCCAAACTTGTTGGCCGACGACAGGGTAATTTCCCCCACTCTCTGTAAGGGATGCGCAACCTCCTGTGAAGCGCAGGCTTGCGCGCTCGGCGAGGACCCCCCGGGAATGCAAACGGTGGCGACGGTGAAAACCCGCATCGCCACCGTCGGTCACCAGTTCAGGCCGGTTTTCGTCGACTCGGCTTCAGGGGTCAGATCGACAGATTTTCCGGGGGTTTGGTCCAGCGCCGCATCGCGACGACTATCACGGCAAGTCCGCCAAGGACCACCAGCACTGGGAGCGCATAGATCAGGATGTTGAACCCTGACGCGCGTGGCTGGAGGAGAATCCACTCACCATACTTGGACACGAAGTAGGCCTTAACCTCGTCCGGACTCTTGCCGGCGCGGAGCTGCTCCCGAACCAAGTTGCGCATCTGCTGCGCGAGTTCGGCCGGCGAATCCTGAATGGAGACTCCCTGGCAAACCGGGCAACGCAGCTGCACAGCCACCGCGTTTGTCCTGGCGTCTAGGGCGGTGTCGGCCGCCGCCTGCTGAGCGGCTGGGGCTGCGCTTGCTCCAGCCGCCTGGGCGCCGGCGCGACCGGTAATCGCCGCAAGCAGCGCCGCGGAAACGACCAGCGTGTTGCGCTTCACGATCGACTCTTCGTTGCGGGGGCCGCCGGCTTCGGGGGGAGCGCCGCGATCAGCGAATCCACGATGTGTGCGAGGCCCACTCCAGTCACGGGGCCGAGTTGTTTGTAGGCGACGCGCCCGTCGCCGTCGATGAAAAAGGTCTCCGGTACGCCGTAGAGGCCGTAGTCGATTGCGGTACGCGCGCCAGGGTCTTGCATCGAGGGATAGCTCTGTCCCCCCATTTCCGCGATCCATGCCTCTCCCGCCGCCAGGCTATCGTTGTACAACACGCCGAGAAAATGCACCGGGCGTCCCGTGTACAGGCGAGCAGTCGTTGAGAGCACCGTGTGTTCTTCGCGGCAGGCCCCGCACCACGAAGCCCAGAAGTTGAGCACGACGACCTGTCCGCGAAGGTCAGCCAAGCGGACGGTGTCTCCGACGGGGCGACTCAGCGGCGGTTGTCCCGGCGCGAACACGTCGAGCGAAAACTGTGGCGCGGCGTGTCCGGGCAGGGGCGACGGAATCTCCCCAGGGTCACGCGTGAATCCCCATGCGAACAGCAGGATCACTGGAACCGCCGTGACCGCGGCGATGAGGGAGCGTTTCCAGTTCACGGTGCGGTCTCCACAACAACCGCCCCCCGGACAGGCACAACGTCCGGTTCGGACAGCGAGCCGTTGGGTCGGCGGCGCGCGGGTAGCATGCCAATGAGCGCGCCGAGAACAATAACGCCTCCTCCGAACCAAATCCACGACACAAGCGGCTGCACGATCGCTCTGATGGTCGCGTGCGCTCCGTTCGGATCGAACGACATTAGCGTCAGATACAAGTCGCCGCCGATGGTGCTGCGCACTTGCGGTGTGGGGACAGGCTGATCCGACGTCGGGTAATAGTTCATGCGCGGTTCAATTACGCCCACCACTCGCCCGTTCTTCAGTACCTCGACGGTCGCGCCGATCACAGAGCGTTGTACCTCCTCTCGTCCCCACACTCCCTTAAGCCGAATGGTTTGTCCGGCGACGGTCAGTGTGTCGCCCGGCTTCATGGTCATCTCTCGTTCTCTGCGGAACGATGACGAACCGGCGACTCCAAGCGCGGCGATCAGGAGGCCGAGATGAGCCAGATAGCCACCGTATCGACGCTGGTTGCCTCGTATGAGGCGATAGAGCGCCGTGGCCCAGCCTTCCCCGTGCGCGTTACGGCGAGCGCGCAACCCGATCCAGTACTCGCGAAGATTCGCCACTGCCGCGTAGCCGACGAAGGTGAACGCCACAACGCCGTAGAAATTCCGTGCCCCTGCCACGAGCGCTCCTACGCAAAACAGGAACGCGCCAACCAGGGGCGGTAGCAGCTTCGAACGCATCTCCGCCGCCGTCGCGCTCCGCCAGGGGAGCGCGGGTCCGACGCCCATCAGGAAGAGCAGCATCACGATCATCGGGAGCGTCATTCGATTGAAGAACGGTGCGCCGACGCTGACCTTCACTCCGCGTATCGCTTCGGCGATCAAGGGGAACAGCGTGCCAATCAGCACCGTGAACATGAACGCAGTCAGGAACAAGTTGTTGAGCAGGAAAACGGTTTCGCGTGACGCCGCCGAGTCCATTCTGCCCGACGTGCGAAGCCGGTCGGAATTTCCCGCAACCATCACGAGCGCAGCAATAAGCACGAGCGCGATGAAGGCGAGGAAGTAGTAGCCGATCACACCGACTGTGAACGCGTGCACCGACGAGATGATACCCGAGCGTGTGAGGAACGTCCCGAGCACCGTGAGGACAAACGTCCCGACGACGAGGTTGACGTTCCAGAGCCGGAGCATGCCGCGCCGCTCCTGCAGGACCATCGAATGGAGATACGCCGTGGCCGTGAGCCAGGGGAGAAACGATGCGTTCTCAACCGGATCCCACGCCCAGTAGCCCCCCCAGCCGAGCACCTCGTACGACCACCACATTCCGGCGATGATCGCGGCGCTGAGGAAGCCCCACGACACGAGGGTCCAGCGATGACTCAGCTTGATCCACTCATCGCGGGCAACTTCGCCGGACAACATCGCCCCGACAGCGAATGCGAACGGCACCGTCATCCCGACGTACCCGAGGTAGAGGAGGGGAGGGTGCACTCCCATCAAGATGTGGTTCTGCAGCAGCGGATTCGGGCCTGGTCCGTCGGCAGGGATGGGAAAGACCGGGTGAAACGGGTTAGCCGGCCCGACGAGCAGAATGCCGAAAAACAGCGAGACTGCGAGGAGCGCCAACGCGGTGTACGGGATGAGGTTGCCTGGCCGGTTGCGATTCAGCCACACGACCACGCTGCCGTAGAGCGCGAGGACCCATGCCCAAAACAGAATCGATCCTTCAAGCGCGCCCCAGAGCGAAATCACCGTGTAAAAGAGGGGCGTGGCACGGCTGCCGACCTGCGCAACGTACGACACGGAGAAGTCGTGCGTGACGAGGGCGACGATCATTGCGACCGTCGCAGTGGACACGAGCAGAAAATTCGTGTAGAGCGTGCTGTACACGACGGGAATCCACTCGCGCCGGCCCGTACGAACTGCGACGGGTGCCAGCACGATGCCCAACACCAGGATGGGCAGCGCGATGAGCAGCGCGTCATACGCGAAAGGGCCGATCACGAGCCCGTTCCTTTGATGAGGGTCTTGTACATGTCCTGGGGTTTTTCGCCAGCCTTCGGCGGACGGTATTCGTTCGAGTGCTTGACCAGCAGATTCGTCGCCTGGAAGAGGCCACTGCGCTCATAGCGCCCCTCCACAACGACGCCCATTCCATCGCGAAACATCTGCGGCGGTGCGCCTTTCGCGCGAACCGCAATCTCGCCCGTGCCGTCGGTGATCGCGAATCGAAGGTCGAGCGTTTTCGCGTTCCATTGCACCGATCCCGGCTTTACCTGCCCACCAAGCCGAACCGGGACTTCATACCCATCGACGCCCTTGGCGAGCAATTCCTGCGGCGTCAGGAAGAAGACGATGTTCTTGTCGAGATTCCCGTACAGCAGCCACGCGAACGCGCCTAGCACCACGATGACCGCCACGAGGGCTGATTGGCGGCGGGTCATGGGGCTCGCTCCGTGTGCTTTGACGCGCTCTCGAACTCCGCGCGCGCCTGGGCGAGCGCGCGATGCACGCGGATCAGGTAGCCCAGGATAACGCCCCAGGTTATTGCGTACGCCGCGCCGATGAATGCCCAGTTCTGATCTGTCATTGTCAGGTACCCCCGAGTGCAGCCGCGTCGGCAATGAGCTCGGTCGCCCGGCGAAGGCGCGCAAGCTCGTACCGGCGGCGGATGAAGTAGATCATAATCAGCATAAACGCTATCGCATTCGTCCTGAGCCCCAGTACGTACGCGGAGTCCATCGTGGAGGGGCTCGATTGTATCTGGTGAAGGGTACGCCACCACCGCACTGACATATAAACGATTGGGACATTGATCGCACCAAATGCACCGACTGCGGCGCTCCACTGCGCCCGTCGCTCAGGGTCGTCGACGAACGATCGCAACGCAAGGTAGCCGACGAAGATCATGAAGAGGACGAGGGTCGAGGTGAGGCGGGCTTCCCACACCCACCAGGCGCCCCAC
>Ga0207929_1000073_pt1 | contig 28722 bp, 31 predicted proteins | sample NGESurdeep072012_FD_184466 | JGI IMG/M metagenome (GOLD analysis project Ga0207929, IMG submission 184466) | Arctic peat soil microbial communities from Barrow, Alaska - NGEE Surface sample 53-1 deep-072012 (SPAdes) | ecosystem: Environmental > Terrestrial > Soil > Wetlands > Peat ... | reverse complement strand
TACGTCGCGGCGCCAAATCGTGTCGGGCACGAGGACGAGCCCGGCACCGACGGCATCGAGTTCTTCGGACACTCATTCATCTGCGATCCGTTCGGCCGGATTCTCGCCGAGGCGGGGACGGAGCCGGCGCTGCTGGTCGCGAAGTGCGACAGGGCGCTGATCGAAAGCACGCGCCGCAACTGGCCGTTCCTGAGGGACCGTCGCATTGACGCATATGCGCCGATTCTGAACCGATACATCGGGTGATGGGCCACCGACCGGAACGTCAAACAGCAACTGAACGAGAGGAAAGCTGTAAGCTTTCAAGCTTACAGCTGAAAGCATTACTACGTCGGGACGTTACGGGGCGCGAGTCGGGATACCATCAGCGCGCGGTGACGATCCGTCTTACCAGCACGCTCGTTGTCGCAGCGCTCATCGGATCGGCCACGGGCCTTGGGGCGCAGGAAGCAACGCACACCCTGATGCCTACGCCAACCACCGTTGCGTGGGGCTACTACGACGCGGCCGCGGCGCCGGTGATGCACATCCGCTCGGGAGACGTGATCGTGGTAGGAACTCTGATCACATCAACGCCCGAGCGTCTCGAGGGGGCTGGCGTCGCGCCAGCTCAGGTCGAGCAATCGCTCCGCGACATCACGACGACCGTCACCAACAAGGGACCGGGCGGGCACATACTCACCGGTCCCATTTACGTCGACGGGGCCGATTCGGGCGATGTCCTCGAGATTCAGATCCAGAATATCGATCTCGCGATTCCGTATGCGTACAACGCCTTTGGCGTGAATCGCGGATTCCTGCCGGAAGATTTTGCGTACTCGAAGATGCGGATCATTCCGCTCGACGCAAAGCGCATGGTGGCGCACTTCGCTCCGGGAATCGACATCCCGCTACATCCGTTCTTCGGGAGCATCGGCGTTGCACCGCCGGCGTCGCGCGGGCGAGTGAGCAGCGCGCCACCAGACATCCACGGGGGAAACCTCGACAACAAGGAGCTGGTAGCGGGCACCACGCTCTACATTCCCGTCCATACTCCTGGCGCGCTGCTCGAGATCGGAGACGGCCACGCCGGCCAGGGAAATGGCGAGGTCGACATCACCGCGCTCGAGACCTCACTGCGCGGCCGATTCAAAGTGACGGTGAGAAAGGATTTTCACCTCGCGTGGCCGCGTGCGGAAACGGCCACGCATTGGATCGCGATGGGGATGGACAAGGATCTCGTGCAGGCGACGAAGATCGCGGTCCGCCAGGCAATCGACTTTCTGATGACAGTTCAGGGATTGTCGCACGATGACGCCTACATGCTGACGAGCGTATCGTGCGATGTCGACATCACTGAGCTGGTCGACGGAAACGTCGGCGTGCACGTGATGATCCCCAAATCGATATTTCCGCGCGGCGCCGGCGAGCACATGATCCCCGTCAAGCGCTAATGGGAAGCGCGGGAAAGAGCGCCGCTTCTGCCGGAAGCGGCGCTTTGACTATGGAGCTCTCGCTCGGCCGACGCATGCCGGCGGAGTGGGAGAAGCACGACGCGACGTGGATCGCGTGGCCGCACCACGAGCCGGATTGGCCCGGCAAGCTGGCGCCGATTCCGTGGGTGTACGCGGAGATCGTGCGCGCGCTCAGTGATTATGAGACCGTCGACATTCTCTGTCATGACGCGACGGTGGCGGAGAACGCGCGAACGCTGTTGTATGCTCACGGAGTGAACGAGCGCCGCTATCGCCTGCACATTGTCCAGAACGATCGGGTGTGGCTCCGCGATTCCGCTCCGACCGGCGTCATTCGCGGCGACGGTCGCGTCGAGCTGATCAACTGGGGATTCAACGGCTGGGCGAAGTACGACAACTACAAGAAGGACGCTGAGATCGGCGCCGAGATCGAGCGTCTGACCGGGCTTCCGCGGATCGTGCCGCGGAGACCCGACAATGGAGAGCGTCTCGTTCTCGAGGGTGGCGGAATCGAGGTGAATGGCGCGGGCCGCATGCTCGTGACTGAGGAGTGGCTGCTCTCGGATGTGCAGGTGCGAAATCCACTGATGATGGCCGGCGATTACGAGAAGGCGTTCCTCGAGTATCTGGGCGTGACCGATACCATATGGCTGGGCGAGGGCGCGGTGGGCGACGACACGCACGGGCACATCGACGACATCGCGCGCTTCAGCTCGCGCGACACGGTCATCCTGGCGTACGAGCACGATCCTGCCGACGGGAACCATGCCCGGTCGGCGGATAACTTGCGCCGGCTCCAGGCGGCTGCGAAGAAGGATCCGCTCAAGATTGTAATGATCCCCTTCCCACGCCCGGTGATCATGAACGGCCAGAGGCTCCCCGCGAGCTACGCCAATTTCTACATCGCCAACGGCGCCGTTCTCGTGCCGACATTCAATGATCCCAATGATCGCGTGGCGCTCAACGGAATCGCCGAGGCATTTCCGGGGCGCGCGGTGATCGGGATTCACGCGGTGGATCTGGTGTGGGGATTGGGCACACTCCATTGTTTGACGCAGCAGCAGCCTGCGGGAAAGGCCCCATCGAAATGAAGATCGCGCTAAAGGATGAAGAGGCGCACGAGCCTGCCGCGTCGAAGAGTGGCGATCGCGTCCGGCGTTACACTGTGGTTTACGATGGCGACTGCAAGGTGTGTGGTCGGATGGTGAGAGTCCTCGACAGGTGGGATCGGAATCACGAGCTCGAGATAGTTTCTTCGCAGACGTCAGGAGTGCGCGCGAGGTTCCCGTGGATTCCGCCGCGCGCGTACGTGGAATCGATGCAGGTGATCCGATCGAGTGATGGGAAGACGTGGCAAGCCGCCGCCGGTCTCGAAGAATTGTTGAAGGTGTTGCCGAAGGGCGGGCTGGTATCGTGGCTGTTCAAGATCCCGTTCGCGCGGCCGCTTGCCGACAAGTTCTATGGATGGTTTGCGCGCAACCGGTACAGGATGGGTTGCGGCGAGCACTGCGCGGTTCGGCCAGCCGCTCCGGATCACCGGGATGGCAACGCGGGGACAAGGTGAAGGAGCTTTCGAGCTGGTCTCCGCGTCGCGTGATAGTCGCGTGTGTGCTGTGGCTGCTTGGCGCGCCTGTGCTCGCGGCGATCGGACTAGCGCTCGGCGGGCTGGTGCTCGCCGCGCTTTCCGGCCGTCAGAGGATTGGGTTCACGGTGAGTCTCAGCAACTGGTCGTGGGCGTGGCTGTATCTTCCGCCGATTGCGTTGATAGCCGCGTGGATTTGGTCGCGGAGACGGGCCGATTGATGTGTTTCTGCAGCAAATGCAGCGAGGGGATGTTACGAAGCTATTCTTGCGGCCTATCACCGCGCAGTATTGTGAGCGTACCTCAGGGTTCTCTTATGACTACTCGAAAGCTTGCGCCGATTCACCCGGGGGAGATCCTGCTTAAGGACTTCCTCGAGCCTATGGGGATTTCGCAGTATCGAGTCGCCCAGGACATCAGTGTCCCCGCGCGACGCATTAACGAGATCGTTCATGGAACTCGCCGAATCACAGCCGACACCGCTTTGCGGCTCTCCCGGTACTTCGGGACTACGGAGCGCTTTTGGCTCAACCTCCAGTGTCGATTCGATCTGGAGGAGCAGAAAGATCTGCTAGGCAACCGATTGGCGAAGGAGGTAACGGTTCTTCGCGCCGCCAGCTAACGAACGTTGCAGCTCACAAGGGTTCTTGCACCACTTTTCGGATGCAGCTTGGTCGCAATGGTAACAAGCTTGCAGCACGAAACGCCTTGCGATCGATGAACAAGCGGTGACGAGCGGCTCAATTCTGTCCCGCAAATGGGAACCACAACAAGGAGATAGCAATGGCACAAGCAACAGTTCAGAACCAAAAGAGGATCATCACAAATCAGAACGCTATCGTCACGAACCAGAAGAAGATCTTGAGCAACCAGCAGGCGATTTTGAACAATCAGAAGAAGATCATTTCGAATCAGCGCAAGATTCTCAGGAAGTAGCCAGCAATCAACTTTCGCATTCATGCTCCGTGACAGTCAGCTCGAGCTTTCAGGTACTCGTCCTCGATCAGTTGAGTAGAGCCATAACAAGAATCCGCGCGCGGCCGATGTTCGGCGGCGTAGGGATCTACTCTGGCGACCTGTTCTTCGCCCTGATCGCGGACGACACGGTTTACTTCAAGGCCGACGAGTCGACGCGCCCCGAGTTCGAAGCCCGCGGTAAGGGACCGTTTCGCCCGTTCGGGGAGGAGGGCGGAACGATGCAGTACTACCAGCTGCCGGAGGATCTCCTCGAAGATCCCGAGGCCCTGCGTCCCTGGGCTGAGAAGGCTATCGCCATCGCGCGCCGATCCAAGAGCAAGCGAGCGTCCCGCCGCCGTGGCGCCTAACGAAAATTGGAGCGGTCAAGCACATTTTCACAATGAAGAAAAAACCAGGACGATCGGCGACAAAGCGAGCGACGAAGCGAACGACAAAACGGGCGGCGAAGCGGCCCTCGGGTAAGTCTTCGTCTCGCCCGCGCCACGTTCACACGCCCGGGCTCAACGGCTGGATCACGCACACCGAGCTCGCCAGCTCCAACCCGGAAGCGACGAAGGCCTGGTGCGCCAAGGTACTGGGCTGGACCTTCAAGCCGAGTGTACCCATGCCGGACGGCGAGTACCACCTTTTTGCCTATTCCGACAAAGGCGGCGGCGGCATTCGCGCGACCAAGCCGTCCGAAGCGCCGGGCAGCACCTTCACCGTTCACGTCGCGGACGCACGGGCTTCCTTCGAAAAAGCGCTGCGCGAAGGAGCCGAAGCGATGCTCGCGCCCGTGCGAGTAATGGAGGGCGTGACAATCGCAGTCGTGCGCGCACCTGGAGGAGTTCCGGTTGGTCTCTCGGGTCCATAGTCGAGCCAATCGAGCTGAGAGTGGCCGCTAACGTGAAAACGGCTGTCGTCGCGTTCTTCGCTGTGTTCGCACTCGCCGCCTGTGCCAATCAGTCGCCGTCGCCGAGTCCTGTCTGGAGCGACGAGTTCGACGGACCGGCGGGCGCGTCGTTCGACCGCGCGAAGTGGGTCGCGGACACCGGCGGCAATGGCTTCGGCAACCAGGAGCGCGAGTTCTACACGACGCGCGCCGAAAACGTCGCGCTGGACGGCAACGGCCATCTCGTGATCACGGCGCGCGCCGAGCCGTCGTCATCCGCGTACCAATGCTGGTACGGTAGATGTCTTTACACTTCGACGCGACTCAAGACTTCGGGCCTGTTCGCACAGACGTACGGTCGCATCGAGGCACGCATCAAAATCCCGCGCGGGCAGGGACTCTGGCCCGCCTTCTGGATGCTCGGTGGGGACATCGGTTCGATCGGTTGGCCGCAGAGCGGCGAGATCGACATCATGGAGAACATCGGACGCGAGCCGGCCATCGTGCACGGCACACTCCACGGCCCCGGCTACTCAGGCGCCGGCGGCATCGGCCGGGCCGACACGTTGTCGAGTGGTGCCTACGCGGACGACTTTCATGTCTTCGCCGTCGAGTGGCGGCCGAACGAGATCCGCTGGTACGTGGATGGACGGCAGTATCATCGCATGACGCCGGCCGATCTGCCGAGCGGGACGAAGTGGGTGTACGATCATCCCTTCTTTCTCTTGCTCAACGTCGCGGTGGGTGGAGGCTGGCCCGGCGATCCAGACGCCTCGTCGACCTTCCCGCAGCAGATGATCGTGGACTACGTGCGCGCGTATCGCAATCCATAGCGTGTTGCTCGCTTAGCTCGACAACAGGTTCACTTCACGCGGGATGTTTTACCGATGCTCAAACGAATCGGTGTCGCCCTCGGCCTCCTCGTCCTCTCCGCGGTATCGATTCTCCGTGTCGCGCGGCCTCCGAGTGCCGTTCCGGCGACCGCCCCCGATGTGGTCTTCTCCGCCGAGCGGGCGATGCGGCACGTCGAGCAGATCGCGCAGCGCCCGCATCCGATGGGCACAGCGGATCACGATCGAGTGCGCGATTACATCGTCGGCCGGCTCTCCGCGCTGGGGCTCAGCCCGCAAATCCAGCAAGCGACCGCGATCGGCACGCGCTATCGGGAAGCCGGGCGCGTTCAGAACATTCTCGCCCGGCTTCCGGGCACCGATCCGAACGGCAAGGCGGTGCTCATCATGGCGCACTACGACGGCGTCGAAGCTGGACCGGCAGCTTCTGACGATGGCGCAGGATCCGCCGCACTTCTGGAGACGCTGCGCGCGTTGCGCGCGCGCAAGCAGCCATTGGCGCACGACGTCATCGCGCTGTTCACCGACGGCGAGGAATCAGGACTCCTCGGCGCCGCCGCGTTCGTGCGAGAGCATCCGTGGGCGAAGGACGTCGGCGTCGTGCTCAACTTCGAGGCACGCGGCACCAGCGGGCGCTCGTTCATGTTCGAGACAGGCCCGGGCAACCTCGACGCCGCTCGAGCGCTGCGCAGCGCGCGCGACGCGACCGCTGGTTCGGTGTACACGACGATCTATCGAACACTGCCAAACGACACCGACCTCTCAGAAGTCGCCGTGCTCGAGCTTCCAGCGCTCAACTTTGCGTTTGCCGACGGAGTTGAGCGCTACCACACGAGTCACGACGATGTCGCGCATCTGAATCCGGGCAGCCTGCAGCATCACGGTTCGCAGATGCTCGCGTTGACGCGCACATTCGGAACCGAGCAGTTGCCGCGCGCGCGTACCGGCGACGGCGTGTTCTTCGACCTGCCGATCGTCGGCCTTGTCGTTTATCCGCAGGGACTCGAGCTCCCGCTCGTGATTCTCGCCTTGGTGCTCGTCGTAGCGCTCGTTGTTCGCGACCGAAAGGGAGTCGGCGCAGGCGTGCTCGCTGCGCTTGTCGCACTCGTGCTGTCGGGCGCCGTGGGGTGGGTGGTCGGTAGAATGCTCCACGGTCCCGCGGCGTGGAGTGGGTTGTTTGCGACCGCCATCGTGCTGCTCGCGCTATCGGTGACCGCTGCGTGCTATGCGCCTGCCAAGCGATGGTCCACGCCTCGCGGGCTTCACGTCGGCGCTCTCATCGTGTGGCTCGTCCTTGCGTTCGCGCTCGCCATACGCGTGCCTGGTGTCAGCTACCTTTTCGCCTGGCCTCTCCTGTTCGCCGCGGGCGCAGCGCTCCTCACGCGCGGACGCGAGGTAGCCGAGTGGACGGCCGCCGTCGTCACGCTGCTCATTCTCGTGGGTTTCATCTACGGTGTTTCTGTGGTGACGCTCGGCGTCGCGGGCACGGGCGCCATCGCGCTGTGTGTGGTGGCGTCGCTCGTCACGCTTCTGCTCGCGCCGCAGCTCGGGGTCATCGCCGGCGACGCGCGGTGGTCGGGCGCGCCGTGGCTCGCCGGCGCGGGTGTGGTGTGTCTCGTGATCGCCGCGCTCACGGTGCATCCGAGCGCCGACCATCCTCTGCGCAGCGCGCTGGTGTACGCCGAGAACGCAGACTCGAACGATGCCTGGCTCGGTACGTTCGGCGGCTCGACAAATGCGTGGACACGCGACGCGATCGGGGGGACGACGCCCGAGCCGAGTCCGGCGTGGACGACGCGTCTCTTGGACGTAGGCCGCTTCACCGGCCGAAAGGTGCAACGCGTACCGCTCGGCGCACCGAATGCCACGCTGGTTCTCGATTCGGTGAGCAACGGCGCCAGGCTCGTCGTGCTCCGTGTCACCGCGCCCGCGGGAACCACCGGGTTGGTGATGCGCGTGCGCGGCGCCAAAGTGCTCACGTCGTCGATCGACGGACGCGTCGTCGACACGACGCGATACCGGCTTCGCGCGCGGGACTGGGTGATGCAATACTGGGCCGTTCCCGATACCGGCGCGATCGTCGCGTTCTCGATTCCCGCAGGCGGCCGTATAGACTTCGACCTCGCTGCGCGCCGGCCCGGGATTCCGCCAGTTCCCGGCGTGACGATTCCCACGCGTCCGCCGTACGTCGTGCCGAGCCAGACGGGGGACGTGAGCATTGTATATCGGCAGTGGCGCTTTTGAAGGGACGACGAGATCGATGATCAAATCCGACAAATCGCCGCGCACCAAGCGCCAGCGTTCGCGCGGAGTGTCATTCTCCGAAGTAAGCAAATTGGGGCGAGGTCTGCCCGGCGTCGTCGAAAGCACGTCGTACGGCACACCGGCCCTCAAGGTGGACGGGAAGCTGTTGGCGCGACTCAAGGAAGACGGTGAGACGCTGGTGTTGAGGATGGATTTTGTGAACCGTGACCTGCTGCTTCGCGCCGAGCCGGATCTCTTCTTTCTCACCGATCACTATTTGAACTATCCATCGATCCTGCTTCGGCTAACGCAAGTCACATCGAAGCGGTTGGCCGAATTGCTGGAAGATGCGTGGCGTCTTGTTGCTCCTCGGCGAATTCCCGGAGCAACCAAGAGCGCGGGTAGCCGCGCTAAGCGTTCCCCGCGTTAGGAGGCAACTCAATGCAGCATACTATCAAGGTGATTGCCGGCGGCTTCGTGCTCCTCGCGTTATGCCTGGCGGTTGGGCGCCTAATCGGAGGAGCCGGTCAGTGGTCGCGCTGTTGATCTGGCGGAGGTATTCGCGGGGCTGAGCTTCCTCCATGGCACACCGGCGCTCATCCGGCGAGCCCTCACCAATGCCGATCCGCGTGGAGTTCTTGCGGCCACCCTCCCCAATAGTCCGGAGTCCGGCGTGTCGATTTCGCCGGTTCTCGTTCGACGTATAGGTGGAGCCTAGCGCACGGCCGGCCGGCCCGGGGCTAATCGTTCATCCCGACTGTCACGTATGTCACGGTATCCCAGGCGTTGCGGATTCCGATGAAGAGCAGGAGCAGGGTGAACGTCGCGATTCCAAAAAGTGCGGGCGTAGGGTTGCGGGGGAGCGTCGCGGCGGCAACAACAACGAGGACGTACGCGATAAGCGGTAACACGCAGTGCCAGATCCAATCTTCCAGCTCCGGCTTGTAGTTCACCGTGCGTCGCGTGCGTTGCACGACGATCAGCATGTAGCCGATGCCGAGGAAGCCGAGGATAGCCACTGAAGCCCCGGCTTCCCATAGCTCAGGCCACGGCGCGCTCAGAATCGCCGAAACGAGCAGGACGGCGCAGAAATGAACGATGGTTGGAGTGCCAAAGGCATCGACCTCGCGCTTGTCCTTGGCGGCCCGCGATTCCGCCACCAGCGCCATGACGACGAATTGAAGTCCCGTCAGCGCTCCGGCCGACGATCCCACAATGATCAAGAAATTTTCCCACTGCGAAAGCGTCTCGTGTGCGGACATGACGTGGGAATATTGATGCCTCTTGTCTTCCCTGCGCCAGAGCAAGCAATGGCCTGTGCCAAGAGTTGGCAGCTCGCATTCAGCTTACAGTTGAAACCGAAGCAGCCGGTAGTTCGGAGCGGCGCAGCAACCGCCAAGGGAAGTAGTACACGGCGTAAACCACCGCGAACACCGCGAAATTCTCCAGCTTCGCGAAATGCGCGAGGAAGAAAAAGAAAATCAGGAAGTGCATCCGCATGACGTTCCGGTACGGCTCGATCGTCAAATCGCGGAATTTGTTGTCGCCGGCGAACGAAGCGAGGGACAGATCCCGATCGAGCGAGAGCGGCTTTCGCAAAAAAGCGGCGCGGTGCGCGAGAAAGGCGGAGGGGAGCGCCGGCCAATAGCGGCGCGCAACCTCCACGTAAGTGGACATTCCCGCGTCCATCCCGTGCGCCGTACCGATTGGAAAGAACGAGATCAGGAACTGTGAATGGCCGTAGTGGAACCCCACGAAGTGAATCGTAAAGAACGCGAGCACGAATAGCGCGCCGGTCAGCAACAGCGCCCAGAGCACGATGAGGGGCCGAAGATTCGAACCCACCAGCGCGCGGTCCTTCCATGAGGCACGGGCGATCTCGACGGCCGGCTGGGCGATCATCCAGACTATCGTCGAGTAGCCGACCACGAGGCTCGACAGCCACAAGCTCCACACGAGATCGCCCGCGTTCCAGCTCGCCCACCACGCTACGGTGATGACGGCCACGAACGCCACCGCATCGGGCCAGGATGAAAGCCAGTTATCCAGCGTGTTGTCAGTTGCCATTTCAGGGGGAAAGGAATCCCGTCCAAGGTTCGGCAAGCGCTCCGATTCCACTCTCGACGCTCGTGCCCCCCTCGTAACACCGCCAGCAGCGCGCAGAGCGGAGCCCCGCCGGCTGGGCCCCTGAAGCGGTCATTAATCCCGTGGCCAGCAGCCCGACACGCGTCCCCGCAACCGGATGCCGGCAAAGTCCCAGCACGATTGCAACGCATCGTGACCAGCGGATCATTTCTTGATGTAGCGGCGGGCTACGGGTTTCCCTGACTTGACCTGCATCCCGGATTTCTGTCTTTTTCCGGATTGTGCAGGAGATTTGGTAGACAGACGTCGCCGTACGAACGTCAACAACAGGAGTTCGTTGTCCTCAACTTCAGCTGAGCAGGTCCCTGCCTCCGACGGCGACGGAAGCGAAGGGCGCCGCAGTTTTCTCAAGCGTCTCAGTGCGTTCGGTGCGCTCATCAGCGCGGGGCTGGTCTCCTTCCCGGTGTTGCGTGCGATCTTCCCCCCGACTGCCCGCCGCCTGAAGGGTGGCAACTGGGTGAAGGTCGCGGACGATACCGCCCTTCTCGACATTGGAGTTCCCATTCGCGTGAACTTCGTCCAGTCTGTCGACGACGCATGGATCGAGAGCCGTACCCTCAACGGGGTGTGGCTGTACACCGAAGACGGCGAAAAATTCAAGGCGTACAACGGACATTGTACGCATCTGGGCTGCAGCTACTTCTATGACAAGGACAGAAAGGACTTTTTCTGTCCCTGTCACCGCGGGCAGTTCGACGTGAAGACCGGCAAGGTTCTCGACGGGCCTCCTCCCAGGCCGCTCGACGAGCTGGAGGTCCAAGTGCGCGATGCCTCGGTATTCGTGAATTACAAGGATTTCCGGCTGGGCGTCCCCGAGCGCATCGAGGCGTAGCGAAATGAGCCGGGTGGGACGCTGGATCGACGAGCGGATAGATCTGACGGGAATTCGGCGATCCCTCCTCGACCGGCCGGTTTCGCAGAACCTCACGTGGTGGCATACGCTGGGCAGCGCGACGCTCGCCGTGTTTCTGGTCCAGGTAGTGACGGGCATCGTGCTGGGGATGTACTACTCCCCCTCTCCCGACCACGCATACGAGAGCATCCGATATCTCGAGCGCGCCGTTGTCAGCGGCGCCACCGTGCGCGGGATGCACCACTGGGGTGCGTCGGCAATGGTGGTGCTCGTCTTCGCCCACATGATTCGCGTATTCACGATGGGAGCCTACAAGTATCCCCGCGAAATAAACTGGCTCCTCGGCGTGGCCCTTCTCTTCATAGTGCTCGGTTTCGGCTTCACCGGTTATCTCCTGCCGTGGGATCAAAAGGCCTACTGGGCGACCGCGGTCGGAACGAACATCGCCGGCACCACCCCGTTCATCGGCGCGAAGCTCGTGACTCTCCTGCGCGGCGGATCACAGCAGGGCGCGGCAACGCTGACGCGATTCTATTCGCTGCACGTCCTCCTCCTGCCAGTCCTGCTCGTCATCATCGTTGGACTTCATCTCTTTCTCGTCATCAGACAGGGGGTTGCGCCGCGGACAGCGGAGCTCGAGACGAACGCTCCGAAGCGCACCTCGGATTCCGGGTATCCGGCATACTATCGCACTCGCGAGCACGAATCGAAGACCGGCGGATATCGCTTCTGGCCCGACATCATCGCGAAGGACGTCATCACGGGGACGATGGTCATCGCGATTCTCGCGATCCTCGGCAGGTTCGTGGGCGCGGGGCTGGAAGCGCCGGCCGACCCTACAGATTCCTCGTACGTGCCGTTGCCGGAGTGGTATTTCCGGCCGTTCTTCCAGCTGCTCAAGCTGGTCCCCGGATCGTGGGAGAGCGCGATTGCGGTGGGATTGCCGATGGCGCTCGTGGTCGTCCTGCTCCTGCTTCCATTCTTCGACAAGCGGAGCACGAGATCGATCACGAAGCGGCCGGCGGCCGCCACCATCCTCGGAGGAATCATCATATCGATGGCGGTTCTCCTTGGCGCATCGATGCGTGACCAGCCGAGGAATGTCGTTGCGCCCGAGGTGGGACGGATCCTGACATCGACGGAGCGGGCGGGACGAACGCAGTTCGAGCGCCAGCAGTGCGGCGGATGTCACAAGCTCGCGGGCATGGCCGCCGTACCAAAAAAGGAAGACGCTCCCGATGCGCCCGAGCTGACCGAAGTCGGGCTGAGGCATTCCACAGCGTGGTTGCACAGCTACATCGAGGATCCAGTTCGCTTTCACCCCAACTCGAAGATGCCGGCTTATGGGCCGCCCACTCTGAGCCACCAGGAGATCGAGGAGCTGGCGCGCTACCTCTCGTCGCTTCGCGGACTGCCCGCGCTCAACAAGCAGCCGGAGTTCCGCGACACATTCCCAGAGCCTCTCAAAGCAAAGGAGACAAAGTGAGACCGCATTCAGTACTCGCAGCAATCGCCGCCCTGAGCATCAGCGTGACCTACGCCAGTCGATTCGCGCACGCGTCAACGCCGAGTCAGGACCCGCCCGGCAAGGCTCCGTTTGAGGACAACTGTCGGAAATGCCACGGCGTGCGCGGCGTCGCACCGAAAACGATGAAGGCCAAGTTCCCGAAGATCGTGACGTTCGACGCGGAGTTCTTCGAGAAGCACTCCAGAGATTCGATTGTGACGATACTGACGAAAGGCAAAAACGAGGACATGAAGTCCTTCAAGGGCAAGCTGAGTCACGAGCAGATGGAGGCGGTGGCCGACTACATCAAGCTGTTCGGCCAGAAGGAAAAGTAGAAGAGCCGGCGCGGACCCGCGCCGGCGAGGGGAATCCCTCAAGGAAATAGCACGGAGGGGATGATGCGCATCGGTTCGAGACCGCTGGTCGGAATTGCCCTGCTGGCCCTGTGCGCCAGCGGCGCGGGTGCGCAGGTCACGGCCACGCCCCCCGCCGACTCGCTGCCGCCGGGATACGCGGGGTCAGCAAGCTGCCTGGACTGTCACGCAAAGGAACATGCGGTCTTTGCCGGCACCGTGAAGGGACGTCTGCTCGTCGGTCGCCCGCGCGACAAGCACGAGGCGCTCGGGTGCGAAAGCTGTCACGGCCCGGGCAAAGCTCACGAGCAATCGGGAGGAGAAGAGCTTGGCCAGCTCGTCACGTTCGGCCCGCGATCCAAGACGAGCGTCAAGGCGAGGGATGCCGTCTGCCTCAGCTGCCACGAGAAGACGGCGCGCGTGATGTGGGAGGGAAGCGTGCACGAGACCCGGGACGTGGCATGCACGAGCTGCCATACACTGATGCACTCGGTCTCCGACCGGGCAAATCTCCGGCGGGAGACTGCGCCCGCGACGTGCGGGCGTTGTCACCAGCAGCGCGTGGCGCAGATGCTGCGCGCATCCCATATGCCGGTGGGCGAGGGAAAGATGGACTGTACCGCGTGTCACAACCCGCACGGCTCACCGAATGAGAAACTGCTGATCGCAAGCTCGGTCAACGAGGTGTGCTTCGCCTGCCACGCCGAGAAACGCGGGCCGTTCATGTGGCAGCATCCGCCAGTGATTGAAAGCTGCTCCAACTGTCACGACCCCCATGGCACCGCTCACGAAAAGCTCCTCAAGGTTCCCAAGCCACGTCTCTGCCAGCAGTGCCACGATCCCACGTCACATCCCACTCAGCCGCGCGGAATTACCGCCGTCGACGCGCGGTTCATTCGGGGACGCCAATGCGTCGACTGCCACTTCAACATTCACGGATCTAACCATCCATCGGGCAAATACTTCACCCGTTAGCCCCTGACTGGGGAGCTGCCATGCACGTCAGTACACACAACTTTGGAATTGCTGTCGCGGCCGGCATCATCATCGCCGTGAGCTCCGTCGCGGCCCAGGTTCCAGCGAAGCCGGCAGATACCGTCGCAAAAACCTCCGCGGATACGGTCAAGAAGCCCGCGGACACGACCGCAAAGCCCACCGCGGATACGGTCAAAAAGCCTGCGGACACGACCGCGAAGCCGGTGGATACGACGAAGACGCCCGCCACTAGCGCGGCCGCACTGGCTGCCGCGGCGCTGGCGGGGAGCTCGCTGCCTTCGCTCGGTCCAAATACCGTGATTCTTGGCGGCGAGCTCGGTGAGCGCGCCTTTATCGACAGGCCCAACCACCTCGACTTCGCCAAGCTCGTCGAGTACAAGGCGGTGCCAACCGGACCCGTCCTTCTCAACCTCCTGCTCGGCTTTACCGGGTCGGACAGCATCACGGTCTTTCAGCTCAATGGAACCAATTTTGGCCAGCGTGACCAGGCGGTCAGGCTGAGGGCCAACAGCCCCGGCGTGTTCGACGTCCAGGTCCGGTGGGACCGTATCCCGCACACGTTCAGCACCAACGCGCGGTCATTTGGCAGCCAACCGGCTCCCAATATTTTCGTGTTGCCGAATCCGCGGCCCGACACGGCCACATGGAACCCGAGCGCACCATACCTCGCGCCCGTGCGGACATTGTGGAACGCGGTGAAGGTCGCCGCAGCCTTCACCCCGTCACCGCACTGGGACTTGCGAACCGAGTACACTGGGATCGAGAAATCCGGCTCACGGCCGATGGGGATGGCGATGGGAGGACCAGGGAACAACTTTCGCGAGATTCTCGAGCCCATCGACCAGACGATGCAGGACCTCAAGTTCACCGAGGGATACTCGAACCAGAGGTTCCAGGTGATCGGATCCTACGACTACTCAGCGTTCCTCAACACCTTCTCGTCAGTAACCTCTGACAATCCACTGCTGTCCACAGATCAGGCGACTACGGGCTCGTCGCGCGGACGGACCGCGCTCGCTCCAAGCAACCAGGCCCACACTGGCGTCGTGACTGCCGCTCTCAGCCTGCCGTACCGCACTCGACTCAACGCCAGCGGCAGCTACAGTCTCTGGATTCAGAACCAGCCCTTCATTCCCGCGACGATCAACAGCGCTATCGTCGCGGACCTTTCGCAGATTCCCCAGAGCCTCGGCGGGCATTCGGGGACTTCGTCCCTCTACGTATCGGGTGTGAGCAGGCCGATCACTCCGCTCACCCTCACGGCGCGCTTTCGAACATTCAGTTTTCGTGACAACGTGGACGTGCAAAGCATGCCCGTCCTCATCATCAACGACCGCTCGGTGGCGGCAGCGGAAGACCGGGACAATCTGCCCTTCACGAGAAGGAACGCCGACGCCGCCGGAACGTGGCGACTCGAGACCGCGGTGCCGCTGACTTTCTCTGCTGGATACGGCTGGGAGAACTGGACGCGAAGCGAGGCGCGCAACGTCGCCGATCTGAGGGAGGGATCTCCGCACTTCAGCCTCGACGTTGGTGTGTTCGACTGGATGTCGCTCAGGTCCAGCTACACGACAGGAAGGCGGCGGATTCATGGAGAGTACATCCAGAACACCACCGATGACCAGCCACTACATCGTCGCTTCGACCAGGCGGATCGCGATCGTGAGCGAACGAATCTGCTGGCGACGGTGACCCCGTTCGACCAGCTGACGATGTCGGGCAGCTGGACGATTGGACACGACGAGTACCCGCACTCCGCGTACGGATTGCAGAGCGACAGGAACAACATGCAGGAAGGCGACATCTCGTGGGCCCTCACGGATCGATTCTCCGTGGACGGCAGCCTGACGAACGAGAGGTTTCTCACGCGGCTCCGCTCCCAGTACCGCGCCGGCACTCAGCTGAACAATCCCACCTATGATTGGGTCGCCAACAACCAGGACGAGATAAGGACGGTGAGCGCGGGTTTCCGGGCGGCTTTCGTTCCGGATCGGTTCGAGGCAGGAGGACGGGTGGACGCCTCCAGAGCCAAGTTCCTAATGGCGACCTTCAACCCGCTCACTCCCACCGGGGGGACCGCTGCGCAGAATTTCGCCGCCACTGCGTCGGATCTTCCATTGGTGACACAGAAATTTCAGCCGATGAACCTCTTCGCGACTTATTTCGTGACGCCCGAATGGGGGATGACGGTCCGGTACCAAACCGAGAGGTGGGCACAGAACGATTTCAGGACGCTCGGACTCCAACCGTCGACAGGGAGCGCCATTTTTCTGGGGAACAATCTCAACGATTACAACGCGCGGTACATCACGATCTCGGTGAGCTACCGGCCACGCCTGCGCAGAGTCGCTCGTCCGGCGTTGTAGGGCAGCTACACCACCACCTGACACTCGCCGACTTGACGGGCCGAGCGGAACCGCCATCGGCGCGCCGGGGCAGGGCGGACGCTGAGCGCGATCACGCTTTATATTGGTGGTTCCGATCGTGCTCCGTACCGCACGTCACCTCCGCCCACAGCTTTATCCGATGGTCAACGGCCAGCCCGATCGAGCGATCAACGTCATTGGTCTTGGCAAGCGCTTCGGCGCACGATGGGTGCTGCGCGGAGTTTCGCTCGAAGTGCGCCGCGGCGAAGCCGTGGGGCTGCTGGGACCGAACGGCAGCGGGAAGAGCACGGTGCTGCGGATCCTCGGGACACTGCTCAATCCGAACGCCGGCACCGGTGCTATCAACGGGCTCGATATCGTGCGCGATGCCAGCAGCGTCCGCGGTCAAATCGGGTATTTGGCGCACACGCCCGGACTGTACGACGACCTTACGGCACGCGAGAACCTGCGGTTCGCGGCCGACATGCTGGGACTGCCGTATGCGGCGGCACAGGGCAGCCTTGAACGCGTTGGCCTTGCGTACGCCGCCGGTGACCGCGTGCGCGGATTTTCTGCCGGGATGCAGCGGCGGCTGGCGCTCGCGCGCCTCATCCTGCGCAATCCCCGGGTTCTTCTGCTGGACGAGCCGTACAGCAATCTCGACGCTGAAGGTGTCGAGCTCATGAACTCGGTGATCAACGGCATTGTGCGGTCTGGGGGCGCGGCGCTGGTGGCGCTGCACGAGCTAGCTCCCGCCAAAGCGATGCTCGATCGCACGCTCACGCTTGTTGAAGGGAGAATAGAAGCAGCCCAGCCAGAGCGCGAGCTTCACGATCACGCCACACCGACGGAGACGCGCTGATGGCCTGGCGTGATGATTGGCGGCGGGTGCGTGCCATCGCGAGAAAGGACGTCACTACCGAGCTACGCGCCAAAGCCGGGTTCAACAGCGTGGCGTCGCTCGGCGTGACGATCCTCGTTCTTCTCGGACTGGCTCTCGGCCCTGATGCAGATGCCCTACGCAATGCGGCGGTCGGGGCGGTGTGGCTGGCCCTGCTGTTCTCCGGGGTGCTCGCGTTCAATCGGTCTTTCCAGGTCGAGCTAGAGAGTGGTGCGCTCGAACCGCTGCTGCTGTATCCCGGGCCGCGCTGGACGATCTTTGCCGGAAAGCTGCTCGGCAACCTGATGTTCCTGACGCTGATGGTGGCCATCGTCGTGGTCGCGGGCGTCGTGTTGTTCGGCGTTCGGATCCCTGCTGATTGGCCGCCTTTGCTCGGCGTCCTGGCACTCGGCGTCGTGGGCCTGGTAGTGCTGGGCACTTTCTACGCGTCGATGGCGAGCCGAAGCCGCGCCCGCGAAGTTCTGCTTCCGCTGCTACTTTTCCCAATGCTGGTGCCAGTCCTGCTCGCGGCGACCACGGCGTCAAAGGCACTGCTGGGCGCGGATGTGATGCACGAAGCGGGCGCCTGGATTCGACTACTCGTGGCGTACGACCTAGTATTCCTGACAGCCACGTTCATCGCGTTCGAACACGTAATTGAAGCCTGAAGGCCAATGATCTCTTCTTCCGACCAATCGCGCGACATACTAACTGCCCGCCCGCCACGCACCGGTGTCTGGCCGGCATTCGTCAGCTTCGGCGCCGTGATCGCCGCCCAGGCTTATGCGATCCTGACATCTCCGGCCGAAGGTGACATGGGGCACCTGCAGAAGATCATGTACGTGCACGTTCCGGCAGCCTGGATGACGTTCCTCTCGTTCTTCGTCGTCCTCGTCTTCAGCGTGCGCTATCTGTGGCGGCGCCGGGAAAACGACGACCTGATCGCCGCATCGGCGGCCGAGGTGGGTGCGACGTTCAACGGCCTCACGCTGATGCTGGGCATGATCTGGGGGCGTCCGGCCTGGGGTGTATGGTGGGTATGGGACGCGCGCCTGACATCCACGCTGGTGCTGTTCCTGATCTTTGTCGGCTATCTTGCTCTGCGCGCCTTTACCGACGACGCGCAGCAGAAGGCGCGATGGAGCGCGGCGGTCGGGGCGATCGGCGCGCTCAACGTTCCGATCGTGTACATGTCGGTGAAGTGGTGGCGCACGCTCCATCAGCCGCCGTCGAGCCCGGCCACCCTCGACCCCAGATACACGATGGGGCTGCGGCTGAATGCGATCGCGCTGCTGCTGGTTATGATCTATTTCATCCGCAGGCGGTACGAAATCGCCCGTCTCGAGCGAGCGGTCGAGCACATGGCCGAGGCGGCCGCAATGGGAGGCCAGTGATAACAGCGGCGTCGAACCTGAATTTCATCATCGCGGCGTACACGGTGACTTGGATCGTCCTGCTCGGATATTCATTGCGACTTGTCCGAAAGGGTGGGCGCGCCCGGGCCGACTATGAGCGCATTGCGCAACAGCGCAGCGGGGAGAAGAGTCAATGAAACGCGCGTGGATAATTGGAGGTGCGGCCGTCATCGTCGCGGTGTTCGCGTGGTTGCTGTTCGGCGGCCTGCAGAAGAACGTGGTGTTCTTTCTAACGCCCAAGGAGCTGCTCGCGAAGGGCAACGAGGGCGTGGGCGTGCCAGTGCGCCTCGGCGGACAGGTGAAGCCGGGCTCGGTGAAGTGGAACGCGCAGACACTCGATCTGCGCTTTACGGTTACCGACGGCGCGAGAGAGATGCAGGTGCACTCGACGGGCGCTCCGCCGCAGATGTTCCGTGACGGCATGGGCGTCGTCGTCGAAGGACGCGTCGGTACGGCCGGTGTGTTCGAGGCAACGGGCCTGATGGTTAAGCACTCGAACGAGTACCGTCCGCCCAAACCCGGCGAGTCGGCGCACGAGAAGTACAAGACGCTGTTAGAGCAGTCCACGCAGTGATCGGCCTGCTTGCACACAATGCGCTGCTGGTATCACTGGCAGCCGTGGCGTTCGGAGCGATTCTCACCCCCGTAGCGATCCGCACCGGCCGGCGGGAATGGCTCCAGCTGGTGTATGGCGCGGTGTACACGAACTTCCTGCTGGTGAGCGTCGCGGCGGGGTCGATGGTTGTCGCGCTCGTCACGCACGACTTCTCGGTGTCGTACGTGGCGGCGGTGGGCAGCCGCTCCACGCCTCTGCTTTTCACCATCATTTCGCTCTGGGGCGCGCTCGAAGGCTCGATTCTCTTTTGGGCCTGGGTACTGGGCCTGTACTCGGCCGCGGTCGTGCTGCTTCACCATCGCCGGCCTGGAAACCTCGTTCCGTACGCGGTGATGACACTACTCGCCGTCGCCGCGTTCTTCGCGATTCTGCTAGTGGGGCCCGCTGATCCGTTTCTGCCGGTGTTTCCGGTGCCGGCCGATGGCCCGGGGCCGAACACGTTGCTACAGAATCACTACCTGATGGCGGTTCACCCGCCGCTGCTGTACCTCGGCTATGTCGGAATGTCGGTGCCGTTCGCATTCGCCCTCGGCGCAATTTTCTCCAACGAGGCTGCATCGAACGACTGGTCTATCCTATCGCGGCGCTGGATGCTTGCATCGTGGGGATTTCTCTCCGCCGCCATCATCGCGGGCATGTGGTGGTCGTACGGGGTGCTCGGTTGGGGCGGCTACTGGGCGTGGGATCCCGTCGAGAACGCATCGTTTCTTCCGTGGCTCACGGCGACCGCCTATCTCCACTCGGTGATGGTGCAGGAGCGGCGCAACATGCTCCGACTGTGGACGTTGAACCTGTGCGTCGCGACATTCGTGCTGACGATCCTCGGCACGTTCCTGACCCGCTCGGGGATTCTTTCGTCCGTCCACGCGTTCACGACGGGTGCGATCGGCTACTATTTCCTCGCGTTCATCGCGATCGTGCTCGTGACGACGCTGACGCTGGTCGCCGGCAACTCGGAACGCATTCAGACCAAGGGTAAGCTCGGCGGGGCGGCGTCGCGTGAAACGGTGTTCCTGCTCAACAACCTCTTCCTCACCGCGGTGATGCTGACGGTGCTCGTCGGCACTCTGTATCCGCTCGTCGCCGAAGCAGTGCGCGGCGTCAAAGTCAGCGTCGGGGTGCCGTTCTTCAACCGGATGGCGCTCCCGGCGATGGTGTCGCTCCTCTTCCTCATGGGCGTGGGGCCCGCGCTTCCATGGGGCAGCACTACGTGGGCCGATGCTCGCAAGCGACTGTATCCACCGGGCATCGCCGCGGTGATCCTTGGCGCGATTGCGGTGATCGCGGGAGCACGCAGCATCTACGCGATTCTCGCGTTCGCGTTCGTCGGGTATGCGGCGATGAGCAATCTGCGGGAGTTCTGGATCGGCATGCGCGCCCGGCATCGCGCGCACGGCGAGAGCTGGCCGACAGCACTCGTGCGCCTGGTCGCCGGCAATCGCCGCCGATACGGTGGATACGTTGCGCACATTGGCGTGCTGTTGATCGCGCTGGGAATCACGGCATCATCGACGTTTCGCACGGAGCGCGAGGCGACGCTCACGCCGGGCCAGACGCTCACCGTCTCCGGCCGTACGGTGCGACTGAAGAACCTGTGGGGCCGAGAGGAACCGCAGCGGTCGGTGATCGGCGCCACGATGGATGTAGTCGGCAAGAACGGTGCAATCATTGGAACCCTAGAACCGCGAATGAACTACTACCGCGTGTCGGACCAACCGGTGCCGACGCCCGACGTGAGCAGCAGCTGGCGAGGCGATCTCTATGTCAATCTCATGGCGTTCGACTCCGGCGGCGCCAACGCGACGGTAAAGGTGATCGTCGAGCCATTCGTCACGTGGATCTGGTTCGGTGGGCTCGTGGTAGTGATAGGAGCATTCATCGGCCTGTTCTACAGCAGCCGAGGTACGGGGGCGCCGGCGCTCGCCACGAATTCAGCATCAGCGGGCCCCACCGTCGCGAACGCTGATCCATGAACTGGAAGCGCGCCAGCATCGCCGTGCTCGCGGCAGCGCCGCTCATCGCGCTCTTCGCCTATGGGTTTTCTCGCGATCCGGCTGAAATCCCCTCCCCGCTCCCGGGACACGCCGCCCCGAACTTCACCCTGACAGTCTTCGCTCCCGGCGACGGACCACTTATGCAGCCGCTCGGTGATACGGTCCGCCTCGGCGAACTGGTGGGCAAGGTGGTGGTCGTGAATTTCTGGGCGTCGTGGTGCGGGCCTTGTCGCAGCGAACACGCCACGCTCAGCGAGACGGCTCGGCAATACGCCGGCCGGCCGGCGCGGTTCATTGGTGTGCTTTACAATGACAGCGCAGCTTCGGCAACCCAGTGGATCGGTGAGATGGGCGGCCAGAGTTACCCGGCCCTGTTGGATCCCGGCGCGCTGACCGCCATCGACTACGGTGTATACGGCGTACCCGAGACATTCATCGTCGACGCGACCGGACGCATCGCGTACAAGCAGGTGGGCCCCGTCTCGGCGAACATTCTGCATCAATGGATCGATTCCCTGCTGCCGAATGCGACTGCTGCCGGCACGGTGCCTCGCACGCGGGTTCCGTGAGATACGCTGCACTCGCAACCGTAGCCGTGGCTGTCGCAACCTGCGTTGCGGCGCCCGCCCGCGCGCAAGACGTCGCAGCACCTTCGCGTCCATCGGCGACGACGACGACGGCCTCGGATTCCGCGCTCGAGGCGCAAACGACGGCGGTCGCATCGACCCTCCGCTGCCCGGTGTGCCAGGGCGAATCCATCCAGGACTCGCCGTCCGATCTCGCGCGGCAGATGCGCATCGTAGTGCGTGACAAGCTGCGCGCAGGCAATACACCGGATCAGGTCAAAGCGTACTTCGTCTCCAAGTACGGAGAGTGGATTCTGCTCGACCCTACCATGACGGGGCTGAACATTCTGCTCTATGTTATCCCGGTGCTCCTCGTGGTCGGAGGGCTGGCGCTCATCGCGATCCTCGTTCGACGATGGACAGCACCAGAAACAACCACACAGTAGTCGACGGTCAGTCGCCGCACTCGAAAATCGCCCATCAGCCGCCTACTCCCGGTACCATGGCAACGAATACTCCAGCAGCAAATCCCAGGTTTTGTAGCGATTGCGGAACGAAGCTCAACGCCAACTCGCAGTTTTGCCACAACTGCGGCTCGTCCGTCCACGGGCGCGGTTCGCCCGCGCAATCGCCATCGGGCTCGAAAGCGCTGCGGTGGGGCGTACCGGCTCTGGCAATCCTCCTCCTGATCGTGCTTTCGGTCATTCAGTTCGGTTCACGCGGGGCCGGAGGAGAGTCCGAACAACGTGTACCTTTCGGCACCGGTGTGGTCCAAGCGCCGGACATTTCCTCGATGTCGCCGGAAGAGCGTGCCGATCGCCTGTTCAATCGGGTGATGCGGCTCTCGAGCGAGGGGAAAAAGGACAGTGCCGCTTTCTTTGGGCCAATGGCGCTCGGCGCACTCGAGGCACTTACACCGCTCGACGCTCATCGGCGCTATGACGTTGGCCTCGTTGCGCTCGTGACCGGCGACGTTTCGAGCGCGACGGCGCAGAGCGACACGATCCTCGCGCAGCAACCCACCCACCTGCTTGGGTTGGCGCTCGCCGCGCGCGCGGCAGATGCTCGCGGCGACGCCGCCGCGAGCAGGAGCTTTCGGCGGCGGCTACTCGCGGCGGAGCCGGCCGAGAAAGCGCGCAATCTTCCGGAATACACCGCCCACGCTGCCGACATCAGCACCGCCCTCGAGCAGGCGCGAAAACGTTGATGCGGACTAGCGCTGTCGCGGGCGCGTCACCCGCCGCAGCCGAAGGTGCTCCTCCCGCTCCCGCTCCTCGAGCTGCTGGCGCACGGCGTTGATCTGGGCGACGAGCCCGGGAGCCACACGGTGCTCGAGCGTCATGAGTCGCCGCGTAGTCGCCTGGACCGCCTCGCTCAACCGTCGCACCCGCTGTTCGCGCGGTGCCGCGTCCACGAGTAAATCCCCGAGCTGCTCGAATCGCGCCACGGTGTCGGCCACCGCCGGGCCGATCACACCGGGAGCCAGCCCGCGCGCGTCAAGCGTGCGCGCGATGGGCGTACGGTCCACGACATCGCTCACCGCAAGGCCCCACACCTGCGCGGCACGTAGCTCCACGGAGGGCTCGCGGATCGGCCAGGCCAAAGCGGTGAGGCCCGCCGCTCCATGCTCGGCGAGCGCGTCGGCAAGGGATTCGGTCGCACGCGTCACCGCGTCACTGATGCGTGCGCGACTGTCCATTGCCGGTCGCGCCAGCTTGACCAACTCGGCGACGAGTGCCTCGCGCTTGCGGCGCGTGAGGGCGACGCCCCGCGTGACGCGCGCCAGGTCGCGCCGCGCGCGCAGCAAGTTGATGCGGGTCGGGGCAAGTCGCCGGGCGACCATCAGCTGGGTTCCGGGGCCGAAGGGGAGACGTCGGCCCCCGTGCGAACGTCGTCACGCTTCTCCCATGTGGCGTCCGCAATGCGGAGGAGGTCGCCGCGGGGGAGCGTTTCTAGCAGGCGCCAGCCGATGTCGAACGTTTCGTCGAGCGCTCGCCGGCCCGCCGGCTGGGCGATGAAGTCGCGCTCGAACGCGTCGCTGAAAGCAAGCGCCCGATGATCCGCGGCGGGGAGCCCCGATTCGCCGACGATCGCCGCCATGGTACGGGCTTCGCGGCCGCGGGCGTAGATGGCGTACAGCTGATCGCTCCACTCGCGGTGCTCGGCGCGCGTGTGGTCCTTGCCGATCCCGCTGCTCATCAACCGGGAGAGCGACGGAAGCACGTCGATCGGAGGCCAGATGCCGCGACGGTGCAGCTCGCGGCTCAGCACGATTTGGCCTTCGGTGATGTAGCCCGTCAGGTCGGGGATCGGGTGCGTTACATCATCGTCAGGCATCGTGAGGATGGGGATTTGCGTGATGGAACCCTGCTTGCCGCGCACGATTCCCGCGCGTTCGTAGATAGACGCGAGGTCGGTGTACATGTAGCCCGGGTACCCGCGACGACCCGGGATCTCCTCGCGCGCGGTGGCGATCTCGCGCAAGGCTTCGCAGTAATGTGTCATGTCGGCGATGACCACTAGGACGTGCATCCCGCAATCGAACGCCAGGTGCTCGGCCGTGGTGAGCGCGAGCCGCGGAGCCATGATGCGCTCCACGGCTGGATGCGCGGCCTCGTTGAGGAAGAGCACCGTGCGCGGCATCGCCCCGCTCTCGCGTACCCGTTCGACGAACTCGCGCGTCTCGCGCGCAGTGATTCCGACGCCCGCAAACACAACGGCGAACGGCTCGCCGTGCGGGGCGCGCGCCCATTCGACGATTCGCGCCGCCAATTCGAGTCCCGGCAGGCCCGGTCCGCTGAACACCGGGAGCTTCTGTCCCCGCACAAGCGTGTTCATCGCGTCAATCGCGCTGATCCCGGTCTCGATGAAATCGTGGGGCCGGTCGCGGCGGACGGGATTGATCGGTGCGCCATTGATCGGACGGATCGCCTCGCCCACCGGCGCAGGGAGCCCGTCCCCGGCAGCGCCGTGGCCGTCGAATGAGCGGCCAAGCAACTCGCGCCCAACCACCGCCGTGGCGACGTCACCCGTGAGCACGACCTCAGCGCGATCGGGTGCGAGCCCGACGGAATCGTCGAGTAGCTGCACGACCGTGGTTTGCGCGCCGGCATCGATCACCTGTCCCCGGCGGTCGGGCTGGTCGCGAAGCCGCACGACCACCCATTCACCCAGCGCGACCCGCGGCGTGCGCTCCAGGAACAGCAGTGGTCCGGCCGCCGCGGCCGCTCCGCGATGCGTGCGCTCGGGAACGAAACTCATGCGGTCACCACGGGCTTCGCGCGACGTACGGCTAGTGCTGCAGCGGCCTGTCGCACCGATTCAACACGCGCCGGCACATCGGCTTCGCTGGCGTCACGCAATGCGGCGACGGCCCGCCGCGCTGGCACCAGGTCGAGCTCCGCGAATGGCGTCCCCGCGGCGAGCGCCGCTTCGCCGGCCTCGAGCAGCGAGAGTGCTGCCGTCCCGAGCGCGTAGGTTTTCGTCGGCGCGCACACTGCATCGTTGGGATGATATGCGCTCTGGCGGAGCACCCCTTCGCGGACGATGGCGGCGACGTCCATCGTGAGATGGTCGCGGTCTTCCAGCGCTTCTGGTCCCACCAGACTCGAGATGTCACGCAGTTCGCGTTCCTTCTGCAGCAACGCGAGCAATGCCGCGCGCGTCGATGCCCAGTTCGCGCCGCCATGCTCGGCGAACCACGGCGTCACCTGATCGGCATAGAGCGAAAAGCTCGTGTCCCAGTCGACGGCGGGAAAATGCCGCTGATGGGCGAGCGAGGCGTCGAGCGCCCACATCGCGCCCGCGACGCGCAGTGAGGCTTGAGTGACCGGTTCCGAGAAATCTCCGCCGGGCGGTGAAATGGCACCGATGATTGTGACGGTGCCCTCGCGCTCCGGCGTGCCGAGCGGGCGGGCGCGCCCGGCGCGCTCGAAAAATTGTCCGAGCCGGCTGGCGAGGTACGTCGGATACCCCTCCTCGCCCGGCATCTCCTGCAACCGCGCAGCCATTTCGCGCAGTGCCTCGGCCCACCGCGACGTGGAGTCGATCATGAGCGCTACGCGATTGCCCTGGTCGCGAAAGTACTCGGCGATCGTTGCGCCGAGATAGATGGATGCTTCGCGGGCCGCCACCGGCATATTCGACGTGTTCACGACCAGTACTGCGCGATCCATGATCGGCCGACCGGTGCGCGGGTCGATGAGTTCCGGGAACTCCGTCAGGACGTCGGCCATTTCGTTGCCCCGCTCGCCGCAACCGACGTAGACCACGATATCTGCGTCCGCAAACTTGGCGAGCGATTGTTCGATAATCGTTTTTCCCGTGCCGAAGCCCCCGGGCACCGCGGCGTTGCCGCCCTCGGCGACCGGAAAGAAGAGGTCGAACACTCGCTGCCCCGTGACAAACGGGCGCGTCGTGGGCAGCCGTTCCGCAACGGGGCGGGGCACGCGAACCGGCCAGCGATGGGCGAGAAAGAGCGGCGTGCCATCCTCAAACGCGCCGATGGACTCGCTCACCGTGAACTCACCACTGGCAAGCTCGCCGAGTTTTCCTGACCTGCCCGGCGGCACGAGCACGCGGTGTGAGATACCGGCGCGCTCCTCAACCGTCCCCAGCACGTCGCCCCCATCAACTTGGTCGCCCGCCGCACGCGTCGCGATGAACCGCCACTTCTTTGATCCGTCGAGCATGTCGGCATTCGCACCTGGCGCGATGAAGTCGCCGGTCGCATCCGCAACGCGGGCCAGTGGCCTACCGATGCCATCGAGCACGGCGCCGAGCAATCCCGGCCCGAGTTGCGCACTGAGGGCAGTGTTGAGCGGTTCAACCGGCTCGCCCACGGCGAGTCCCATCGTGTCTTCGTAGACCTGCAGCGTTGCCGTGTCGCCCCGCTGGCGGATGATTTCGCCGCGGACACGGCGGTCGCCCACCAGGGCCATCTCGTAGAGTGCGCCGCGGAGTGGCGACGCTTCCACGAGCGAGCCGGCGACCCGGACAATCGACGCGGTCACTGCAGGCGCACCCGGTAGCCGATGGTCCGTCGCAGTAGCTCGAGGATGAAATTCTCGGCGTCGGCCTTCTGCCCGGCCCACGCGGGCGACGGAATGGGTACGATCACCGGCACAGGCCGGCGCTCCGCGTCGCGGCGCACCGCCGCGGGCAGCGTGTCGAGGAGCCGCTGTTCAATGAGCAGGATTCCCAGGTCAGCTTGCGCGAGCGCGACGACGAAGCGATCGAACGCTTCACCCAGGTTCGACACCTCATCGACGGCAAAGCCGGCGAGGCGGAATCCGGTTGCGAACCCCGGACTGGCGATTACGCGCACGCGCATGCTCACGCGAGCGCTCCGGCCAGGTCGGCGGGCGGCTTGCGAGGCACGCCCAATGTGATCCGCCACACGATCTCCTGGAGTGCGCCGAGTTCGGCGCGTTGGCGGAGCCAAAAGGCGATCACGGCGGCAAGTCCAACAGGTTCGCGAAGAGAGCGCAGGCGAAACTCGCCGATCATCGCGGAGAGCGCGGCATCAGCGCCCGTGCGAGCCCCCGGGTGCAGCGCGGCGAGGAGTGGCGGCGCGGCGCCAACGCGTGCCGAGAGGTGCTGCAGAATCGCATCCCCGCTCGTGGCGTCCGCGGCGAATGTCAGATCGTCCAGTGTGACGAGAGCGCCGCCGGAGATGAACACCGAGGCGGGTGACGCGTCGGTATGGTGGCTGGCGAGCACGAGCGCGGCGGAGAGGTTCTCGAGGTCGATTGTGCGCTCGACGTAATGCCGCATCGCCGAGTCAGCGGTCTCCGCGCACGCGCGGGCGCGGCTAGCCGCCGCGCGCGCGAGCGCAACCTCGAACCGAAAGAGATCCACAGTCTGACGGGTGCCCTCATCACTCACCACCGGGCCGAACGGGTGTCGCCATGCCATGAGGAGGGCACCGATGGTTGCGAGGTCGCCGGCGCGTGACAGTTCTTCGAGCGCGCGCACGGGGAGTGACGGCGTTGGAACGAGTCCGGCCATTCTCTCTGGTCCCGGAATTCCGCCGACAGCGCCGCGGGCGAGGGCGCGGACGGCCCGCCGATCCTCATCGTCCATGAGCGGAGTGAGGGCGGTAATGCGCTCGCCTGCCCACCGAACGATGAGTGCGAAGCGCTGAGTCGCACGCCGTCGTGCCGCCCGCTCCAGCGCATGCGGCTCGGCGACGCGAGTGTCGGCGAGCGGCTCGATCGCACCGTACTCGGCGGCGAGCGCAGCGAACGCGGGCAGGTCGGCGCAGTCGGCAAGCCCCGCCAGCTGTGTCGCCGAGAGCAGATGCGTCGAAAGGCCGCGTGCGCGCGCAACGAGGTCGCCCCAGTCAGTCACAATACCGGTGGCTCGAGTCGGTGCGCCACCTCGATGGCGAGGCGCGGTCGCTCGCGCGCAAGATGCCGCGCGAACGTGGCGTCGATGGCGAGCAAGCCATCGGCTGTCTCCAGCACCACCCCTGTCGTGACGGCATCGTCCTCGATCACGCGCAGCCCCGGTCGTCCGGGCGCCTGCGACTCGAGCACGGTGCGCACGGCCGGTGCCAGTGATGTGGCGCATCGTGCGGATGCGTCTCCAGGCGGAAGGTACGAGAGCGCATCGCGCGCGATTGCGGCGACGGCGGCGATGAATCGCGGGTCCGCAGACCGGGCGGCAAGCGTTTCATGAGCCGCGACGAAGACCTGATCGAGCGCCTCGGCGCGCGCGGCTAGCCATTCGCGCGCGGTGCGCGTTCGCGCATCGGATTGAGCCCGGTCGAGCGCGGCAGAGTGCGCGCGCTCGCGAGCCGCCAACTGCGCAGTCCGTTGCTGCGCCAGCCGCTCGTCCGAGGCGCTTCGGAGTTGCAGCGCCTCGGCGCGCGCTGCCGCGATGCGTTGCTCCGACGCCTCGCGGGCGTCACGCCGGAGCTGTTCGAACAGAGCCGTGCTCGGCGCCTCACCCATCGCTCAGCCGCCGCCGATGCGCAGAATGAGAGAGAGCGCGACGATGAACCCGAGGATCACCATGGTCTCTGGAATGGCGACGAGGATGATCACCG
>Ga0207929_1000072_pt1 | contig 28963 bp, 24 predicted proteins | sample NGESurdeep072012_FD_184466 | JGI IMG/M metagenome (GOLD analysis project Ga0207929, IMG submission 184466) | Arctic peat soil microbial communities from Barrow, Alaska - NGEE Surface sample 53-1 deep-072012 (SPAdes) | ecosystem: Environmental > Terrestrial > Soil > Wetlands > Peat ... | reverse complement strand
CGCCGAATCCGCGGTTCGAGTCCTGGTTTCGTGAAACAACGACCAAAGCCGGAAGCCGTAGACGGATCTTCGGCGCCCATGCGACCCATCTGCGTTGTTGCGGACTCCGCTCCTCGCTTACGCATCTGTCGATGCGCGCGCTCCGGTGCTCGCCCGCGCCTAGCAGCTGGACCACCTGGACACCGAATCTCTCGTCGAAGGTTCCAGCTTTGGCCGTAGAGGAACAAGAAATAGACGAGAAGCGGTTGCGCGAGGTTGCCCTCACCCCTGAGGAGTACCGCGTCATCGTCGATCAGCTGAAGCGACAACCCAACGAGGTCGAGCTGGGGATGCTCGGCGTGCTCTGGTCGGAGCACTGCTCATACAAAACCTCCAAAGCTCTGTTGCGCCGCCTCCCCTCGAGCGGGGCGGGGGTGCTGCAAGGGCCTGGCGAGAATGCCGGCGCCATCGACTTGGGACAGGGCTGGGCGGCGGTCTTCAAAATCGAGTCGCACAATCACCCATCTGCGATCGAGCCCTACCAGGGCGCGGCCACCGGTGTGGGAGGCATCATCCGAGACGTCATCGCGATGGGCGCACGCCCCATCGCGCTGCTCGACTCCCTGCGATTCGGTCCGCTGCCCGCCTCGCGCCACCACTTCGATGGCGTCGTCGCGGGAATCGGCGGATACGGAAACTGCATGGGCATCCCGACAGTGGGCGGCGAGGTCTATTTCGACGACTGCTACGCGCAGAACCCCCTGGTCAACGCGATGTGTGTCGGCCTTGTGCCCGTCCACAGGCTCATGCGCGCCCGCGCCGAAGGAACGGGAAACAGCCTGCTCCTGGTCGGAGCCGACACCGGCCGTGACGGCATCCATGGCGCTTCCTTTGCTTCGGTGGAGTTGGACGAAGCCAGCTCGGAGCGAAGGCCGGCGGTCCAGGTCGGCAACCCGTTCCTCGAAAAATGCCTGCTCGAGGCGTGCATGGACCTCGCGTACACCGACGCGGTCGTGGCGATCCAGGACCTTGGCGCAGCCGGTCTCACCTCCTCGGTTGCGGAGTGCGCGGGTAGGGTGGCGGGAGCCGGCGCGCGCATCGACGTCTCACGAGTGCCGCGACGCGAGAAGGGGATGACGCCGTACCACGTGATGCTCTCGGAGTCGCAGGAACGGATGCTGGTGGTGGTCCAGCGCGGGCGCGAACCAGAGGTCGAGGCGATCTTCCGAGCGTGGGACCTGACCTCGGCGGTGATCGGCGAGGTCACCGACGACGGTTTCCTGACCATCGTCGATGGACACCACGAGGTCGCGCGGCTGCCCATCCAATTGCTGACCGAAGGTGCGCCTCTGCGGCGCCTCACAGGCATTGCTCCGGCGGCCCGCCCCTCACTGGACCTCGATCAGCTCCGCCCACTCGTGGATCCGGGCGCATCGCTGCTGAAGCTGCTGGCGAGCCCGAACCTGAGCAGCCGTCGTGGCATCTTCCGCCGCTACGACCACATGGTCGGCGACTCCACCGTCATCGCCCCGGGCGGCGACGCGGCGATGCTGCGAATCAAAGGCACCCGGCTGGGCATCGCGATGACCACCGACTGCAACAGCCGCTACTGCCACCTCGATCCGAACCTCGGCGCCCAGCTCGCGGTCGCCGAGGCGGCCCGCAACATAGTCGCGACCGGCGCGAGGCCGCTGGCTGTCACCGACTGCTTGAATCTCGCGAACCCGGACAGGCCCGAAGTCTATTGGGAGCTAGAGGAGACAATCGCCGGCCTGGCCCAGGCGTGCCGTGCTCTCGACCTGCCGATCGTGAGCGGCAACGTCAGCCTCTACAACGATGCTTCGGGCAAGTCGGCAATTCACCCGACGCCCGTGGTCGGGATGATCGGCTTGCTGGACGACTACGGGCGAAGGCTCCAGGCGGGGTTGCGTAACGACGGAGATTTCGTCCTGCTGGTCGGCTCCAGTCACAACGACCTCGGCGGCAGCGAGTACCTCAAGATCGAGCACGATCTCGTCGCCGGCCGGCCGCCGGCGCTCGACCTGGCCCGCGAGCGGGCGACCCACAAGCTCATGCTCGAGGCCGCCGGCGCCGACCTGCTGCGTTCTGCCCACGACTGCGCCGATGGTGGGATGCTCGTCGCACTGGCGGAGTGCTGCATGCTGGGCGGCATCGGCGTCAGATGCCCGGCGCTGAAGCCCGAGGCTCCAGTGCGTACCGACGCGGCATTCTTCGGCGAATCTCCGAGCCGCTTCATCGTGAGCGTGCCGTCGCGTGCGATGCCTGAGATGCAAACGCTCGCGCGGCGCCACCACGTCGAGATCTCGTTGATCGGACTCGCGGGTGGCGATGTCATCGAGTTCGAGGGCCAGTTCAGGGTGTCGATCGCCGATATGCGTCAAGCTTGGGAAGGAGACTTGATCTAGCCATGTGCGGGGTGTTCGGCATCTGCGCATCGCGGGGCATCGATGTCGCCAACCTGACCTACTTCGGTCTGTTCTCGCTGCAGCACCGCGGTCAGGAGTCGGCGGGAATTGCTGTATCGGATGGCGCGGCGGTGCGCGTGCATCGCGGCATGGGCCTCGTGGCGCAGGTGTTTTCGCCTGCGACCATCCAGGACATGGGCCCGGGCTCGATCCTCGCGCTCGGCCACACCCGCTACTCGACCACCGGCGCAAGCCGCGCCGAGAACGCGCACCCCCTTCCGTTCCACCACCCGCAGCTCGGCCCCGGCGCCATCGCCCACAACGGCAACCTGTTGAATGCCGAAGCCCTGCGCAAGCAGCTGGAAGAAGAGGGCGCCACGTTCGACAGCGGCCTCGACACCGAGGTGATGGCGCGCCTCATCGAGCACACCCACGGCCGGACCTGGGAGGAGGTGATCCGCCGCTCCTTCGCGCGGGTGGTCGGCGCGTACTCATGCGGGATCATCACGCCAACCCAGCTCATCGCGTTGCGCGATCCGTTTGGCTTCAGGCCGCTGTGCATCGGCTACATACCGCTGCCGGGACAGCCCGCCCATGTGATCGCCTCGGAGACCTGCGCTCTCGACACCGTGCACGCCACCTTCGTGCGTGAGGTGCAGCCCGGAGAGATGGTGGTCATGGACGAGCACGGCGTGCACAGCGTCAACTTCCAGACGTCCAACAAGCACGCGATGTGCGTGTTCGAGTTCATCTACTTCGCGCGGCCGGATTCGATTCTCAAGAACTGCGAGCTCGAGGAGGCCCGCATCAGGATGGGCAACGAGCTCGCCAAGGAAGCGCCAGTCGACGCTGACATGGTCGTAGCCTTCCCGGACTCTGGCACGCCTGCGGCCATCGGGTATGCAGAGGCGGCCGGGATTCCGTTCCGCGAGGCGTTAATGAAGAGCCGGTACATCAACCGCACCTTCATCCAACCCGACCAGACGCTGCGCGAGGCTGGTGTGATGCTCAAGCTGAACGCTCTCCCGCGCTCGATTCGAGGCAAACGACTCATCTGCGTCGACGATTCGATCGTGCGTGGCACCACCTCTCGCAGGATCATCGAGCGCCTACGAGCGGCAGGCGCGAAGGAGATCCACATGCGGATTTCCAGCCCGCCGATGCGCTATCCGTGCTTCATGGGCGTGGACATCGGTTCAACGAAGGAGCTCATCGCAGCCAATCGATCGGTCGAGCAGGTGCGCGAGCATCTGGGGGCGGACAGCCTTCATTACCTCTCCATCCCAGGCCTCATGCGCGCGATTGGCCGCGGGACTGCGCAGGAGTTCTGTCGCGCCTGCTTCGACGGGTCGTACCCGGTGCCGGTGCCGCAGCAGCTCGAGATGGACAAGATGCAGTTCGAGATGCCGCCGAAGTCCGACCATGTCCCTGGACCTTCGTCTCTACAGCTGGCCGAACCGAAAATTTAATCGGATGCCAAGTGGAGCCCTAGGCCGAATTTACTTCGGCCGTCACCTACCCTTCTTCCAAACACCTCCATGCAACGTGTCAAGCGGAGGGGGTTCCTTTGGAGTCCCCGCGACCCCGTCGCGGGAGGGCCTCCTCCCCCGTGACTGACGGACTGTCTTACGCCGCCGCCGGCGTCGACATCGAGGCTTACGAGCGCGTGCTCGAGCGCGTCAAGCCTTTGATCGCAGCGACCCACGGCAAGGAGGTCGCGGTCGGCGTCGGACCGTTCGCCGGCCTGTACGCGCTGCCCGGCGGGGGCCATCTGGCCGCCAGCGCGGACGGCGTGGGCACCAAGATCAAGGTCGCAATTGCCGCAGGGGTGCACCGCGGGATCGGCACCGACATCGTGAATCACTGCGTCAATGACATCGCCACCGCCGGCGCGCGGCCGCTGTTCTTCCTCGACTACTTCGCCACCGGCCGGCTCGACCCCGACGTCTTCACGCAGCTGATCGAGGGTATGACCGCGGCATGCACGGCGGCTGGATGCGCGCTGCTTGGCGGTGAGACGGCGGAGATGCCCGGCGTGTACGCGTTGGGCGACTACGACCTTGCCGGTTTCGTGGTCGGCCTTGTCGAACCCGGCCGGCGGCCCGACCCGAACACGATTCGCGCCGGCGACGCGATCGTCGGCCTGCCGTCGAGCGGGGTGCACACCAACGGTTACTCGCTGGTGCGCAAGGTGTTCGAGGACGTGCCGCTGAGCAAGGTCTATTCCGAGATCGGCCGTCCGCTTGGGGATGAGCTACTCGAGCCCCACCGCTCGTACCTCGAAGCGCTCACCACAATGCGCTGGAAGGGGGCGGCCCACATTACCGGCGGCGGAATCCTCGGCAACCTGCCGCGCTGCCTGCCTGAAGGCCTGGGTGCCCGGCTCGAGCGCAAATCCTGGACGGAGCCGCCGATCTTCGGGCTCTTGCGTAAACGAGGAAAGGTCTCGGACGACGAGATGCTCGGCACCTTCAACATGGGCCTTGGCATGATCCTCGTCATGGACGGCAGTGACGTGCCTCCCGGCGCACAGGTGGTGGGCGAGGTCGTTCGCCGCTCCGGGCCTGACCGGGTCATGATTCGCTGAGGCTTCACCGATGAGATTGGGGGTGGCGGTGTCCGGCAACGGCTCGAACCTGCGCAACCTTGTCGAGCATGGATTCCAAGTGGTCGCCGTGGCGACGAACCGGCCGGCATGTGGCGGCGCTGCCTTTGCGCGTGAGCGGGGAATTCCACTGGCCGAGCTGCCGCAAAAGAACTTCGCTTCGGCCCACGACCGCGACGCGGCCATGCGCGACTTCTTCAAAGGCGAGCGGGTGGAGCTGGTCGTCGATGCGGGCTACGACCGCATCCATTCGGAGGCGTTCGTCGAAGCGTTCAGAGACCGGATCGTCAACATTCATCCATCGTTGCTGCCGGAGTTTGGCGGCGGCATGGATGCAATCGAGCAGGCGCTGCGTGCCAGGGTCAAGAGAACCGGCGCCACTGTGCACGTGGTCACGTCGGACCTGGACGCGGGCCCAATCCTCATCCAGGAAGCGGTTGAGGTGGTGGAGGGCGATACGCCTGAAACCCTGCGCGAGCGGGTCCACGAAGCCGAGCATCGAATACTTCCGCAAGCGATCCGTTTGATGGAGGCGCGACTTGCCAAGAGCCCTGCTTTCGGTTAGCGATAAGACCGGGCTGAGCGCCTTCGCGCGAGGCTTGCAGCGGCTCGGGTACGAGCTGTACGCCACGGGCAGCACGCTCAACGCGATTGTCGATGCCGCTGTCGACGCGCGGCCGGTCAGCGACCTCACCGGCTTCCCCGAGATGATGGACGGCCGCATCAAGACGCTCCACCCCGGTGTGCACGCAGGACTGCTGGCCCGGCGCGACAAGCCGGAGCACATGGAGGCGCTTCGAGCGCACGACCTCAAAGAGATCGACCTTGTGTGCTGCAACCTCTATCCGTTCGTCGAAACTGTGACGCGCCCGGGTGTGAGTTTCGAAGACGCCGTTGAGCAGATCGACATCGGCGGACCGACGATGATCCGCGCGGCGGCCAAGAACAGCGATTGGGTGGTGGTGGTCGTGCGGCCCGAACGCTATGCCGAGATTCTCACCGCACTGCATTCTGGCGGCCCAGACCTGACGATGCGTCGCCGGCTCGCGGCCGAGGCATTCGCGCACACCGCGGCTTACGACTCCTGGATCGCGGCATATCTGCACGGCGACGACGACGGCTTTCCCCAAGACCTTCCGTTCGCCGGCCGCCTGGCCAGGACGCTGAAATACGGCGAGAACGAGCACCAGCGCGCCGCGTTTTACAGGTTTGGTCCGGATCCTGGCGGGCTTGGCGGCGCCCAGCAGCTGCAGGGCAAAGAGCTCGGCTTCAACAACATCCAGGATGCCGCCGCGGCGTTCCAGCTCGTCAGCGACTACGACCAGCCGGCGGCCGCAATCGTCAAGCACATGAACCCGTGCGGCCTCGCCATCGCCGACGAGCTCTCGCGGGCCTACGTGCGCGCCTTTGAATGCGACAGGACGTCGGCGTTCGGAGGCATCGTTGCGGTGAACCGGCCGCTCGACCGGACGACCGCGGAGCACATCGTCCAGATCGTCACCCACGTCGTGGTAGCGCCAGAGATCCTGGACGAATCCATCGAGGTGCTCGCGCGTCGCAAGGGGATGATCGTCCTCTCAGTCCAGCCTCCACGCCGAGGCCTGTTTGATTACGACGTCCGCTCAGTCCCTGGCGGATTCCTCGTCCAGGATTGGGATCGGGCGGGCTTCGATCGAGCCGCCTGCACCGTTGTGACCAAAAGGCAGCCGACCGACGCGGAGTGGGAGCAGCTGCGGCTGGCGTGGATTGCCGTCAAGCACGTGAAGTCCAACGCGATCGTCCTGTTCAAGGACGGCGCCGCCGTCGGCGTCGGCGCAGGTCAGATGTCGCGGGTCGAGGCGGTGCAGATCGCGGTGCGCCGCGCGGGCGACCAGGCCAAGGATTCGGTCATGGCGTCCGATGCGTTCTTTCCGTTCCCCGACGGCCTGGAAGAGGGCATCCGCGCGGGTGTGACGGCTGCGATTCAGCCAGGCGGATCGATGAAGGATGGCGACGTGGTGGCGGCGGCGGATGCCGCTGGGATTGCAATGGTGGTCACCGGCCAGCGCCATTTCAAGCACTGATCGGCCGGTGGGCGAGCGGTTCTTTTCCGACCTGTGGGAAGTGCGCTCGCAGCTGTGAAGGAAGGTTTTGCCGGCGAGCGCGACGAGCACCACATGAAAAAGACGAGCGTCGAGAATCCGCGCGTCACCTGTGGCACGTGCAGGATGTTCGACGGCACTGCGTGGTGCCGCCACTGGAACTTCCATACCACGGCGGAGTCCCCGCCGTGCCGCTTCTACAAGAAGGTCGCTAGAGCGTAATAACGAGCTTGCCGCCGACCTGGCCGAGGAGCTTGAACGCCTCCCCCGCCTGGTCGAGCGGAAAGGCGCGGATTTTTGGAGCCTTCAATTTTCCATCGGCTGACAGCTTCGCCAACGTTTCCAGGCGTTCGGTAGTCACCTGAGTCATGACGTTGACTCCCTTTACATCTCGCTTCGCCAGCTCGTCGGGGGCCGCCGCGCCCTTCATCGAAACAACAGTTCCGCCCTTGCGCACGGCTTCGCTCAAGTGGGCGAGGGAAGGCGCGTCGCTCCCGGTGTCGATGATCGCTGCGACGCCGTCGCGGTGCTTGGACTTGAGCGCGTCCGCTACGTCTCCTGCCGTGCGATCGATGACCTCATCGGCGCCCAGGCCTTTCACGTAGCCGGCATTCTCCTTGATGGTCACGCCGATCACGTGTGCGCCTCGGGCCTTGGCGAGCTGGACGGCGTAGCTGCCGATTCCGCCGGCCGCTCCGACGACAACCACAACATCTTTTGGCTTGGGGTCGACGGCGTCGACGCACATTAGCGCAGATACTCCCGCGAGGGGCAGCGCCGCAGCCTCGACGTCATTGATCGAGTTGGGGCGCTTGGAAATGGTCCCGGCTGTCGCGGTTGTTTTCTCAGCCAAGGTGCCCACGCCGAACACCATTTTGCCGGTGACGCCGAAGACATGGTCTCCGACTGCGTATCCCGTCACCCCTGACCCGAGGGCGTCGACGGTGCCCGAGAAGTCGCCGGCGGGTATGAGCGGAAAGCGGTGCTCCATCTTGTCTTTGAGATAGCCCTGGAGCACAGCGCTGTCGAACGGGTTTAGGGACGCAGCAGCCACGCGCACGCGCACTTCGCCCTCGGCGGGCTCTGGTTCAGGCACGTTGTGAATCGAGCCGGGCTGACCGAAGGCATCAAGAGCGAATGCGCGCATATTCGACTGCTCCTTGGCGGGAAGGTGGTTGCGTACTCACGCAACAACCACCCAACGAGCCTTCCTTATTTCGTTGCACTCAAGCGAGGGGTGGTTTCCTGCTCGAGCGCGCGATACCGGCCTGCTCAAGGCCTCTGCCGAGCATCACGCTCAGGCCTGATTCGCGGGCGGCCTTGAGCCGGTTCTAGCTCAGCCTCTCCAGGATCATCGCCATCCCCTGGCCGCCGCCCACACACATCGTCTCCAGGCCATAGGTCTTGTCTCTTTCCCTGAGGCCGTTGAGCAGCGTGCAGAGGATCCGGGCGCCGGTCATCCCGAACGGATGACCGAGCGCGATGGCACCGCCGTTCGGGTTCAGCTTGTCGCTGAACGGATCGACGCCGATACCACGTGCCGAAGGGATGACCTGCGCGGCGAAGGCCTCGTTGATCTCGACGATGTCGATGTCGTCGATGGTCATCTTCGCGCGCTTGAGCGCCTGCTTCGAGGCTTCGATCGGGCCGAGACCCATGAACTCAGGCTCGAGGGCGGTCAGCCCGGTCGAGACGACGCGCGCAAGCGGCTTGATGCCCAGCTCCTTGGCTCGTCGCTCAGACATGACCACCACCGCGGCCGCCCCATCGTTGAGAGGGCACGCATTGCCCGCTGTGACGGTGCCGTTCTCGCGGAAGGCCGGCTTGAGCGTGGCCAGCACTTCGACAGTCGTCCCCGCCCGCGGGCTGTCGTCCTTGGTGAACATTTCGCCGTTGGGGAGGGGAACCGGGATGATCTCGCGGTCGAAGAAGCCGTTGTCGCGGGCCTTGACTGCGGCGTTCTGGCTCTTCACCGCGTAGCGGTCCTGCTCCTCGCGGCTGATCTTCTCGCGCTCGGCCACGTTCTCGGCCGTCTCGCCCATCGCGATGTAGATGTCGGGATATTCCTCGGAGTTGCCGCGCGCCAGGCGCGGGTTGTAAATGTCGGGGGCATCGGGGTACCCGCTGCCGTAACGCGACACGCACTCGACCCCGACGGAAAGAAACACGTCGCCTTCACCCGCTTCGATCGCGTGCGCCGCCATGCGCGTGGTCATGAGCGACGAGGAGCAATACCTGTTCACGGTGACGCCCGGGACGTCGAGTCGCGCGAGGATCGAGATGACCCTGCCGATGTTGTGTCCCTGCTCCCCACCGGGGAGCCCGCAACCGCAGATCAAGTCCTCGATCTCCGAGCGGTCGAGCTGGGGCACCTGCGCCAGCACCTTCGTCACGACGTGAGCGGCCAGGTCGTCGGGTCGGACGTCGATGAGGGAGCCCTTGCGCGCCCTCCCGATCGCGGAGCGGCCGCAGGCAACGATCACAGCAGTGTTCATGTCTGAATTATCCGCCGCTTCGGGTTACAACCCGGGGGAGGGTGGCTGGCGCTCGCCCGACTTCGCGAAAAGGCCCAGCGCAACCAGCACGCCGGCAGCCACACCAACCGCCGCCGGGCCGCCTCCGGTCAGGACTTGGTGAGCAAGGATTCGCGTGTGAACAGGTAGCGGGCGGCAACCCAGGAGATGACGGCCGTCGCTCCCAGGCTGATCGTTGTGACCACCAGATGAGCCCAATCAACCTGCGTGCGCAAGATCGCGTCGCGCAGGACAAGCACCGCGTTCAGGATCGGGATGAGGTAGTACGCGAGATTGGGGTTGAAGTCCGGGATGAAGAGGGTGATCGCGGCAGGAAAGATCGTGATGAAGTACAGCGGGGTGACATATGCCTGACCCTGGCGGAAGCTCTTCGCGAGGGTTCCGAGCGCAAGCGTCAACGAGCTGAAAGAGATAGCCAGCAGGAGGGCGAGCCAGATCATCACCACCGTCGCCGATACGCCGAGATTTACGTGGAAGGTCGAGCCTCCCAGTGAGATTCGCGACAGCGCGAAAAGCATCGAGCCGATTGCGGCGATAGCCGCCGCCAGGCTCACCGTTGTAACGGCTCCGATCTTTCCAAGCAGGACGCGGCTCCGAGGGGCCGGCGTAAGGAGAAGGCTCTCGAGGGTCTTCCTCTCCCGCTCCCCAGCCGAGCTGTCGAGGGCGGCCGAGAAGCCTCCGGTGAGGATCATCGTGATGAGGATGTACGGAAGGAAGAAGCTGAGGAAGCCGTTCGAGGCCGCCTCTGCCGGCGAGCTCAGGGGGCGTGAGACAAGGCGAATCGGAGTGAGGATGCCGGGGTCGACTCCGCGCTGCTGCAGCGCCGCTGCGGCCTTCGCAGCGTTGTACTGGGCTAGTACGGTCTGCAGCCGGATGTCCACGAGCACCGCGCTCTGGCGGCTCGGGTCGTAGTACTCGTCGAGCTCGCCCGGCAGGAAGGCTATCCCCAGATCTATCTGCTTCTCAGCAGCCGCTTTCGGATCGGCGACTGACTCCAGCTTCAGGCCGGTGGAGCGCAAAAGGGTGTCGAGACCGGTTGGGATGTCTCCGCTGTAGCCGATTGTGTACGTCTGCGTCGCTGTCTGGAGCGAGACCTGGGAAATGATGCCAAGCGTCAAAGGGGCCACGAGCGTCGCGAGCACAATTGCCATCAGGGTGCGACGGTCGCGAAGTATTTCGCGGGTCTCTTTCTTGTAGACCACCCACGCCGAGCCCATCAGCGCGCGTCGACCAGTTCCAGGAATGCATCTTCCAGATCACGCCGCCCGCCGCGCACGTCGGCGATCGACCCGCCTCCTACCACTTGGCCTTCGTGGAGGATGGTGACGCGGTCGCACAGCCGCTCCGCGTCGTGCATGACGTGGGTGGAGAAAATCACGCACTTGCCGCGACCCTTCGCCTCGACCATGAACTCGCGCACTTCCTTTGAAGCGAGCACGTCGAGGTTCGAGGTGGGTTCGTCGAACATCAACACCTCGGGGTCGTGGACGATGGCCCGGGCGATCGCCACCTTCTGTTTCTGCCCAGACGAAAGGCTCTCGGCACGCTGCTTTGCAAACGAGCCCATGTCCAGCCGCTCCATGACGCCATCGACCCGCCGTGCCAGCTCGCCACCCTCCAGTCCGCAGAGCTTCGCGAAGTATTCGATGTTCTCGCGAGCTGACAGCCGCGGATAGACGCCGATGTCTGCGGTGACGACTCCGATGCGGCGCCTCACCTCGGCTGGAGCGGTTCGCGTGTCGAAGCCAAGCACCGAGACCTTGCCCGCATCCGGCGACAGCAGGGTGCAGATGATCCGCAGGGTTGTGGTTTTGCCCGCGCCGTTCGGGCCGAGGAGCCCGAAGATCTCGCCAGGCTGGGCTTCGAAGGAGATGCCCCGAAGCACCTTGTTGGCTCCGAGCGTCTTCTCCAGGCGCTCGACCGCGACCGCCGCCTGGGTCACTTGCTGGGTCGGCTTCGGGTCGCTGTGGTCTTCGGTTTCGCGGCAGTCCTTGGCTTCACTGCAGCCTTGGGTTTGGGCGTCGATTCGGGTGTGCGGGGCGCCGTCGTGGTTGCGGGTTCGGGCTTTGTCGCTGCGGCTTCGGTCGCTGCCTCGGGCTCGGCGACTCCGATCGTGCTCGACAGCACCCGGTGGCAGCTCTCGCACGACGTGACAGTCCGAACTAGCGCGCCGAGCTGCCGCTCCTCGCGTCGCAGGTTCCTCGTCCTGTCGCAGAAGGAGCAGAAACCGGTTTCGACGGTCACTTTGATCTGCCCGGGCCGCTTGTTCACGTAGCTAAGGTATCGAATCCGGTCGGACCGGGTCGTACCCGGCAGGCTGGTGGCCTGTAAAATGCCGGAGGCGGCGCAGTCGCGCCGGGTTCCTTTAAGTCCGGTCCCAGAGAGGCCGGGAAGGAGGATTTTTTATGGCCGTCGGTTCTCGCCTGACGCATGTGATCGAGAGCCAGCAGTTCTCGCGCTCGTCGCTCGAAGAGCTGTTTGCGCGAGCGGACGAGATCAAGCGAGAGCCGCATCGCTTCATGGCCCGTCTCAGCGGCCAGGTGATGGCTGCCCTCTTCTACGAGCCCTCGACGCGTACCCGGCTGTCGTTCGAGGCGGCGATGATGCGGCTGGGCGGTTGGACGATGGGCACCGACAACGCCCGCGAGTTCTCATCCTCAGCCAAGGGCGAGACCCTGGAAGACACCATCCGCATCGTCAGCGGATACGCCGACGTGATCGTCCTGCGACACAACGAGGAGGGCGCAGCCAAGCGCGCCGCGGCTGTCAGCACCGTCCCGATCATCAACGCCGGTGACGGCCCGGGCCAGCATCCAACCCAGGCACTGCTGGACATCTACACCATCAAGGACGAGCTCAACAAGATCGATGGGATCAAGGTGGCGATGGTCGGGGACCTTGCGAACGGTCGCACGGCGCGCTCGTTGACCTACCTGCTGAGCAAGTTCAAGGACATCAAGATCTGGTTCGTGGCGCCGCCACAGGTGGCGATGCGCGACGACATCAAAGCCCACCTCACCGAGCACAACGTCCCGTGGGTCGAAACCGAAGACCTTGATTCTGTCCTGCCTGAGGTGGACGTCGTCTACCAGACCAGGATCCAGAAGGAGCGTTTCGCCAACCCCGAGGACTACCAGGCGCTCAAGGACATCTACCGGATTGACAAACGATCGCTCGGGCTCATGAGGAAGTACGCGATCCTGATGCACCCGCTGCCCAGAGTGGACGAGATTGCCCGCGAGGTTGACGCGGACCCGCGCGCCGCTTATTTCCGCCAGGCCCACAACGGCCTCCACGTGCGCATGGCTTTGCTCGATCGACTGCTAGGATGACCGACCTGCCGAGGCCAGCGGATCTTCGGCGCCCATGCGGCCCATCTGCAGCGTCGCCTTCTGCGCTCCTCGCTTACGCATCCACGGATGCGCGCGCTCCGGTGCTCGGCGGCTCCTCCCATCTGGACCACCTGGACACCGAATCTCTCGATGTCCCCGACAGGTCGGCCATCTGGTGAGCATCACCGAGAAGCGCCTGAAGGCAACGGTGATGGATGCCGACCAGATCAGGCGATCGCTATCGCGAATCGCCCACGAGATCGCTGAGCGCAACCGGGGGATCGATGGCCTCGTGCTCGTCGGCGTCTTCTCGAAGGGCGACCACCTGGCGCGCCGGCTCGCCGTCAACCTGGCCGGCCTCGAGGGCGCGCCGGTCGCTGTCGGCGTGCTGGACACCAGCAAGCATCGCGACGATGGCCACCTGCGCCAACCCTCCCATCGGGCGACCTCGCGCATCCCCGAAATCGATGGCAAAGTGGTCGTGCTCGTCGACGACGTTATCCACCATGGACGCACCGCGCGTGCCGCGATGGACGCTCTGATGGACTTTGGACGACCGCGCGCGATTCAGCTGGCGGTGCTCATCGACCGTGGCCACCGCGAGCTGCCCATCCGGCCCGACTACATCGGCAAGAACGTGCCGACCTCCGACAGGGAGCGGATCGAGGTTCTGGTCGAGGAGGAGGACGGGATCGACCAGGCGGTGATAGTTGCCGGCTAGCGCTAACGGATCATTGAAGATGCACGCCGCCCTCGTGCTCGAGGACGGGCGGACATTCGTGGGCGCGGCACTCGGCGCCGATGTCGTCGGTGAGGGAGAGGTCGTCTTCAACACTGCGATGACCGGCTACCAGGAAGTCCTGACCGACCCCTCGTACGCAGGCCAGATGCTGTGCATGACGTATCCGCTGCAGGGGAACTACGGCGTTCGCGAAACGGACGCGGAGTCCTCGCGTCCATGGGCGCGCGCGATGATCGTGCGCTGGGCGTGTCCCAGGCCGAGCCACCATTCGAGCGAGGCTTCGCTGGACGAGTACCTGCGGCGCTGGCGCGTGCCGGCGATCACCGAGATCGACACGCGCGCCCTCACGCGCCACCTGCGCACGCATGGAACACAGCGCGCGGTCCTCACCCACGAGGCGGAGCTGCCAAGCCAGTCGCGGCTGGCAGAGCTGGCGGCGGCGGCGCGACGTGTGACCCCGCTGGCGGAGCAGGACCTCGTGGCCGAGACATCCCGCACTACGCGAATGGAGTGGCTCGACCCGCTGCCTGGAGAGCTGAGGCCGCGACGCCTGACTGATGGCGCGGGCCTGACCATCGCGGTGGTCGACTACGGCGTCAAGAGCAACATCCTCCGGTCGCTGCGCGAACGGGGGTGCCGCGTCATCGTGCTGCCGCACACAGCAGGTTGGTCCGACGTCGAGGCCACTGGGGCAGACGGCCTCGTCCTGTCAAACGGCCCTGGAGACCCCGCCGTCCTGGCCGGGCCGGTCGAGCTTGCGCGCCAGGCCCTCGGCCGGATTCCGCTGTTTGGCATCTGTCTCGGCCACCAGATCCTCGGCATGGCCGCAGGCGCCACCACCTCGCGCCTGCCCTTCGGGCATCACGGCGCCAACCATCCGGTCAAGGACCTGGAGACGGGCCTCGTTCACATCACGAGCCAGAACCACGAGTTCCAGGTAGACGCGGCCTCCATCCCCGCCGGCGACCTCGTCGTCTCGCAGCGCAACCTGAACGACGGCTCGGTCGAGGGCCTCACGCACCGGACTCTGCCTGCCTTCAGCGTCCAGTACCACCCGGAGGGCTGCCCCGGCCCGCAGGACAACCAGCACCTCTATGACCGGTTCCTCGACATGGTTCGCGAGCGAAGGCCGGTGATGAGGGCGGTCGGTGGGGCGGCTCAGCCTCCGAAGCCGAAGAAGGTGCTGATCCTCGGCTCCGGACCGATCGTCATCGGCCAGGCTGCGGAGTTCGACTATGCAGGCACGCAGGCGTGCAAGGCGCTCCGCGAGGAGGGCATCACCACGGTCCTCGTCAACTCCAACCCCGCCACGATCATGACCGACGAAGACGTTGCCGACCGCGTGTACCTCGAGCCGCTGACCGTCGAGTCGGTGGAGCGAGTCATCGCGCGAGAGCGACCCGATGCCTTGCTGCCGACGCTCGGCGGCCAGACCGGCCTGAACCTTGCGACCGACCTCGCCAAGGCCGGCGTGCTGGAGCGCTACCAGGTCCGGCTCCTCGGGGCCAGCCTCGAGACCATCAGGAACGCCGAGGATCGCCAGGCGTTCAAGCAGATGCTCGAGGACATCGGCGAGCCGGTGCCGACCTCGAGGGTGTGCGAATCCATGGCGGAGGTCGACGAGTTTGCCGCGCAGGCCGGCCTGCCTTTGGTCATCAGGCCCGCTTACACGCTGGGTGGGACAGGCGGTGGTTTCGTGACCAATGCAGACGAGCTGAAGAACATCGCGCAGCGAGGGCTCGCCGCCTCGCCCATCCACCAGGTCCTGGTCGAGCGCTCGCTCTGGGGATGGAAGGAGATCGAGTACGAGGTGATGCGCGACGCTGCCGACACCTGCATCACCGTCTGCAACATGGAGAACCTGGACCCGATGGGCGTGCACACGGGCGACTCGATAGTGGTCGCGCCGGCGCAAACGCTTTCTGACCGCGACCATCAGATGCTGCGGTCGTCGGCGATCCGGATCATTCGCGCGCTGGGCATCGAGGGCGGCTGCAACGTGCAGTTCGCGCTTGATCCAAAGAGCTCCTCTTACTACGTCATCGAGGTCAACCCTCGCGTGAGCCGCTCGTCGGCGCTCGCTTCCAAGGCGACGGGCTATCCCATCGCGCGAGTCGCCGCGAAAGTCGCAGTGGGCCGCCGGCTCGAAGAGATCAGAAATGAGGTGACCGGCCGGACCTTCGCTGCATTCGAGCCGGCGCTCGATTACTGCGTGGTGAAGATTCCGCGCTGGCCGTTCGACAAGTTTCCAGCGGGCGACCGGCGCCTCGGCACGCAGATGGCCTCCACCGGCGAGGTGATGGCGATCGAGAGGACCTTTGAGGCGGCGCTGACCAAGGCGATGCGGTCGCTCGAGCAGAAACCGCCATCGGTCTCCGAGCTGGAGCGCGCCGACCTCATCGAGCGGCCCAACGACCGCCGGCTGTTTGCCCTGCTGCATGCCCTGCGCGGAGGCGACGATCCGGCCTCGCTGGCGCGCCGCAGCGGCATCGACCAATGGTTCATCGATCGGATGGCGAACATCGTCCGGCTCGAGAAGGATGGAGACGTGCGCGAGCTGAGGCGTGCCGGTTTCTCCGACTCGATGATCAGTGCGCTCCGCGGCGAAGCGGTCGAGAGGTCGGCGCCGACGTACAAGCTGGTCGACACCTGCGCGGCAGAGTTCGAGGCGGCCACGCCTTACTACTACTCATGCTGGGAGGACGAGACCGAGAGCGTCCCGGTCGATTCGCGCACGGCCCTGGTCATCGGATCCGGCCCGATCCGCATCGGCCAGGGCATCGAGTTCGACTACTGCTCGGTGCACGCCGCTTGGTCGCTTCGAAAATCCGGCGTGCGTGCGGTGCTGGCCAACTCCAACCCGGAGACGGTGTCGACCGACTTCGACACGTCCGACCGCCTCTACTTCGAGCCGCTCGACCTCGACGGCGCCGCCCAGGTCGCGGAGGCAGAACGAGTCGACGGCGCCCTGGTCCAGTTTGGCGGCCAGACCGCTATCAACCTCGCGCTGCCGCTGGAGGAACGGGGCCTCGCCATCTTCGGCTCGGCCGTGGAGGCGATCGACCTTGCGGAGGATCGCAGGGCCTTCGCCGCGGCGCTTGATGCGATTGGGATCCCACAGCCGGTGGGCGGCACGACCACCACCGTCGAAGAGGCGATCGGCATCGCGGATCGCGCCGGTTACCCGGTGCTCGTGCGCCCTTCTTATGTGCTCGGCGGGCGGGCGATGGAGATCGTGCACGACCGCCGCGAGCTGCAGCGCTACATGGTCTGGGCAATCGCCGCCATGCCGCGCGGCACGGTCCTGGTCGACAAGTACCTGCAGGGTGACGAGGTCGAGGTCGACGCCGTCACTGACGGCGAGACGGTTGTCATCCCCGGCGTGATGAAGCACGTGGAGCGGGCAGGCGTGCACTCGGGCGATTCGTACGCTGTCTATCCCGCCTCGGGCCTCGAGCAGTCCCAGCTGGATGACGTGATCGACTACACGGTGCGGATCGCGCGGCATCTACGGCTGAGAGGCCTGGTCAACGTGCAGTACGTAGTGCATCGAGGCAAGGTCCACGTGCTCGAGGTCAATCCGCGTGCGTCACGCACAGTCCCATTCCTGTCCAAGGTCACCGGCGTCCCTATGGTGGACATGGCCACCAAGGTGATGCTCGGCGAGAAACTCTCAGACATGGGCTGGACGACGGGGTTGGTGCCTCCGCGCGACCTGGTCGCCGTCAAAGCGCCTGTGTTCTCGATGAACAAGCTGCCTGCGGTCGATTCCTACCTTGGGCCGGAGATGAAATCGACGGGCGAGGCGATCGGCATCGGCCGCACATTGAGCGAAGCCCTGCGCAAGGCCTTCGCAGCGTCGGGAGTTCACGTCAAGCGTGGCGGAGCGGTGCTGCTCACCATCGCCGACGTCGACAAGCCCGAGATCTTTCCCATCGTCTCGCGCCTGGTCGAGATGGGGTGCCGGCTGGTGGCGACCGAAGGCACCGCGCGGGCATTGCGTCAGGCCGGCTTCTCGCCTCGGGTCGTGGCGAAGATCGGCGACGCCGGAACGACCGTGCTCGATGTCATCACGAACGGTGAGGTTGATCTCGTGATCAACACCATGTCGAACATCTACACGGACTCCGCCGAAGCCGGCGGTCCGGTTTTCAAAGATGGATTTGAGATCCGGCGTGCCGCGGTCGAGCGGCGAATTCCGTGCCTCACCTCGCTCGACACCGCCGTCGCGCTGGTCGAGTCGGAGGCGGGTGCGCCGCAAGGCGGCGAGGGCGGAGGGCCGCCTCAGCTCGAGGTGCGGACGATAGTGGAGTGGCGGCAAGGTGTTCCTGCTTAACGCACCGATCACCGCGGTCCGCGAGGTCGCGCGCGGAATGGTCGTCATCTCGATGGACGCACCGGAGATTGCGGCGACTGTCCGCGCCGGCCAGTTCGTCAACCTCGGCTGGTCCGGAGTTTTTCTGCGGCGGCCGTTCTCCGTCTATCGGGTGGCGGGTGATCGCATCGAGATCGTGCTCAAAGCGGTGGGCAGAGGGACCTCGCAGCTGGTTGCCATGCGACCTGGCGAATTGATCAGCTGCCTCGGTCCGCTGGGACATGGCTTCGACCTCGTCGCCGGTCCGCGCAGCGCTGTGCTCGTGAGCGGTGGACTCGGCGTCGCGCCCATGCCGCTGGCCGCCAAAGAGGCGCACGCGCTCGGCATGCGGGTGACGTGGGTGCACGGCGCGCGGAGCAGCGAGGAGCTCTGTTCCGAGTCGGAGGGCGACGAGGTGATCTGGGCCACCGACGACGGATCGCGAGGCGCGGTCGGGACCGCCGTCGCCGCCGCCCCGAATGGAGACGTCGTCCTCGCGTGCGGGCCGAACCGCATGCTCGCCGCGGTCGCCGCTCGCTGGCCGCAAGCGCTGGTCGCAGTCGAGACGTACATGGGATGCGGCACCGGTGTGTGCCTCGGCTGCGCGGTCCCCCTGACCCGCGGGGGATATGACCGCGCGTGCAAAGAGGGACCGGTCTATCGCGCCGCCGACGTCGATTGGGCGGCGCTCCCCTCCCACTTGCCTTACGGCGTGATCGCATGACTGTCGATATGAGCGTCGCGGTGGCCGGGATGAAGCTGCGCAGCCCTGTGCTCGCGGCGTCTGGCACGTTCGGCTACGGCACCGAGGTGCCGCTGCTCGATCGGAGAGCGCTTGGCGGCATGGTGTCGAAGGGAATCTTTTTGCGTGCGCGGCCCGGCACGCCGCCGCCACGAATCGTCGAGACGCCTTCGGGGATGCTCAACGCGATCGGCCTGCAAGGTCCCGGAGTCGATGCGCTCATTCGCGACTACGCGCCGCAGTGGGCTGCATGGGATTTCCCCGTCCTGGTCAACATCAACGCGGAGTCGGTGTCCGAATACGGCGAGCTGGCGGCACGGCTCGACGGTGTGCCAGGAGTCGCAGGTTTCGAGATCAACATCTCATGCCCCAACGTGGAGCAGGGTGGCCTGTACTTCGGCAACGACCCGCGCGCCGCCGCCGCCGTCACCGACGCTGTGCGCAAACGTACGAGCCTGCCGGTGTGGGTGAAGCTCACGCCCATGGTGACCGACATCGGGGTGATCGCGCGTGCGGTCGAAGGCGCCGGTGCCGACGCCCTGTGCGCGGTCAATACGTTTGTCGGTATGTCGATCGACCTCAATGCCTACAAACCGAGGCTGAGCTTCCGCACCGGCGGACTGTCAGGGCCGGCGATCCGCCCGCTCGCGGTTCATCTTGCGCACCAGGCAGCGCGCGCGGTGAGGATCCCGGTGATCGGGATCGGCGGGGTGATGAGCGCTGAGGATGCGCTCGAGTTCCTGGTCGCAGGCTGCTCCGCCGTGCAGGTCGGCACGGCGACCTTCCTCAACCCGCAGGCGATCGCCGAGATCCACGACGGCATCGCCGCCCACCTCGAGCTGCGCGGCTTGAGCTCTATGACCGAGCTCCCGCGCTACCTACCCCGCGACTAGGTAGCTCCGAGGTCCGATCGCTCGGGCGGCGCGAAGACATACGGTCGCGCGATGCGGATCGCCAGCACGACCGCCCCGGCGACCACCGCGCCGACCGCCATCGCCACCGGAGCTCCGAACAGTGTCGCGAGGGCGCCGGCCTGCATGCTTCCGAGCGGCCCGACTCCGATGAGCGCTTGCGCATAGAGCGCCATCACCCTGCCACGCAGGTGGTCGGGAGTGATCGTCTGGATGCGATTGTTGGCGGTCGCCACGAAAGAGATCTGGCTGTAGCCGGCGATGAACAAGCACACCAGCGAGATGACGAACATTCGTGAAATCGAGAATGTGAGGAGGGCCGCGACCCAGATCATCGCCATCCAGAACTGACGTCGCGGGTCGCTCGCGCCAGGGCTGATAGCCAGGGTCAGCGCCCCGACCAGAGCGCCGAGACCCATCGAGCCAAGGAGGAAGCCGAAGCCCCTGGCACCGACATCGAGCACCTGGTCGGCGAAGAACGGGATCAGCGTCAGGCGATTCATCGCAAAGAGTGAGAAGACGGCGACGGCGACCAGGAGCATCCCGACCACAGGCTCGTGCCGCGCATACGACGCGCCTTCAACGATCCGGGCGAAGACCGGCTGCTCCGCCCCATGACGCACGACTGCCGGCAGGTCGCGCATCAATAGCAGCGCGACTATTGCTCCCAGGTAGCTCACAGAGTTAGCCAGGAAACAGATCGGAACACCGACTGCCGCGATGAGCAGGCCCGCTACTGCAGGCCCGACGACAGCGGCGAGGTTGAAGACAGACGAGTTGAGCGCAATCGCGTTCATCAGGTCTTGCCGGCCCACCATCTCGATGACGAAGGACTGACGCGAGGGGGCGTCGAACATGTTGATGGTGCCGGCCGCGATCGCCGCGATCACGATCATCCAGAACTGGGCGCGGCCCGTCGCGCTGAGCGCAAACAGCGTAAAGCTTGGGATCGTGAACAGCGTCTGCGTGATCAGCAGCACGGTGCGCTTGCGGTACCTGTCGGCGACGACTCCGCCGAGCTGGCTGCCCAGCAGCACCGGGGTGAACTGCGCCGCGAGAACGAGTCCCACCAGGAGAGGGTTGTGAGTCAGTTGGAGCGCGAGCCACGGCATGGCGACGCTCTGCATCCAGGTCCCGATGGTCGAGATGATCTGCCCGGTCAAGAAGAGGCGGTAGTTGCGGTGCCGCAGGGCCCCCAGCACCCGGCGTGCGCCCGGCTGTCTGGGAGTCCCTCGAGGCTCTCGCACTAAAGTTGATGATCGCAGGATGACCAAGCTCCGCGAGATAGTGGACATCGACGTACCAATCGCACGCGTTTGGGCGGTGGTGCAGGAGGACGTTCCGAACGTCCCCAAATGGTCGAAAGAAGTTGCCAAGGTGGAACAGCTCGACCGCAAGCCGCCAGGCAAGGGGACGCAATATCGCTACCACCTCCACCTGCCAGGCGGGCTCAAAGAAACCGTGGAGGTCGAGCAGACGACGTGGGTCAAACCGAAGCGGTGCGCGGGCAAGTTCGTCCGCGGGCCATTGAAAGGGACCTGGGCGTACACATACTCGGAGACCAAGGCCGGCACGCATGTCGTGTACGAGATGGACTACGAGCTCGGCGGCATGCTCCGGTTTGCAGGCGGCCTGCTGGCCGGCAAGTACGCAGAAGGAGTCCGAGCGAATATGGCCGCCCTCAAGAAGTACATCGAATCGGGCAAGGGGCCGAAGGCGAAGTAGGCCTGTGCTTGCGTACGTCTTCTCTCACCGACCGGCCGACGCGGCTCATGTCTCCGCGTATGAAGATTCGCTGAAACAGTTTCATGAGCAACTCGCGATAGCTTCCATCGACGGTTTCATAGCGTCAGCCACTTTTGCCGTCGGCGCCGGCTACAGCGACTGGTACCTGCTCGAAAGCTCGTCGGCAATGGACGCCTTGAACGCAGCCGCCGTCAGCGGACCCCGAGCGGCCGCCCATGATTCCGCAGCCAGGATGGCGTCAGACGGCGTGGGCAAGCTTCTCAGCCTCGCGGTAGGTAGCCCGTCGTTTGCAGCGGGCTTCGAGGTCCGGTTTGGCAAACCCATGGGGATGCCCTATGCGGATTTCTATGCCCGAATGAAACCGTGGGTTGAAGAGCCGGGGGTCAGCCTCTGGCGCCGGATGATGGTGCTGGGACCGGCGCCGGAGTTTTGCCTGTTATCGTCCTCGAGAGTCGAGCTGCCGTCTGACATGCACCCGGAGGTGCTGCGCCGCAAACCAATCTAGCCAGCAGCGTTGCAGGGTTGGCCGGGGTCCCCCCGGCCATGACTTTGTCCTCTTCGACTGCCAGGCGTTGCGTTGAGAAATCGATTCGTAATTAATCCAATCAATAGCCGGATTAAGAGCAGCCACGCGCGCAGCGCCTGGCGATGAGAGAAGACCATTTGGGTCTTCTCTCATAAGGCGGGTCGAAGACCGCCTAGGGGCGCTTGAAGGGCAGGAGCTCGAGTTGTTCGAAGCGGTCCTGGACTGCGATTCGCAGCTCGTTCGTCAAACCCTTCAAACGATCCTGTGACGGTTTGTCGTCGAGGTTGAGGGAGCGCAGCCGGCGGAGCACCACCTGCATCGCATACAGGCCGGCGGGCTCGTTGCTGGTGATCTGACCGCCGGCGCTCCGCAGCTCGCGCGCAAGGTCGTCCTGCGCGCGCGACCGAAGCCAGTTGCCGAGCCGGGCCGCGGCGATGAGCACACGCTGTGTCTTGGGATTGAGGCCTGACGGCGCCCCTTCTCGCGGTTGCGCGGCCTGGAACACCGATGGGACGCGGGCGCGGCGGAGGTCGCGCGCTCGCTTGATCAGCGTGCCGGTTGCCGGGCCCAGCATGACGAGGATTCCGGCCACAATCAGGAGGGCGACGACCAGGCCGACCACGACGTCCAGCATTGCGTCCTAGCGTACGCTTTGACGGCGTTTCGCTCGTCATTCACGGGGGAGAATTTGGCTGCAACTCGATCAAGGCCTGTCGCTGTCGTCACTGGGGCGTCGTCAGGCATCGGCGCCGCCACTGTCGTGGCGTTGGGGCGGCGCGGCTACCAGATCGTCGCTGGGGCTCGCCGGCTGGCGCGCGTGCGCCGCGTCGTTGGCGACCTGGGCGTGGCTTTGCCCCTCGATGTGACCGACCCGGCGAGCATCGATGCGTTCGTGGGCGAGGTGTCCAAAAAGTTCGGACGCATCGACGTGCTGGTCAACAACGCGGGCCTGGCTCTGGGGCTCAACCAGATCGAGCAGGCCCGTGACGAGGACTGGATCGAGATGTGGGAGGTCAATGTTCTCGGGCTCATGCGTATGACGCGATCGAGCTTGCCGCTTCTGCGCAAGGCGAAGCATGGCCACATCGTCAACCTGGGCTCGATCGCAGGCTTCGAGACGTACAAAGGCGGCGCCGGTTACACGGCGAGCAAGCATGCTGTGCGCGCCATGTCGCGCACCTTGCGCCTCGAGCTGAATGGCGAGCCGATCCGCGTGACGGAGATAGCGCCAGGGATGGTCGAGACGGAGTTCAGCACGGTGCGCTTTCGCGGCGACCGAAAAGCGGCGAAAGCGGTGTACCAGGGCGTGAAGCCGCTGGTGGCCGAGGACATCGCCGAGTGCATCGTCTTCGCGGTGACGCGCCCGCCCCATGTAAATATCGACGAAATAGTCATCCGCCCGGTCGCCCAGGCAGCCTCGTGGTTGGTGGCTCGGAAGCCGGCTTAGCCTTCTTTACTTCCCATGGTCGTGGGGCTTGTGGTCGTGAGGTTTGTGATCGTGGGGATTGACCAACCCGGCCGCACGGGCCTCTTCAAGCGTCATTCAACAACCGGGCTCGCCGTAATTGCCGCAACAGTCGGCCCTGCGCGGACCACCTCGCCTGCCGATGTTGGCGGCAATCGTCCGCATCCGCTCCAAAGGGCCCATGCCGCCGGCGAACAGGTTCCGAAGGGCGGACGCCGCTGTCCTCGCCACCGGTCGCTTCATCTTTCTAGGGCCACCTGACAAATTTTTCTCATAAATAGATACACGCGTCGCTCCTAGGCCGGATTTACTCCGGCCGTCACCCCGCTTCCACCCTCAGAACGCCCTGCCAATCGTGGCCAGGAGGGTGGGGGTTCCACGGGGGAGGCCTGACTCCCCCGTGCTTCCCTCAAACAGATCCCAAGTGTTGCCCGTAGGCCGGATTCATTCCGGCCGTCACCCGGCGTGCACCATCAAGACGCCTGCCAATCGTGGCTGGGAGGGTGGGGGTTCCACGGGGGAGGCCTGACTCCCCCGTGCTTTTACTCGTAGTAATTGTTGTCGAACTCGATCCAGCCCGAGTTCGGGCAGCCGCTCGAAGTGGTGGCGTGTGTGCAATGCACGCCCACCTTCGGGCCCGGGTCGATGTACAGCTGGCCGTGGATCACCACCGTGTCGCCGGCGTGCAGCGGGACGGAGGTCGCCAGCGTGGTGTTGTGATCGATCTCCAGCGTCTCGCCGGTGGAAGCCTTGACTTCGAACCTCTCGTGGCCGCCCGACTCCACCGGGTCATTGAGGACCGTGGCGTCGAATGTGACCTCGGCGCCATTGCTGTTGTTGACGATGTCGCTGTGGAGGCCCTGGTCGTCCGCGGCCGCCCGCTCACCGCAGGCAACCAGAACCAGCATCGCCGCGGCTACCAGGGCAAGCCGTCTCATAGGGCGAGCGCCTCCGCCAGCTTGATCCGTCCTTCATACAGCGCTTTGCCCACGATCACCGCCTTTGCACCAGCCGCAACCGCTGCGCGGACATCCTCCATCGATGAGACCCCACCCGAGTATTGAATGGGCAAGCTCGTCATCGCGCGCACCCGCTTCAGCGTGTTCAGGTCCGGCCCTTCAAGGGTTCCGTCCCTCGCGATGCTCGTGAAGATGACCCCGGCTAGGGGCAGGACGTCCCAGCGAGCCAGCAGGCTTCCCATCTTCAGAGGCTCGTTCTCGGTCCACCCATGGACCGCCGGTTGATCGTCGCGCACGTCGAGGGCCGCAAGTACCTGACCCGTGTGCTTCCGCACACAGCGCTCGAGCAACCTCGGCTCGCGCACCGCTGCCGTGCCCATCACGACTGCGTGTGCACCCAGGGCAATCAACTTGTCGAGCTGGGCCTCAGTCCGCACGCCGCCCGCGACCTGCACCTTCACGTCTCTGCGCCGGACTATCGTCTCGATCGCCGCATGGTTGTCGCCGAGCCCTCGCGCGCCGTCGAGGTCGACGACGTGGATGCGCTCTGCTCCTGCCTCAGCGAAGCTCGCGGCCACATCTGCAGGATCATCCGAGTACACAGTCGGATTCGCGTAGTCGCCGCGCACCAGACGGACGCAACGGCCGCCCAGGATGTCGATGGCAGGGATCACGAGCACGCCCTTATGGTGCCCCAGGAGGCCCGGACGGAGACCGCCGACGGATCTTCGGCGCCCATGCGGCCCATCTGCGTTGTTGCGGGCTCCGCTCCTCACTTACGAATCTATCAATGCGCGCGCTCCGGTGCTCGCCCGCGCCTAGCAGCTGGACCACCTGTACACCGAATCTCTCGCCGCCGGCTCCATCCGTGCCTCCGCTGCGGTGCGGACTTTCCGGAAGTCCTAGCGGTAGTTGGTGAACTGCAGCGGGACCGGTATGTCTTCAGCCTCGCGCAGCGCCTTGATCACGAGCTGCAGGGTGTCCTTGTCCTTGCTGACGACACGCAGCTGGTCGCCCTGAATTCGCACCTGAACCTTGGGCGTGACGTTCTGGATCTTCTTGCGAAGGTCGCGAGCGATGTCATCGGTGATGCCGGCGTTTAGCCGGACCTCGATCTGGCCGCGACCCTTGCCCACGCTCTTCGGATCGCCAGGTTTGAACAACTTGGGCGAGAGCTGCCGGCGCGCAGCCTTCTCGCGAAGCACCTGGAGGGCCGCTTTGGCGCGCTCCTCGCTCGCGGACTCGATGAGGATGGTCTGGTCCGAGTGGTCGTAGACCGTCCCGGTGTCCTTGAAGTCGAAGCGCGTGCTGACCTCCCGTCGCGCCTGGTCGAGGGCATTGGTCAGCTCGGCCGCGTCGAACTCCGAGACGACGTCGAACGAGAACTCAGCCACCGGGTGTGTTCATGATCGCGTTGATGCCGGCGTATACCGCCAGAGCCGCCAGCACGATGCCGGCCAGCGAGCTCACGCCCAGCAGGATTCCGATACCCAGAGTCCCTTCGTCCAGGGGCTCCACTGGGGGCCGATCGTAAGGGTCCTCTCCGTAGTCGAGCTCGTATATGTCCGCTGCTCGAGCCCGTTCGACCACCTCGTCCAGCACCTCTTTGCCACCAGGCGGAAGGGGCTTCGTGCTGAGCGCCTCCACCGCCTCTTTGAGGTTGTCACGAGTACGCCCCAGCTCCGCCACAACCATGTCGAGGGTCTGCATGGCGGCAGGCGTCGGATGCTTCCGGCGGAGGTCGGCGATGATGCCGTACAGCGTCACGCCCCGATTCATAACAGAAATGGCCTTCCACATGCGTGTGGATGGGTTGGCCAGGTGTCATGTGGCCCGCCCGGGAGCGACTTACACTAGGGCTGAAATGAGCGTGGAGACCAAATCAAAGGCAGCGGCCAAGAAACCGGCTGTGCACCCGAACACATGGGTCTACTACGACGGCGAGTACGGCCGCTACCACGACATCAAGCTCGGTCTGATGACTCACGCCCTCCATTACGGCACAGGTGTGTTCGAGGGCATCCGCGCCTACTGGAACGGAAAGAAGGAGCAGCTCTATCTCTTAAAAGCGCCGGCGCATTACGACCGGATGAGGCGTTCCGCGAACGTCATGCGCTTCAAGCTGCCGCATTCGACTGAGGAGCTGGTCAACATCACCCTCGAAGTGCTCCGGCGCAACCAGTTCAAGTCGGACGTTTACATACGGCCGCTCCTCTTCACCTCCAGCGAGGAGATTGGCGTCCGCCTCCACAACATCGAGCACAGCTTCCTTATCTATGCCATTCCGTTTGGCAACTACGTCGAGATCGAGGGCGGCCTCCGCTGCATGGTGAGCACCTGGCGCCGCGTGCCCGACCAATCGCTCCCGGCCCGCGCCAAGATCACCGGTTCATACGCACAGTCGGCGCTCGCGAAGTCCGAGGCCAACGAGGCAGGCTTTGACGAGGCGATTGTGCTCACGGTCGACGGTCACGTTTCCGAGGGCTCGGCCGAGAACCTGTTCATGATCAAAGACGGCACCGTCGTAACGCCGCCGGTGACCGATGACATCCTCGAGGGCATCACGCGGACCTTGATCATCGGCCTGGTCAAAGACGAGCTGGGACTGCCGGTAATCGAAAGGAGCATCGACAGGACCGAGCTCTACACCTGCGACGAGCTGCTGCTTTGCGGGACCGGGGCCCAGGTCGCGCCTGTGATCGAGGTCGACCGCAGGACTGTCGGCAACGGGAAGGTGGGAGAGTTCACCCGGGAGCTCCAGAACATCTATTTCGGCGCCGTTCGCGGAGAGACGCCCAAATACAAGGACTGGACGATCCCCGTTTACTAATCATCTGGGAAATTGGCCTGGATGAAGATCATCGTGGCGCCCAACTCCTTCAAAGGCAGCCTGTCGGCCACGCAGGCGGCGAACGCGATCGCGAACGGTGTGCGTGAGGTATTCCCTGACGCCGAGGTCGTAGAGATCCCGGTCGCGGACGGCGGCGAAGGCACTGTCGAGGCTCTCGTGTCCGCCCACCACGGAACTTACGAGTGGGTCAACGTCGAGGGCCCGCTTGGAGATCCTGTGCTGGCGTCGTACGGCCTGATCGACGGCGGCAAGACAGCGGTGGCCGAGCTGGCTTCGGCCAGCGGCTACGTCCTCGTTTCGCCCGCGATGCGCGACCCTCGCAAGACCTCCACGTATGGTTTCGGCCAGCTGCTCGAGGCGGCCAGGAAGTCGGGAGCCAGGTCCGTGATCGCCGGGATCGGCAACTCTGCCACGAACGACGGCGGCGTCGGCATGGCGCAGGCACTTGGTTACCGATTTCTCGATGCGGCCGGCGTCGACCTGCCACGAGGAGGAGCCGCGCTGCTCAGACTCGAACGGATCGACGATTCCAAATTGAATCCCGGCTGGCGGTCCGTGCAGGTGAGGGTGGCGTGCGACGTCACCAATCCGCTGACCGGTCCGGAAGGCGCGAGCGCCGTGTACGGGCCGCAGAAGGGCGCCGACCCTGCGACCGTCAGGTTGCTCGATCAGGCGCTTGATCGCCTTGCACAGGTGATCGAGCACCAGTACGGAAAGCGTGTGGCGGACATCCCCGGAGCCGGTGCAGCGGGTGGCACAGGCGCCGGCCTGATGGCATTCCTTGACGCCAAGCTCGTCTCCGGGGCGTCTCTCGTGGTCGACGCAAGCGGCTTCGATGAAGCCCTCCCGGGCGCGCAGCTGGTCATCACCGGCGAGGGCCGGGCGGACGGCCAGACCGCCTACGGCAAGGCGCCTGGCGAGGTGGCACGCCGTGCCCAGGCTGCTGGGATACCGACAGTTCTCATCGCCGGAACCAAGGGCGCAGGCTGGGAGGCGCTGCTCACCAAGGGCTTCAGCTCCGTGGCGAGTCTCGCGCAAGAGGGCGACAATCTGCAGGACCTGATGCAAGACGCAAGACCTGCACTGACCCGTGCGGCCGCCCTCGCCGTTAGAGAGCTGTTGAGACCCAAGAGTGACCGACGACTCTGACATCACGTCCAAGCTGGGCATCGAGCCCACGGACGTCGAACTCGTAAGGGACTATCGCAACGGCGACAGCCATGCTTTCGAGGAGCTCCACCGGCGGTACGTGGCCTCGATCTACCGCCTTGTCCGTCGAAAGCTGGGCGATGCTTTGCTGGCCGAGGACATAGCCCAGGAGACCTTCATGAAGGCGCTCCGGATGATGGATCGCGTCGACGACTCGTTCAACTTCGGCGGCTGGGTGCACACGGTGGCCCGGAACCTCTGCTTCGACGAGCTGCGCCGCCGGCAGCGAGACCTCAGGGTGGACAGCGGTGACGACGACGCCGTGGACCTGCTCGCAAGCCTTCCATCCACCTCCCGTAGCTTCGATCCAGTCCAGGTGCAGGAGTCGAACGAGCTTCGCCGGCAGGTCTGGGCCGTGTCTCAAAGACTGCCTGAGAAGTACCGCCTGGTCCTCACCTTGCGCGAGCTGCAAGATCTGAGCTACCGCCAGATCGCCAGGTCCCTCAAGATGTCAGAGAGCGCGGTCGAGACTTTGCTCTACCGGGCCCGCCTGCGGTTCAA
>Ga0207929_1000070_pt1 | contig 29109 bp, 27 predicted proteins | sample NGESurdeep072012_FD_184466 | JGI IMG/M metagenome (GOLD analysis project Ga0207929, IMG submission 184466) | Arctic peat soil microbial communities from Barrow, Alaska - NGEE Surface sample 53-1 deep-072012 (SPAdes) | ecosystem: Environmental > Terrestrial > Soil > Wetlands > Peat ... | reverse complement strand
TCTCGTACATGCTCCTCACGCAGGTGGTGAAGCAGTGGTACATGAGGCGGTTCGGAAGCTGGCTGTAGCGCGCGAGAGGAGCGCGAGATCTTCGTGGAGAGCCGAGGTACACTCAGGCCGACTGGCGGGCGATTAGAGATGCCGAGTAGCCGACGCGAGGCGCAGGAACGTCTACGTCATTTCCGTCCGGCGCATACGTAATCCGACTTAGGCGCCGGGAGCCCGCGGCGGGGTAACGTGGGACCTTCGAAACAGTGCGGCCCCCCCTTCCTGAGGTAACCATGCGATACACAACTCTTCCCATGCTCGCCGGGATCCTACTGGCGGCAACCTCCTGTACGGATCAATCGCCAGTCAGTCCCTCTCTTGACCCGGAAGTCCGGGCGGCCACAGTCACAACCCCGACTTCGGGCCCGTGGGCCAGGGTCGTTGAGGGTGAGACCGGCCCAGGCTCGCTCTACGCGCTCTACATCCCCGCGCATTGGAACGGCGACGCGATCTACTATGCCCATGGTATCCGGCCGCCGCTCGCGCCTATTACGCTCGACGATCAGGACAACTTCTTCGAGGTGCGCGACGCGCTCGGTGCGCAGGGCTATGCCTTCGCATATTCGAGTTTCTCGGAGAACGGTTTGGCGGTCAAGGACGGTGCGCAGCGCACTCACCAGCTGCGCGGGCTCCTGAGCTCCGAGCTGCCCGGGAAACCGCAGAGAAACTATCTGGCAGGCTACTCCCTCGGCGCGCTCGTCGCGTTGGAGCTCGGCGAGCAGTTCCCACAGCAGTACGACGGCGTATTGGCGATGTGCGGTATGGTCGGGGGGACGCCCCTCGAGCTCCAGTACGTCGGCGACGTGCGCGCGCTGTTTGACTACTACTATCCCGGCGTACTTCCGGGCAATGTGATTTCGGTGCCGAGCACGCCCCCGACCAGCGCTGATGTGCAGGCGCTGGTGATCCGCGCGATCACCCCAACCGCGGCGAATCCGCAGGCCACGCTGGGGTTGTTCGCGATCGCCAGCACGGCGCAGACACCCCTCGCATACATCCCGAGCGGCAACGTGGGCGATCCGTCGAGCCCGGCTTTCCAATCGCTGGTCGGTTCACTGATCACTGCCCTGTACTACCAGCTCCTTGGCACCCCCGACGTGCTCGGTCGCACGCACGGCCACTCACCATACGACAACCGCGACACGACCTACCGGATGGGCACGCCGGTGATTCCGGTTCCGGAGCTCGCGCCGCTCATCGCCTCGATGATCGCCGCCTCCAACGGTGGAGTGGCGCGCTACGACATAACGCCCGACGCCCAGAACTATCTCGAGAAGTACTATGTGCCGACGGGCAGTCTTAAGATTCCGGTCGTGAGCGTTCACAATTTCTGGGATCCGCTCGTCCCCTTCTTTCACGAGCCGGCCTTCGCCCAGACCGTGGCGTCCGCTGGCGCTTCGGCCATGCTCCTGCAGCGCGGAGTCCAGAACTATGGCCATTGCAACTTCCCGACGCAGCTAGTCGTGAACTCATTCCAGACGCTCGTCAACTGGGTAACGACAGGCGTCAAGCCAGCAAGCTGAGCGCGTCACCGCTGCTGTACAGTGTTTAACAATCCCGCGAAGCCCGCGGGATTGTTTTTTTTTGCGAGGGCGCGCGTGCTCGGCGAGCCACTCGCAGATCAGCAATTGGTCCGATTGATCATGTGGATTCCGGCGGGCGTCGTGCATCTGGCTGCCTGCCTCTGCGTTCTGTATCGATACGTGCCCGATTCTGAATGGACGGTGAGATCCTCGGCGTGGGATGATGCCGCCCCCGGTTGCCCCGCACCCGCCAACATGTGAGCGTACAGCATGACCGATCTCCTCGCGGCCCGCTCTCAGATGGCGATGTCCCTCGGCTTCCACATTGTGTTCGCCGAAATCGGAATCGGAATGCCCCTGATGATGGTGCTGGCCGAATGGCGGTGGCTCCGCACCGGAGAGCGCGAATACCTGGAGCTGGCGCGGCGGTGGGCCAAGGGGGTCGCGATCCTGTTTGCCGTGGGCGCGGTCTCGGGCACGGTGCTCTCGTTCGAGCTCGGACTCCTCTGGCCGGGGTTCATGAAGTTCGCCGGCCCGATCATCGGCGTCCCGTTCTCGCTCGAGGGGTTTGCCTTCTTCACCGAGGCGATATTCCTCGGCGTCTATCTCTACGGGTGGGACCGGCTCTCGCGGCGCGCGCACTTGCTGGCCGGGATCGTCGTCGCGGTAAGCGGGGCCGCGTCGGCAGTCTTCGTGCTGATGGTCAACGCGTGGATGAACACCCCCACCGGCGTAACGATGGCCGGGGGAACGATCGTGGCGGTGGATCCGGTGGCCGGCATGCTGAGCCCCGCCGCGTTCCCGCAGGCGCTGCACATGGTGCTCGCCGCCTACGCGTCCACGGGCCTCGCCGTGGCGGGCGTGCACGCGTGGATGCTGCGGCGCGGCGCGGCGCGCGGCTTTCACCGCAGGGCGCTCATCGTGGCGCTCTGGGTGGGCGCGCCGGCCGCCGTGTTGCAGCCGCTCTCCGGCGACATCAGCGCCCGTCTCGTCGCCGAAACCCAACCGGTGAAGCTGGCCGCCCTTGAGGGGCAGTTCGCCACCGAGCGGGGTGCGCCGCTTCGCATCGGCGGCTGGCCCGACGCGCGGGCCGCGACCACGCGGTACGCGCTGGAGATTCCGCACGGCCTGTCGTTGCTCGCGTACCACGAGTGGAACGCCGAGGTGAAGGGCCTCGCCGCGTTCCCGCGCTCCGACTGGCCGCCGCTGGCGCCGGTGCATGTGAGCTTCCAGATCATGGTCGCGCTCGGGATGGCGATGGCGCTGGTGGCGCTGTGGGCGGCGTGGGTTGGGTGGCGCAAGCGCGAGATTGCCGAGCAGCCGTGGCTGTTGCGCGCGCTGGCGGTCGTCGCTCCGTTCGGGTTCATCGCCACCGAAGTGGGGTGGATGGTCACGGAAATCGGACGCCAACCGTGGGTGGTGCAAGGACTGCTTCGCACCTCCGACGCCGTGACGCCGATGCCCGGGCTCATCGTGCCCCTCACCGTGTTCACGCTTCTCTACCTCGTGCTGGGCGCAGTGGTCGTCGCGTTGATCGCCGCCATGGTGCGCGACACGGCCGGCGAGCCGGCGGGCGATGCGCGCGAGCCGCTCGAGGCGCCCGCGTGACCGGCATGTTCGCCACCTTTGGCCTGCCTGAGTTTTTCGCTGCGATCATCGTCGTGGCGCTCAACGTGTATGTCCTCAGCGGCGGCGCCGATTTCGGCGGCGGCGTGTGGGACCTGCTCGCTACGGGGCCGCGACGCGACCGGCAGCGCGACCTCATCGCTGACGCCATCGGTCCCATCTGGGAAGCCAATCACGTGTGGCTCGTGCTCGTGGTCGTGCTCACCTTCACGGCGTTCCCGGCGGCGTTCGCCACGCTCGGCACCGTGCTGCACCTCCCGCTGGCGTTGATGCTGGTAGGGATCGTCATGCGCGGCTCGGCGTTCGTGTTCCGGAGCTACGGCAGCCGCACGTGGGAGCAGCGCCGCCACTGGGGCCGCATCTTCGCCGTGGCCAGCGCGCTCACCCCGCTGCTGCTCGGCGTCGTGATCGGCGCCATATCCACCGGCGCGGTGGGCGTCGCGCAGGCACAGATTGGCACGGTGCCATTCCGGAACGTGTACGTGGCGCCCTGGTGGTCGCCGTTCCCGATCGCCGTGGGCGTGCTGGCGCTGGCGTTATTCGCGATGCTGGCCGCTGTCTATCTTGCCTATGAGACGCGCGACGATGCGCTGCGCGAAGACTTCCGGCGGCGCGCGCTCGCGGCAGCGGCGGCGGTGTTCGTGGCCGCGTTCGGCGCACTCGCCTTCGCGCACCGCGAAGCGCCAATGATGCGGGCCGGGCTCGTGGGCTCGCCGTGGGCCCTGCCGTTCCAGATCGCCACGGGCGTGGCGGCGCTCACCGCCATCGGAACATTGTGGCGGCGGCGTTACGCCCTGGCCCGGTTCGCCGCCGCGGCGCAGGTGTCGCTCATTCTGTGGGGGTGGGCAATTGCGCAGTTTCCATATTTGGTGCCGCCGAGCCTGACCATCCGAAACACGGTCGCGCCGCGGATCACGCTCGTCATCGTGGCGTGGGCGCTGGCTGCCGGCGCCATGCTGCTCATTCCGTCGCTCATTTACCTTCGCCGAACGTTCGCGACGCGACGGGCGCGCTGACGCGCGGATCCTTCGACGGGTTCCTTCAATCTGCTCTGGTGCGATCATCCGATCGGAGCGACACTAGTGCAATCCACCCTTCCGTAACACGTCATTCATCTGAGGAGGGGTTTTTTCGTGAAGATCACCCAATTATGCCTTGCCGTACTCGCCTGCGTGTCGCTGGCGTGCGCATCAAAGCCAACGCCGGTCACCGTCACCGGTGCCGCGGAAGATCGCGCATCACTGGCAGGGAAGTGGACCGGTGAATACAACAGCCCCGTGACCGGCAGGAGCGGGAGCATCGTATTCAACCTATCGTCCACGGGCCAGGCCGCGAACGGCGATGTCGTGATGATTCCGCGCGGCTACGGCAGGGCATTGGTGCCGTACGGCGCCACCACGACCGCCGGCATGCAAACGCAGAACGTGGGCGGCTCACAGGTGCTCACGATCAAGCTGGTGCGCGTGAGCCGGCGACACAGGTTGCGGGTCAGCTTCCTCCGGGCGCGCCAGCGCCGCCTACGCCGGGCGGAGCGCTTCTCCGCAGATACTCGTAGAGGGCCGCACTCATCGCCGCGACGAAGAGTCCGACGGTCCAGCCGCCGATAACGTCGGTGGTCCAGTGGACGTCGAGATACAGGCGAGTGAGTCCGACGATCAGGGGAATGCCTCCGCCAATCGCGATTGCCGTCCTCCACGAGATCATACCTTCCCGCGCCATCACGTAGCAGATCGTGACCACCACGGCCGCCGAAGTCGCGGCGTGTCCGCTCGGGAAAGAGTAGCTCCGTTCGTTGAGGAGTGCGGCGCCCGCGGGTCTGACGCGACCGAACATGACCTTGACGATGCCGGAGAGCAGACCCCCAGCCGCAGGAGCCGCAACCACCACGCCGGCCTTGCTGCGGCCCCGGCTCATGTAGAACCACACGCCGGCTCCAATTGCGAGCAGCACCATTACGGCCGGGGAGCCGATCCATGTTAGCGCGTACGCGATCTTGTACGCGACGGGATTCTGGTGCGAGATCATCCACGCGCGCACCAAATTGTCAAAGTTCGTCGTCGAATGCTCCGCGACGTCTTCGCCCAGGTCCGCGAACACGCTGATCGCGATCGCGGACACGACCGCGATCAAGGTCCAGAACGTGATCAGCTTCCCGAACCAGTCACGTATGTGGCTAGTCGTGGCACGCTCGCGGCGAGGTGTCGACGTCAACGTGCTGAGCGCAGCATCGCTACGCGGCGGCGGCGTCGACGACGGGCCTCAACTTCCTTTTCATGCTCTTCCTGGCTCGAGCGCGCAGGTTGTGCCTGTTCCTGCGAGCGCGTCCGAGCGACAGGAGACAGAGACCCCAGCTCCAGACGATCCATGATAAGCGGTCTGGAAGGTTCATCGTCCGCACCATCACCAGCGCGACCGCAATTCCGCCGGCTGCGGTCTCCACTCCATTTCGCGGCGGCGCAGCTGTTCTTCGAGCGATCACCTGTATCGCCTGCGAGCCCCGGGTTATGATCGTACGGCGAATGGCGATGTCCAACTCCGCCGGCGTCATGCCGCGCCAGCCGGGAATCCGCAGCACGCTCCAGGCGGGCGCGGTTCGTCCCCAGCCGTGATTGTCCGACGCGGACACGACCGCGAGATGAAGTTTTCCCGCGAGCGCCATTATAGCGTCCCGGTCGCGCGCGGACTGCGCCATGCCGCGAGGCGATCCGTCTGACGCCTCGATGCCGGCCAGGCGTACGGCGCCATTGGTCTCATCGACCGGGATGCGAACTATGTTACCGGGTATCGAGAGCAGCAGCATCGGCGGTACCGGTCCGCCATCAGCTTGCACCGCTGCGTCCTGCCAGTCCGGAGACGTGATTCGCATGCGCGCCGGATCCACGCCGATGAGAATCGGATGCTCGTCGCCGTCCCGAAGCTCCACTCCCGGAAGCAGCACCGTACCGTCGCCGGATCGGGCCGGGTTGCGGGCCGCGCCACTCAAAGCTCCATCGAATGTCCGGTGATCCGTCACATACGCGGCGTCGAAGCCCGAGCTCGAGTGCCACTCCCGGTTTCTCTCCGCGTCGAATCCTGAGCGCCCATCGTGCGATGCCTCGGTGTGACTGTGAAAGTCGACCGCGATGAGATCACCACCGGCAAGCACCAGCGATGCCATCGGCCTGGTTGCAACGAGCATGATGCCCACGACCGCCACCGTTCCGCCCATGAAGCAGAGCGCCGCTCTCACGAACTTCCGGACGCCAATGCCGGCGCGCAAACGAGCCCGGCGGGATGTCCAGAAGCCAAGGAAGGTAATCGCGCAAAGCGCGAACGTCGCCCAAAACTGGGCGGGGGATAGAAGCGTGAGCGCGTCGAGGACGCTGGAAATTGGCGCGACGACGTCATACGCGAGCGGTGTGCGGAGACTCGCGGTCACCGAAGCCTCGGGGCGCGTGACATCCACCAGCGGGGACAACGAAAAAACCGCCGTCATTACGAGTGTTGCAGTAATCACGAGCGGCCATCGATAACGTGAGATTCGTCGAAGTTTCAGTGTCTGCACGACCCTCGTCGCAGAAGTGCGTTGCGATTGATGACTGTGTAGACTAGACGATTCACCTGTCGCTACGATGACACCGCTGTCGTGACGCGCGGGAACGTCACGATCACTTTCGTGCCCTTGCCCGGCTCCGAGCTGAGCGAGATCTCGGCGCCGTGCTCGCGCGCGATCCAGCTTGCGATCGAAAGGCCAAGTCCAGCCCCATCGGTCCTGCTGCGCGCCGTCTCCCCGCGGAAAAATCTCTGAAAAACCCGTGACAGCTCCTCCTGCTTGATTCCGATCCCGGTGTCCTCCACCCCGAACGTGGGCGAGCCCTCATGCATCGACACCCGAACGTGCACTTGTCCCCCCGCATCCGTGAACTTCACGGCGTTGTCCAGCACGATCATGATCAGTTGGCGAATGAGAGTCGGGTCGCCCTCGACAGGCGCTTCCTCGAATTCGTCGACCGTGACCTCTACGTTCTTTTGACGGGCCACGATTTGCGCCGCGTCGGCAGCATCGACGGCGATGTCATCAAGGAAGATACGTGCCCTGTCGATCTGTTGCTCGCCCGCATCCGCGCGCGCGAGAACGAGCAGGCTGTCCACTATGCCTCCCAGCCGGCGTGCCTCGGCTTCGACACCACGAAGCGCGGAAACGTAGTTCGCCGCATCCCGCGGCTGCTGCAACGCTACCTCGGCGCGCGTCCTCAGGATCGTAATCGGCGTTCTCAGCTCGTGCGCCGCGTCGGCCATGAAGCGGCGCATGAATTCAATCGATCGTTCGATTGGCGCGGTCGACTTCCGGACGAGAAAGAATCCGCCCGCCGCGACAAGAAACAGCGCGGCGAACGCGATCACTACGAACGCGGTGATCAGATCCGCGTATTTGTCTTCCAGCTCGACCTGGTCGGCCACGGCTACCGCGACGAGCGGGTGACCGGAAGCGAGCTTGAACCGGAGTGCGTGAAGCCGGAGCGTCCGATCTTCGGGAGTGTCGCTCTGACGCGTGATCTGACCGACACTCCCTGCGTCCTTCGCCGCATGGCGAATCCAATCGTCGACCTTCGCCGGCTTTATCGGGTTTCCCTGAACGTCGAGGAGGTAGAGAATGCGATCGGGGACGTTGAGCTCGTCGACTACCTCGCTGACGTGTGCGCGTCCCCCTCCCCGTTCCAGCTCTCTGATGCGAGCGGCCCGCACCAGCTCCAGCGTGGCGCTCTTGAGCGAATCATCGAGCTGTTTGGAGAGCTGGTAGCTGATGACCGCGAACAACCCCGCGCCCAGCAGGAAGATGATGAGCCCGAAAGTCGCGACGTACCAGATTGTGAGGCGGACCCGCAGGCGTGCGAGGCGCTGAATCCCGAGCCGCGACGAGGTCGCTTCAATCGCCAAAACGATATCCGGAGCCGCGCACTGTCTGGATCAACTTGACCGGGAAGTCGTCGTCGATCTTCCGGCGCAGGCGCCGCACCAGCACCTCGAGCACATTCGTGAAGGGATCGTGGTTCTCGTCCCAGACGTGCGCGGTGATCGCCGCCCGATCGACCACTTGCCCAGGATGAAGCACGAAGAACTCCAGCAGTGAAAACTCCTTCGCCGTCAGCTCGATCGGCTTACCGGCGCGCCGCACGCGCTGCGCCTCCAGATCGACCTCGAGATCCGAGACCTTCAACGTCTCCGGCAGCGGAGCGCCGCGCCGCCTCGCCAACGCTCTCACTCGCGCCAGCAGCTCCCGGAACGCGAACGGCTTGGTGAGATAGTCGTCCGCGCCGACCTCGAGACCAGCCACGCGATCGTCGACGGTGTCACGCGCCGTGAGCATCAGTATCGGAGTCGCGACCTCGCGCGCTCTCAGCTCGCGGCAGAGATCGAAACCGTTTCCACCAGGCAGCATTACGTCGAGAATGATGACGTCGAACTTTCCCAGGAGAGCCTTCATTTTCCCGTCGGCATAATTCGCGACCGTAACGATCTGGACGCCGTGTTCGGCGAACCCTGTCGTGATGATTGCCGCAAGGCCGGGATCGTCCTCGACTATAAGAACTCGCATTGCCGCCAATCTACATCGCCGTACTCGGCGCGCACACTATGTAATCAGGATGACAGCTTTGGTAGGTATGATTAACGAGGATAACCGTAGGCTGATTCCCGCGATTCACGCGGGCTGCAGATCAAACATATGGAGGAGGAAGCATGTTCAAAGTGATAGCCGTGGCAGTTGCTCTCGCCGCAAGCACCACCGTCGCTGGTGCGCAGGGCACCAGCACCTACAAGAGCAGCGCCAAGCCGGCGACGCAGGCCATGACGACGGCCAAGCGCCACACGAAGGTGAAGAAGGCGGAGACCCAGGCGGCGCTCCAGAAGGAAGCGAAGATCTCCGAGGAGACCGCGCGGGCCACGGCGCTCAAGGAAGTTCCGACCGGCACCGTGAAGTCCAGCGAGCTCGAGCGCGAGCACGGAAAGCTGATCTACTCCTATGACATCACCGTCCCGGGCAAGACCGGAATCGATGAAGTGAACGTCAACGCGATTGACGGCTCCGTAGTCGCCAAGCAGCACGAGACTCCGAAGTCCGAGAAGAAGGAAGCGGTTCAGGAAACGAAGGAAAAGAAGGCAAAGTAATTATCCAGCACGGCCCGGTCGCGACTGAGGGGAATGCGCTTCAGTTGCGACCGAGCGAGCCGTGCGGATCCAGCAAGTGATAAAGGCCTGGAAGTACCAGCAGGACTATAGGGCCTGACAGGACAAAGCCTCCTATCACGGCGATTGCCAGCGGCTGCATTAGCTGGGACCCCTCTCCCAACGCAAGAGCGAGAGGGGCTAGCGCGAAGGCAGTGGCCAGGATGGTCATAGCTACTGGGCGCAAACGCCGGTGCGCTGAGTCGGTCCACGCGTCCTTTGCGGACTTTCCACTTCGTAGTCCCAACTGTGCCTCGTGGATGACGAATATCGCATTCTCGCCCACGATTCCGACCATCATGATCGCGCCAACGTAGCTCGAGATGTTGAGCGTCATTCCGGTGAGGAGCAGGGCCGCGAGAACGCCCGCCAACACAGCGGCGGCGCACAAAGCCGTCACAATTGGCGCGCGCCAGTCGGTGAATTCGAAGAGGACCACCACGGACACCAGCAACAGTCCCGCAAGAAGGACATAGAGAAGTCCCCTGAACGACTTTTGCTGTTGTTCATAGAGGCCCCCGTACTCCACGGACATGCCGGGCCCGAGCGCCAGGTCACGCGCAATTCGCTGTCGGATTTCCGCCATCGCGCCTCCCAGATCACGGCCGGAGAGCCTGGCGGTCACTCCGACATAGGTCCTCAGGTTTTCCCGATTGATTTCGGTCTCCGGCGTGCCGGTCGTAACGGTGGCGACCGTGGAGAGCGGAATCAGCGTCGATGAGGGTGCACCCGCGCGTATCTTCAACTGTGTAAGTGGAGTCGAATCAGCTGCCAATACCCGAAGGTCGTACATCCGATCGCCAATCCTAATCTGACCCGCGACTGTGCCCGTAACAGCCGGCTCGACTTCGGCTGCCACCGTCTGCGTATTCAGCCCGAAGCGCGCCGCTGCAACCGGATCGACGTGTACCTGAAGCGCCGGACCAGCAATCGTGAGTCCGTTGAAAACGTCTTCCACCCCCGGAATTTTGTCGAGTATGCGCGCGGCCTGATCCGCTTTGGCGGCAAGTATCGCAGGATCGCTTCCGAAGATCTTGACGTCGATCGGCTGGGGAGTGCCACCGGTCAGATCGCCGATGTTGTCCTCGAGCAGTTGTCCGAAGTCGGTGTGGATTGCCGGCTCAACGGCTCCGATACGCGTTCGCAGGTCGTCCATAATCGTCTCGACGCCGGTTCTCTCCCTTCTGGGCTTGAGCTTGATGACGTAGTCACCGCGGTTCGGCTCGGTAATGAAGAATCCGAGCTGCTCTCCGGTGCGGCGCGAGTAGCTAGCGACGGCTGGATTGGAAACGATGACGCGCTCCGCCTCTCGAAGCATCGCGTCTGTCTCGGTCAGTGAAGTTCCTGGAGGCGTCCAATAGTCCAGGATGATCGAGCCCTCATCCATTGCCGGAAGGAAATCCGTGCCGATGCGGCCGTACAGCAGGTAAGCCACAACGAGCAACGCGACGACGACTGCCACGCTGGCGCTTGCACGTCCTACGAAGACGTCGACGAGCCGGCCGTAACCTCGGCCGGCGCGCTCCAGCATGGGAGCAAGCCGTTCGCGGATTGGTGCGAGACTCCGTCCCGTTGCTCGCGCTATGCGCTTCAGTCGCGATTGCGAGGGGACTTCGGTCGCCGGCTGGTATCGATGGAATACGCCGACGGACACCGGGACGACTACCAGCGCAATCACCAGTGAAATTACGAGCGCCAGCGCCATCGTGAGCGCGAGCGGTTTGAAGAACGCACCCACGACGCCGGAGAGGAGCGCGAACGGAAGGAGTATGACAATGGTTGAAAGACTCGAGCCGACGAGCGCCGGGGCCAACTCACCAGCACCTGTCGCGGTCGCATCGTGAAGGTCCTGTTCCAGATCCGGATGGAGCTCCGGATCCGACGTTCGGCGCAAACTCGCACGTGCGTGATGGCTTTCGATGTTCTCGATAACCACAATGGAATCATCCGCGATCAGACCGAGAGCGGCCGCTATTCCGGCGAGAGTCATGAGGTTGATGGTCTGACCCACCGCGCCCAGTGCCAGACCTACGATTGCGACCGTGAGCGGGATTGCCGCAACAGCGATCAACGTAAATGTGACGTTTCGCAGGAACAGGAGCAGCACCACGGCGGCGAGCACGACTCCAATGATGATTGCGTCACGCGCTCCCCCCACGGATCCCGCGACGAATGACGCCTGATCGTAGAAGTTGCTCCAGTGAACATCCTTGGGCAAAATGTCTGGCTGGTCCCGAAAGATCTTGTCAATCGCGTCAGCAATCGCAACGGTATTTGCTGATGGCTGCCGCACGATGTTGACGAGCACCGCCGTCTGTCCATCCGCAGTCGTGCGTACGTAGGAGACTTCGTCCGTCACGACGATCGTGCCGAGATCGGAGAGCGTCGCCGGCTGACCGCCAGGCACCGGAACCGCAATCTTGGCGAGGTCCTCCTTTCCGGTAACTCGTCCGGTCACAAGGGTCAGGTAGAGCTCGTGATTCTGCTCGCTCAACCCCGTGGACACCACGTCGTTGCTGGCCTGAATCGCCTGCACTACATCGGATGCGGTAAGCGCGTGGCCGGCGAGCGCCTGAGTATTCAGCCGAACCTGGAATTCACGCTGACGCCCGCCTTGAATCTGGACCTGGGATACTCCGGGAATCCTGACGAGAGCGGGCTTGAGCGTGTACTGGGCGAGATCCCACAGCTGGGCTTGCGTCTCGGTGGAAGATGTGAGCGCGTATCCCTGAATCGGGAAGATGGCGGTGTTCATCCATTCGGCGTCGATCCTGGTTTGAGGGGGCAGATCGGGTCTCACGCGTTGCGTCTCCGCTTGCACGCGATCGAGCGCCCCCTTCATATCCGTGCCCCAGCCGAACTCCGCCGAGATCTCAGTTGACCCTCGGGATGTCGTGGATCGCACAAGCACGATGCCGGGCACACGAAGAATCGCTTCCTCGAGCACTCGCGTGACCGTCGGCATCATCTGGGCGGCCGGCTCTTCACCGACGTCGGCAATCACCTTCACAATCGGGAAGGTGACCGTAGGGAAGATTGCCGACGGAAGGCCCACTGCCTCGTAAATCCCTGCGATTACGAGGATGGAAAGCAACAGGTAGATGCCCGTGGCTCGTTGTCGTGCGTTCGCGACAAACTTCACTGGGTTGTGCCGACTATAGTCGCGCCTTCGCGAACCTTGCTGCCCTCCGGGAGACCAACCTGACCGGAAACGATGACCCGCTGTCCCGGCGTCAGCGCAGGATACTTGATTTCGATGTTGCCACCCTGGGTCGCCCCTGTAGTCACATTTACCCAGTGCGTGAGCCCCGCAGGGGTGACGAGAGCAACGCGAGAAACGCCAGATATGTCGTCGCGTAGAACAGCCGCCGCTGGGACGATGGGAACGGCGAATTTTTCCCCAACTATGATTTCGACGGTTCCAAACAGTCCGGTTTGAATGGGAGCGCCGGCGGTCTGGAGATCGGTGCTGAAGTCGATGCGCACCGGAACGGTCATGATGCTGTTGGTGTCAGCCGGGAGAAGACCGTGCACTACCCCCGGAACCACGCCCCGCTGACCTGGCAGGTTGACGTTTGCGCGCTGTCCCAACCTTACCTGTGCAAGATCGCCTTGCGCTATTCGCGCGACGAACACAATGGAACCGGCGGAGGCGATAGTGAGAATGCTGTCACCCTGGCTCAAGAGATCGCCCTGGCTGGCGCTGCGCGAGACTACGACTCCCGCCCGCGGTGCCCTGAGTTGCGTCGCGACGAGATTTTGTTTCGCGAGCACGAGTGCCCGCTCGGCGTCACTGCGTTGAGCCGGGGTTGAGGCACTTCTGAGCATGGCCTCGGCTCCAATGAGCGCCGCCTCACTTGGCTGGTTTACCACGGCTGCGACCACCTGATTAGTACCCACGCGATCGCCCACCGCAATGTGGAGGAGCGTAAGAATCCCGGTAAAGGGCGCACGGATTTTTTGTAGGTCAAGCGCGTCGGTTCTTCCAGGGCCAGTAACGGCAATCGCGATGTTTCCGCGTTCCACCACAGTCATGTGCACGGGTGTGGCGGCCATCGAATCTGCCGCGGTGGTATCGTTCGTCGCCGACCCGCTGCTGCCCGCAGTCGCAGCGTCATCTCCATGCGAACATGAAGAGAAAGCGGCGAGTCCAAGCATGGCACCCGCCGTCCGGATTGCGCGTCGCACGGATTTGCTCAAGGAGTTCCCCATCGGATGTAGTTGGCTTCCGCTTGACGGTAACGAACAACTGCGTCGCCGTACGCCTGGTTCGCGTTGATCCAGGACGTATAGGCGTCCAGCACTTCGAGCGCGGTAGCCGCCCCTCCGGTGTACATGCTCTGGGTTTGGAGGTAGGCGTCGCGCGCAATCGGGATGTTACGGTTCCACGTTTCCACTTGCTGATACAGCCTTGCAAGCTGTGCGGCTGCGAGCTGCGAGGAGAAGCGAACCTGTCGTTTGACGACGATCTCGGAATCTCGGGCTTGTTGCGCCTCCAGACGCGCCCGGTCGAGTCGAGCTTGGAAAACGCCACCGTCGAAAAAAGGCCACGACAATGAGAAAAGAACGGCTCCGCCCAGGCCGGTGCCGCTATTCGGCCCGGTACCAGAATCGCGCCCGAATACTGGGAGAGCACCCAGATTGGCCGAGACCTGCAGCTGCGGCTTGCGCTCAGAGCGCGTCGCCGCGATCGCGGCTTGAGTCGCCGCCGTGTTGGCTTCGGCCGCGCGGACGTCCGGTGTCGCGAGCCAAGGGGATCCCGCAAAGATTGTGGGAAGTCCCGGAGGCGTTAGTGGTGCGACAGAAAGCGGCGCGTCGGGAACCCGTCCCATGAGGTCGTTCAGCTGAAAACGGGCTTCGTCGAGCGCCCGTTTCGCGTCTGCGAGTGCGGCCTCTTCCGTGCCGACCCGAACCTGCGTCGTGAGCACGTCGCTTCCTACGGGCTGACCCGCCGCTCTCCGTCCCTCCACCTGCGAGAGATAACTCCTCAGTCGCTCGATACCTTGCTCGCGAAAGGCGATCTCATTTTCGGCCCTCAGGAATTCGCTGAACCAGAGCCTGACGGCGAGGTCCACATCCTTCTCTGCTACGCGAAATCCAGCGCCGGCTCCCTGCAACCGATAGTTGGCGGCACTAAGGTTGGCGCGTCTCAAGCCTCCATCAAACAGCGTGGCAGCTCCAACAACCTGGGCTGCTCCCTGGGACGTGGTGTAGGCGAGCGGGCCGCCGGTGTTGACGCTACTCGTGACCGCGAGATTGGGGGAACGGCTTGCCTTTGCTTCGCGCACTGATGTCCGGGCGATGTCGATTCCCCGCGCCGCAACGGGCAGGTGCGCGTTTGCATTGCGTGCTTCGCGGAGCGCCTCCTCGAGAGTTAAAGGGGGCTCCGTGCTCCTCGCCCTTGATGTCTGGTTCGGCGATGGAGAGCCAGCCTGCCCACGGGCGAGGCTTGGTACGAGCAGCAGGCTAGCTAACCCAGCATAGAAATAAGAACGTGGTGGTGTATGCACTGGTCGTATTCTACTCGGGTTACCTTGCGCAGGGATTACGTAATTTCGCCGGACTTTGGCGGGGACGGTGGCCTTGGCGCGCCGCCCCCATAGCTTTAGATGATGACGTCGCCAGCTATTGGCCACCCGCCCGAGACACTCGAGTTCAAGAAGCTCGTGACCGACATGCGCTTCGACGAGGTGAGCGCGAAGTACGCCGAGTTCGGCGACTTCTACGTCGGCAGAATCATCCCGCGCTGAAGCAGCCGTACTACTGGAGAACTACCATGCGCTGGCATCACCGCGGGGTTGGGAGAGTAGCCTAGTACTCGTCTCTCGGGTTGTAGGGCGGTCCGCTAGCGACTATACTCCCCAGTCTGTTTCGAGATGAGAATTGTGTCCGAAACGGGACGTAGCGCAGCCCGGTAGCGCACCTGAATGGGGTTCAGGGGGTCGCGGGTTCAAATCCCGCCGTCCCGATTTTGCCCCCGCATTTGCGGGGGCAAATCGTTTCGCAGTGCTTTCGCCAACGCCGCTCGCTGTCCTCCGCGGCGTGCCACCGCACCAGATCCGGCCGGGTACACCGCGCCAGACAGTTCATGAATACGCCCGCCACACGAGAAAAGTCCACGACACCCCAGTCGAAGGCACGATCAGGCGCTTGGAGGCAGAGGGCGCCCATTCTTGCTCCACAAAACGACGGTCGGCTGCCTTGGTGTTTCGAGGACGATCGCTCATCATCGGCAAGGGAGAAATAAATGCGCAACGATTATCTCCGCGAAGCCTCATTGCGACGTGCGGCTCTCGCGACGGCAATTGCGCTTTCACTCGCGACGAACACGGCTTCTGCTCAGAAGCGCGCACGCGCTGCCAGGGCCTTACCGCCGGCGGACTGGACCCAGGTGGAGCAGGCGCTCGGCCGCAAGGGCACATCGAATCCGGGCGACGTGATGAAATTCAGCTTTCCGCGCACAGATCTCAAAGTCGTGGTGGCTGGAGTCACGCTCCAGCCCGCGCTCGCTCTCGGATCCTGGGTGGCGTTCGAGCGGATTTCGGATCATGCGATGGTGATGGGTGACCTCGTGCTGCTGGAGGGCGAGGTAGCGCCTGTGATGGGGAGCCTGCAACAGAATGGGATCGAGCAGACGGCGCTGCACAATCATTTGCTCGGTGAGTCACCGCGCGTGATGTACATGCACTTTCACGCCATCGGTAACGCCGCGAGGATTGCGAGAGCGCTGCGAACGGCGCTCGAGTTCACAAACACACCTCTCGGCGCGCCGGTCCCCGTGATCCCCACTCCCTTCGACCTCGACACCGCGGCGGTGGCCAAAGCGATAGGGGTCCACGGGAAGGTGAACGGAGGCGTGTATCAGCTGAGTGTCCCCCGCCGCGAGAAGATTCTCGAGGACAAGCATGAGATCCCATCCTCAATGGGCGTCGCCACCTCGATCAACTTTCAGCCAACAGGTGCAGGAAAAGCCGCGATCACCGGAGATTTTGTCTTGCTGGGGCGGGAATTGAATCCGCTCCTGTGGACGTTGAGCGAAAATGGTATCCTGGTTACGGCGATTCACAGCCACATGATCAACGAACAGCCTCGCCTTTTTTTCATGCATTTCTGGGCGATCGGCGACGCCGTGCAGCTTGCGCACGGCCTCCGCGCGGCGCTCGACCGCACGGCCTCGAAGAAATGAGCAGCGCGAAAAAGGCGCGTTAATCCTTCCACTACTACTGAAAACCAGCCATGCCTCCAGTACGAAGCGTCGCCGTGTTAATCGGCAGTCTCCGCAAAGAGTCCTTGACCCGCAAAGTCGTGAACGCCGTCATCAAGCTCGCTCCGCCTTCGCTCAAGTTCGAGATCGTCGAGATCGGCCAGGTGTCGCTCTACAATCAGGATATCGAGAACACGCCGCCCGCCGACTGGGTGGCGTTTCGCGATAAAGTCCGCGCCGCCGACGCGGTGCTTTTTGCGACTCCGGAATTCAACCGCTCAGTTCCCGGGGCCCTCAAGAACGCGATTGATGTCGCTTCGCGTCCAAAGGACAGCAACGCGTTCAATGGCAAGCCGGGAGCGGTGATCAGCGTTTCTCCGGGCGCGCTCGCCGCGTTCGGCGCCAATCACCATCTGCGCCAGATGCTGGTCTTCCTCAATGTTCCAGCGATGCCGCAGCCGGAGGCCTACATCGGTGGAGCCAACAAGTTGTTTGACGCGAGCGGAAATTTGACCGACGACTCAACGCGAGATTTTCTGAAGAGTTTCGCCGACTCGTTCGCCCGCTGGATCGAGCTCATTCTCGCTGGTAGGAAGTAGGACAACCCGCCTGAATCAGCCATCAACCTGTATGCGCCGGGTGAGTTCTTCACGTCGGCCGCTGGACCAGAAACTCCACTCCGGCGTATCATGACAGGTCCAGACCCCCTCTTTCAGCGACCGGAGTCCCAGCATGCACTACAATAGAATAGCGCGCGAGGCCAGAAGCTCCTTTGCCGCGCTCATCACGGCAAGTGCCACGGCTGCCCTCCTTTGCACCTCAGCACAGGCCCAATCCAAATCGGTCGCTGCTGCTCCGTCGCCGGCTCCGCGCCGCGCCTTCGCAAAACCGGCCGACACCGAGCTGAAGAAAAAGCTGACGCCGCTCCAGTACGCGGTAACGCAGCACGCGGAGACGGAGACTCCGTTCCGCAATGTCTATTGGGACAACCACGAGCCGGGGATCTACGTGGATGTCGTTTCCGGCGAGCCGCTCTTCAGCTCGCTCGACAAATACGACTCCGGCACCGGCTGGCCAAGCTTCACGCGGCCGCTCGACCCAACGAACATCCGCACGAAGACCGACCGCATGCTTGGCTATGAGCGCACTGAGGTTCGATCGGCGCACGCCGATTCGCACCTGGGTCACCTCTTCGATGACGGACCTCGCCCCACCGGCCTGCGCTACTGCATGAACTCCGCGGCGATGCGCTTCATTCCTGCCGCGCAGCTCGAGGCCGAGGGCTATGGTCAGTACGCATCGCTCTTCAAGGCCAAAACGGCGGCGAATGGGGCCAAGTAGCAAATCCAGGCTTGTGCGAACAGCCTGAACTTCAGAGCTTTGCCGAAGAGGTTGCCAACCAACGTCCTCCCGGCGACGGATGCGAGCTATCAGAAAGGGCTTCACGCTGATCGAGGTCCTGGTTGTTATCGTAGTGCTCGGCATCCTTTCCGGCATCGCCATCGCGAAGTTCGTCAACACGAAAGAAGTAGCCTACATCGCGTCGATGAAGGCAGATTTACGGAACCTCGCGATCTACGAGCAGAACTACCTGATTGAAAGTCAGGGCAGCTACTTTGCGGGGAACGGCGCGGCACAGGGCTTCGTGTCAACCATGGGTGTGACGATCAGCGCGACGATCGACCCGGGGCCTCCTCCCAGCTGGCAAGCAATCGCCACTCACGATAAGACCGCGAAAACGTGCTCGATTACCACGTCCGGCGCGTCCGCCTGGGATATCGCCTGTCCGTGAAATCGTAAGGAGCCGCGGTTCTGGCCGCGGCTCCTTTTTGTGCTCAGATTCTGCTTCTGAATCGTACCTCTCCTTCTCTCCGCGTCCGCCAATGGAATGCTGGTTAATAACGTTGCGCGCCGAGGTGATGCGCCTCGAGTTCGGCGAGGAACCTCCGCCGGAGATATGCGTCCCCGACAAGCCGTTGTCGGAAATCGAGGACAACGCGACGCAAAGGGCGATTCAGGACGCGCCCTACATTATTTATACCCGCTTCCACCTGGCGCACGAGAGCTGGCGACTGGGCATCGTCTATTCGGTGGCACCGCCGACAGTCGGAGACATGCAGATTCTGTCGGCATACAGGGCGGGACACGAGGCGCGCCCCCACCTCGTGTAGCGGCAAAGGAGCCCGAGCTGCCGGGCGCCAGCCTCTATTTGTTGCGCAGCTTGTCGACGGCGGAATCCAGCAGCGCCTGTAACCGCAGGTATTCCTCGTTGATCCGCTTGCCCGCGGCGGGAAGCTCCGATTCGGCCTTTTCCGCCAGCTCGGCCAGTCGCTTGCCGGCATTCGTCAGCTCTTCGCGCAACTTGTCGAGAGTCTGCTTGATGTCATCCATGGGGAAACTCCTGAGTGTTCTGACGCGCATTCGTCGCGTCACCAGTAGCATACGCCGGAGGCGTGCGAGATGCTACTTACGCCGGGACGCCGCGAACGGTTTCCACCAGCTATTTCTTCGCCGGCTTTACGAGGAGCCGCTGGCCGATCTTCACCCGGTCGCCCTGGAGCTGATTCCACTGCTGGATCTGCTCGGGAGTCGTCTCGAACTTCCTCGCGATGCTGAAGAGCGCGTCACCACGCTTCACCGAATAGTAGATGGGCTCCTTGATCAGCGCCGCGACCGCTTCGCGAAGCCGTCGCTCGCTCGCCGCCTCCTTTCGCTGCGTCGTGTGAACTCCGTTCACGTAGTCCATTAACGAATCGAGATTGGCCTCCTGGCCGCGAACGGCAGCGAATTCGCCGCGTGGCACTCCGGGATGAGACACCCGCACGCCGTGCGCGGTCATGAAGTAAAGTCTGCGGGCATCCATCCCCAGCAGCGTGTCGTTGGGGAATTCCTGCGACAGGATCACCGGCGGAGCATCCTCGCTCTCGAACTTGCTGCCCGGAGCGACGCCAATGAAGATCAGCCGGTCGTTGGTCGCGTACAGCATCCCGTTCGCGCTCCGGTAATAATCACTCGGCCGGCGCATGAAGACCTTCGCCTTGCGCTCGACTTTCTCGGCGTAGTGTAGCATTCCGCCCTGAAGCTCCCGGTCGGCCGCACTCCACGCTTTCGGCGCGTCGACGTGACGCATGAAGAGGAAGTATCCGAAGAGGAGGAGCCCGACGAGGACAACGGCTAGCCCGAGCAGCGCTTTCTTGAGAAAGCGAAACGAGCGGTAAAGTCCCTCAGACTCTTTCATTTCGGATCAGTGTAGTAGGAGGCAGATATCGGCGGGAGGGCAATCTCCATACCGGGTTTGGCATATGAGGTGCAACCGAAAACGGCATGGCCGATCCTGAGTTCGACCAGCGCCAGTCATTGGCCCGAGATCCCTTCATTGACGTGGCGGTCCGGCGACCGCTCAAACGTCCGGCTCCCCGTTGGAAAAGAATTCAAAAGGCTGCGCTTCATGGCATCGGCGCGGCGATATTGCTTGCCGCCGGAACCGTCTGGACCATCCGGCAGCAGCATCCGCAGTTCGTGAAGCCAGGGGAGCTGCTGCATCTTCCCGCCGCGGTCGTCACCGCGCAGGTGCCGGGCACCGAAGGCTTCGCCCCTCCGACCGACTCGGCTGCTGTGGTCGAAATCCAGCGCGTTGCGTATTCGCTGCACAAGTATACCAGCGATACGATCCTGGCGCGGAGGATAGCCGAGGCCATCGTGGTGGAAGGAGGGAAGAAGAACATCAACCCGGCCCTCCTTGTCGGGCTCCTGATTACTGAAGACGCGAAGCTCGATCCCAACGCGAAGAGCTCCGTCGGCGCTCGCGGGCTTATGCAGGTGATGCCCTTCCACGCCGGAAAGTGGAAGGGGTGCACTTCGGCGGACCTGTTCGCGATCGATTCCAACATTTGTCACGGCGTCAGCATCCTGGCGGACCTGATTAAGCGGTCGCCGAGCGTGGCGAGTGCACTCCAGCGCTACAATGGCTGCGTGCGCGGCACCAACACCCCCAATTGCCATAGTTATTCGGGCAAGGTGCTCAAGTTCGCGGAGCAGGCCGCGACGCAGATGCTGAGTTTTTCCCTGTCGGATTGAGCCGGGGCGGGTCGGGTATAAACATCTGACCACTATAAAAATCGACGAATGTGCGATGCAACTCATTGTCGATCAATGAGTTGCTGTTTGGACGTCACATTTAGGACATTTTCGACCCCATCCGTTCCATTACCCGGCAATACTTTCCCTTGACCGAATTCGTCAATAGAGGTACCGTAATACGTATCTCAGCAGTGGCATTACCATAATAGAATCAGCTATGCCCGAATGGATAGGACGGGAGCTCGAGCGCATCAGAAAGCTCAGAGGTCTCCGTCGTGAAGACGTTGCGGCACGTATGGCTAGACCAGTGTCAGCGTCGACAATACGCAATATCGAGCATGACGAGGACTACAATGTCTCGCTCGATCTTTTGCGACAGATAGCGGCGGTACTGGGCGCCAAGATCCAGGTCTCTCTAGAGGCCGAGGATCTCAAACGCTGGCAGACGCCACCGGGTCAACGGCCTGCAATTGAGCTGGCCGATGCACCGGCAGAAGGACAGGAGAGGTTGATCGACAACGAGTACTTCATCCGCTACATCCGGGCGCGGTATCCGGACTGTCCGCTGACGAACTCGCAGATAGGAAGACGGATGTGGGACTTCGCCAAGCCCAGAGGAGCGGAGCTGGTGAAGGGCAGGATGCAGGTGAAGAAAATGCCGGCCAACGAGAGCATAGCTACATACAGGCTCCCGACGACGGCAGCGCAGTACCGAGTTCGTGAGCGGGACATGGAAGTTCTGCACGGTTTTGCGGATCGGTTGGGCCGGGCGTACCGCGATGAGAAGGGACGGGTTCTTGTTCCGCTCATCTAAGCGCGTTCGGGCTGTACTAATTCCAGGAGAAACTGTGAAGAAGTCACTCAAGCCGTTAAACGCACCTCCGCCGAAGCTGTCTTCGCCTATGAAGACTGCTATGCGCGCCGCATCCCATGCGCTTGCATTGGGCGTGCTGCTCGTCAGCGGAGCTGTGTGGACGATTTCGCAGCAGCATCCGCTGTATGCGAACCCGGGCAAGCTGCTGAGACTGCCCGCGGCTATTGTCGACGCTGCACAGCCCACCGAGCAGGCGTTCCGCATTGGTGAGGTTCTGAATCAGTACACTCACGATCGCGCGCTGGCGTTCCGTATCGCCGACGCTCTCGTTGCCCAGGCCGATAAGGAGCACATCGACCCGGCGCTTCTGGTTGGCGTTCTTCTCACCGAAGACGCGACGCTCGATCCGCACGCCCGCAGCTCTGTTGGCGCGCGCGGACTGATGCAGGTAATGCCCCTCCACGGTGGAAAGTGGGGATGCGGCTCGTCCGATCTGTTCGACGTCGAGAGCAACATCTGTCACGGTGTGCAGATCCTCAAGGCGGCGCTGGACGGCTCGCCCAATACTCGTGTCGCGCTTCTGCGCTACAACGGTTGCGTTCGCGGTCGCAATACTCCGAACTGTCATTTGTACGACGACAAGGTCCTGAGACACGCGGGCCGCGCCGCCGCCGAGATGCGACTGGTCAAAACCCAGAAGAGCGAGTAAGGTTGTCATGAAAAAGGAGAGCCGGTGCCAAGCGCACCGGCTCTTTTTTTTGTTCATGAACTCGTCTACAAGTTCCGAGGATCGGCGAAGCTCTACGAAACCCTACTGGGTACTGGCGTTCTCGCTGCTCGGCATCTCGTTCGCCGGTCCGCTCGTTCGGCTCTCGACCGCGGATCCTGTTGCCATCGCTGTCTGGCGACTGGGCTTCTCCCTCATTATCGTCGCCGCGTTCCTCGTCGCGACGGGGGAATGGCGGGACTGGAAGCGGATGACCGCGCGCGAACTCGCGCTCGCTGCCGCCGGGGGCGTCGCTTTGGCGCTCCACTTCTGGGCCTGGAACGCCTCCATTCACCTCACGACCATCGCCGCATCGGTCACGCTCGTAAGCCTTCAGCCGGCCGTGGTGGCGGCGATCTCTGCCCTGGCGTTGAGGGAGGCTCCAACAAGCCGTCAGGTCGCGGGCATCGCCATCGCGATTCTTGGCGCTGTGGTCATTGCCGCGCCTGACCTGAGAGGCGGCATGGCGCCGAGCGGAAACGCGCCTCTCTTTGGAAACCTGCTGGCGACGTCTGCGGCAGTGACCGCCGCCATCTACTACACGATCGGTCGAAGCCTCCGCAAGTCGATTGGCGTCTGGGCGTACGTGGGCATCGTTTACTCGACGGCGTTTCTATCCCTGACTGTCATAGCGATCTCCCGCGGTGTCACCCTCGCGACTCAGCCGCCGACGGAGATCGCAATTTTCGCCGCCCTCGCCTTGGGACCGATGCTGATCGGGCACACGGGAATGAACTGGGCTCTCAAATTCCTGCCGGCCTACGTCGTCAACCTGACGGTGCTGGGTGAGCCGGTAGGAGCGACCTTGCTTGGGGCAGTCATTCCTTCCATACGGCAGATCCCGACAGTATCTACCCTCGTCGGCGGTGCGGTGGTGCTTGGCGGCGTCATCATCGCCGCCGGCGGCTCGACGCGCCGCAGCACCCAAAACGCCTGATACGTAAATTATCGCCGTCTGCTCTTCGTTCGAGGGCGCATCCGACCCGTCCCCATTTTGGCCACCCGTGAATCGATGCGAAGCTTGAAATCCGCGACGTTGCTCCTGCTCGGCCTGCTTACAACTCCCGCGGCGACCACCGCGCAGGCGAGAATTGGCCCCACCACACCGGCGAGAGTGACGACGCCCCGCGCGCAATTCGGACACGATATCGGCGACGACTACTTTCTCGCCAACTACACCCAGATGATCGACTACTGGCGGAAGCTCGATCGCGAATCGAATCGGATGAAGTTGGTGCGCATCGGAACGACGGCAGAAGGGCGGCCGATATGGATGGCAATCATTACTTCGCCGGAGAACCACGCAAAGCTCGCTCGCTATCAGGAGATATCGCGCCGATTGGCGCTGGCCGAGAATCTCACAGATGCACAGGCACATTCTCTGGCATCAGAGGGTAGATCCGTCGTCTGGATCGACGGAGGTCTGCACGCCAGCGAAGTATTGGGCGCGCAGCAGCTGATTCAAACGGTATACGAGCTCGTGAGCAAGAGCGATCCGGAGACCCTCAGATTCCTCCGCGACGACATCATCCTGGCGGTGCCAGCGAATCCGGACGGGCAGGAGTTGGTGTCCAACTGGTATATGCGCGAAGCAGACACGCTCAAGCGCACAACCTCGCGGCTCCCGCGTCTGTATCACAAGTACGCCGGTCACGACAACAACCGTGACTCGTACATGGCATCGCAGCCTGAGACGCAGGCGATGGACAGCATTCTGTTCAGAGCCTGGTATCCGCAGATCATGTACAACCATCATCAGACGGGGCCGATCGGGACGGTGATTTTCGCTCCGCCGTTCCGCGATCCGTTCAACTACAACTACGATCCGCTCGTGCCAATGGAGCTCGACCTGGTCGGTGCGGCGATGCACTCGAGGTTCGTCGCCGAGGGCAAGCCGGGCGCGACGATGAGGAGCGGCTCGGGCTATTCCACCTGGTGGAACGGCGGTCTCAGGACGACGGTCTATTTCCACAACATGATCGGCCTGCTCACCGAAGCGATCGGGAATCCAACACCGATGGAAATTCCCCTGGTGCCCGACAAGCTCCTGCCGAAGGGAGATTTGCCGATGCCGATTCAGCCGCAGAAGTGGCACTTCGCGCAATCCATCGCCTATGAGCTGACGGCAAACCGGGCAGTGCTGGATGTGGCGTCGCGTTATCGCGAGACCCTCCTCTACAACATCTACCAGATGGGGCGCAATTCCATTCGGCGCGGCAGTACCGATACTTGGACAATCACACCGCGGAAGGTGGCCGCGCTCCAGGCGGCGTTCCCTCAGGACAGCTCCCGCCCGCAGGGCGGTGACGCGGGCGGTGGCGGTGGTGGCAGGCCGCAGACGACGAGTCCGGCCGATATGGCGACCTACGTCAGCATCATGCGGAATCCGGCCGACCGGGACCCGCGCGGCTATATCATACCAGCCGATCAGCCGGACTTTCTCACCGCGACGAAGTTTGTCAACGCGCTGATCAAGACTGGCATCACCGTCCAACGGGCCTCGGCGGCGTTCGCCGTCGGCGGAAAAGACTATCCCGCGGGCTCCTACGTGGTGAAGGCGGCGCAGGCGTTTCGGCCGCACGTCCTCGACATGTTCGAGCCGCAGGACTATCCCAATGACTTCCCGTATCCGGGCGGTCCACCGACTCCACCGTACGACAACGCGGGGTGGACGCTCGCCTATCAAATGGGTGTGCAGTTCGACCGGATTCTGGAGCCATTCGGCGGACCATTCACTCCGGTGGCTGGCTTCGCCAAACCGCCGGAGCGGCATGTCGCGCCCGCGGTGGCCGGATATGCGCTGAGCCATTCCGTGAACGACGCGTTCATCGCGGTGAATCGTCTGCTCGCCCATGGCGAACAGGTCTATACGCTTCGAGCGCCGCTCAGCATCAACGGCCGGATCTATGACGCCGGCACGTTTTACATCCCGGCAAAACCGACGACGGCTCCGATTCTCACGCAGCTCGCGCTGGAGAAGGGGCTCACGTTCGATCCTTTCGACACTGAGGTTTCTCCGGCGTCGCTCAAGCGGGTTCGGCCCGCCCGTATCGCCCTCTGGGATCAGTACGGAGGGGCGATCACTTCCGGATGGGCGCGCTTCATTCTCGAGCAGTTCGAGTTTCCCTATCAGGTCGTCTATCCGCCGACTCTGAACGCGGGAAACCTGATAGCCAAGTTCGACGTCCTGATTCTTCCCGACGGAGTGACGTTCGGACGTCCCAATGCGCGAACGGGTCCGCGAATAAATCCGGAGGACGTACCAGCCGAATTCCGCGATCGGATCGGCAGCATGACCGTCGCTGAGACGGTCCCGCAGCTCCAGGAGTTTCTGAATGCGGGCGGGACGATCCTCGCGATCGGATCCGCCACCGACCTCGGCATCCAGCTCCAGCTTCCGATCTCGAATGCGCTGGTGGACAGCATCGGCCGTCCGCTGCCCCGAAGCCGATTCTATGTGCCGGGGTCAATACTCACGATGCACGTGGACACGACGTTTGCGCTGGCAGAGGGGGTCCGTCCCGCCACCGATTTTTACTACGATAATGCTCCGGCTTTTCGCATCCTGCCGGCGGCCGCGGAGCGCGGGGTCAAGAAGATTGTCTGGATTGATGGACCGACCCCGCTGCGCAGCGGATGGGCCTGGGGTCAAAAGTTTCTGAGCGGGGTAACAGAAGTCCTGCAGGCTCCAATCGGGAAGGGAATGCTTGTGCTTTATGGACCCGATCCGTACTTCCGCTCGCAGCCACACGGCACCTTCAAGCTATTGTTCAACGGCCTCTTATATCGCAACGAACTCGGGGACTAGATAATGCGCTCACGTATTCTGCTGGCGGCTTTTGCGGTGTCTGGCTGCTCCTATTTCCAGTCAGGGGGCACCACGGTGCCCACGCCCGCGCCGGCGACGAAGCCCGTCGCGACTAGATCGGCATCGGGCGTGAGGGCGACGAGCAGCTTCGGACTCATCAAGGCCATGCACGACCGCTACGACGGAAAATACCTGAAGACGATGAGCTTTCTTCAGAACAACACAGCGTACACCACTACGGGCCAGGAGCAGAAATCACAGTGGTATGAGCACATCGAGGTTCCCGGTAAGCTTCGCATCGCGTTTCTTCCCGCTACCCAGAAGAGCGGGCTCGTTCAGATCGATGATCGTGTGGCGTCGTTCGACAACGGCATTCGGGTCGACTTCCGTCCATCGGTGAACCCGCTCCTGCTTCTGACCGCGGACGTGTACGTTGCGCCGGTTGCCATGATCATGCGCGAGCTGGACACCCTGCACGTCGATGGCGACACATTCCGCGACGATACGTGGGAGGGGCAGCCGGTTTACATCGTGGGCGCAAAGGCAGGCGACACCACTTCGAATCAATTGTGGGTGGATCGGGACGAGCTGCGCCTCGTCCGCTTCATCCAGAGCCAGAAAGTCGGCGAGCGTACCACTGTCAGCGATATCCGGGTGAAGGGCTACAAGGAGATCGGGGGATTCGACGTGCCGACAGAGTTTCTGGTGATCCGGAACGGAAGGCCCGTCTGGCGCGAGGAATACGCCGACGTTCGCATCAACGCGGATTTCCCGGCCGGCACGTTCGATCAGGCCACGTGGACCGACATCCCGATCCCGAAGTAGTACCAGTCCAACAACAACTCGTCAGATGATTCGCAGGCTTTCAATACTTCTTGCTCTCGCGCCCGCGCTCGCGGGTGCGCAGAGCGCTCTTCCCGCGCAGGCGTCCAAGGCGAGCGCATCGGTCAAGGCACCATCGACCTGGAAGATCGACCCTACGCACTCGGAGCTCTCGTTCACGATCCGGCACATGGTCAGCAAAGTGCGCGGCCAGTTCGATGCATGGAGTGGAACGATCCTCGCTGATCCCGCCGATTGGAACACGGCCTCAGTGGAAGTGGTCGCTCAGACGTCCACGATCGACACGAACAACGAACGCCGCGATGCGGACCTGCGGAGCGACAACCATTTCGATGCCGACGCCAACCCAACCGTCACATTCAAGAGCACGAAGGTCACGCGCTTCGCGGGCGATTCCGTTACCGTGGCGGGGAATCTGACAATGCACGGCATCACGCGGCCCGTCCTGCTGCGCGGCCACCTCAACGGCATCACCGGCGTCGCCGGCAAGCGGCGCGCGGGCTTCGAGGCCGAGACCACGATCAACCGCAAAGACTTCAACATGACCTGGAATCGCATCGTGGAAGGCAGCTCGATGGTCGGTGACGAGGTCAGGATCGAGATCGATATCGCGGCGGTCGAGCAGCCGCAGTAAGAACTCCTACAAGCGAGCGTCAAAATGAGAATCGGACTACTGCTCACGGCGGCGGGACTTCTTGCCGCCGATCTTTCCGCGCAGGGACGCGTGCAGCGTCCGATGACCTTCGACGATTTCGCCGCCGTGAAGAACGTCGGCGATCCACAGGTCTCGCCCGATGGCCGTTGGGTGTTGTACTCGGTGCGTACGACGGACGTCAACGCCAACAGGCGGGCAACCATTACGAAGCTCGTAAGCAACGGAGTGGTGAGCTCAGGATCACGCGGCGAGTCATTCGGTGTTGGGCCGACGCAGTGGCCCGATGCGAAAACCCACGCCACCGAAGCGCGCTGGTCGCCGGATGGCAAGCGAGTCGCGTACATCTCTGCAGGACAGCTCTGGATCGCAGATCCGATCGGGGCAAATGCACGCCAGATCTCGAACGTGAGTGGCGGAGCTAGTGGGCCCGTCTGGTCGCCGACTGGGGATCGAATTGCCTTCGTCACCGGCGTCTATCCCGACTGTGACACCGACGGCTGCAACGTTGAACGCGCGAAAGCTGCCGACACCGGCAAGGTCAAAGCCCACATCGCCGACAATCTGCTATACCGGCACTGGACGGAATGGACACCGGCTACACGCTCCCACCTCTTCATCGTGTCTCCCGATGGGACGGGATTGCGCGACGTGACCGCCGGCGTGAAATACGACGTTCCTCCCGGACCATTCGGTGGAAGCGAGGCGTACAACTTCTCGCCCGATGGAAAAGAGCTCGCCTACACCGCGAAGGATCAGGGGCGCGCCGACGCATGGTCCACCGACCTCAACGTCTACACAGTGCCCGTGAGCGGAGGCGCGCCCGCCGTGATCACGGCCGCCAATCGCGGCGCCGATCAGAATCCGGTTTACTCTCCCGACGGCCGCACGATTCTCTACGCCTCGCAGGCGCGCCCAGGATTCGAATCCGATCGCCAGCGGCTCATGGCGTACGACCGAGCCAGCCGGACCTCCCGCGAGCTTCTGCCGGCTTGGGACAGAAATGCCGACGCGTACGCGTTCTCTCCGAGCGGAGATGCGATTTACCTGAACACGGTTGATGCGAGCCGCACGAAGCTGTATCGCATCACTCGCACGTCTTCGGGATGGACGACTTCCCCACAGCTACTCACATCGGGCGGCAACAATTTTTCGCCGTCCGTGTCGAGCGACGGGAAAACGATCGCGTGGCTGCAGGACGCGACCGAGCGTCCCGCCGAAGTGTATGTCGCGACTGTCGGGGCGCCGGGACTCAGCGGCGTTCGGCCTCTCACATACGAGAACGACGCGCTTCTCGCGCAGCTCAGGCTGAATCCAGTCGAGGACTACTGGTTCAAGGGCGCCGACGGCGACAGCGTGCAGGGGATGATCCTGAGGCCGCCGCAGTATCAGGCCGGCAAGAAGTTTCCGGTTCTGTTCCTCATTCACGGCGGACCCCAGGGTGAGTGGCTGGATCAGTGGCATGGCCGCTGGAATTTCGAGCTGTTCGCTTCCCGCGGTTTCGGAATCGTGGCGATCAATCCGCGCGGATCGTTCGGCTA
>Ga0207929_1000069_pt1 | contig 29397 bp, 23 predicted proteins | sample NGESurdeep072012_FD_184466 | JGI IMG/M metagenome (GOLD analysis project Ga0207929, IMG submission 184466) | Arctic peat soil microbial communities from Barrow, Alaska - NGEE Surface sample 53-1 deep-072012 (SPAdes) | ecosystem: Environmental > Terrestrial > Soil > Wetlands > Peat ... | reverse complement strand
AACATCGAGTTCCTGGGCCGCAACGACGATCAGGTGAAGATCCGCGGCTTCCGCATCGAGCTGGGCGAGATCGAGGCGACGCTCATCGAGCATCCCAGCGTGCGCGAGGCCGTGGTCACCGCCCGCGCGGACAGCGCCGGCGACAAGCGCCTGGCAGCCTACTACGTGTCGGCTGATGAGGAGGTCGGAGCCGCGGCGCTTCGGGCGCATCTGGCGGCCAAGCTGCCCGACTACATGGTGCCGGCCGCCTATGTGAGGCTTCAGACCCTGCCGCTGACCCCCAACGGCAAGCTCGACCGCAGAGCCCTGCCGGCGCCTGAGGGCGACGCCTTCGCAAGGGCATCCTACGAGCCGCCCCAGGGCGAGGTCGAAGAGACCCTGGCCGCCATCTGGGCCGAACTGCTCAGCCTCGAGAAGATCAGCCGCCACGACAACTTCTTCGAACTCGGCGGCCATTCCCTCCTGGCTGTGCGTATGATCAACGGCGCCAAGGCGTTGGGCCTGGAGATGACGTTGCTAGATCTCTTCGAGATGCCCGTATTGCATGATCTGGCCAGTGGCGTCGCGACCGCAAATTTCCGCATTCGGGGGACGGTCGCCATTCCGGTGCGCCGATCGGGCGCCAAGGATCCCATCTTCTTCGTCCCACACGGCCTGGGAGATATCCACTACGTGTCCAACCTGGCGCGACACATCAACGTCGACCGTCCAATTTATGGCCTCCCATGGCCATCGTTCCAGGAGACTCCGGTTCTCACCATGGAAGCCTTGGCAGCGCGAATGGTATTGATGATCCAGGCCATCCAGCCGCAAGGCCCCTACTGTCTTGCCGGCTACTCCGCCGGTGGGATTTTGGCCTACGCCATCGCACAGTATTTCCTTAGCATCGACGAAACCGTGTCGTTCGTTGGCCTCATCGATGTGGCCTCACCGGCAATGGCCTGGCGGCTGGCCGATGAACTCACCCCCGCCACGAACGTTCGCGAACTCTCGCTCGACGCCCTGGTCGAAGAGGCCCATCGTCTCGGGGAATTGCCTGAGTGGGTAGATGCTCAGTGCATGCAACAAGCCCATCACTTCCGTGAACTCATCAAGCAATACCAGGCGCCGTCTCTGTCTCTGGCGATTCATCAGTTCCGGGCGAACAAACGCACCCCCGACGGGCTGAGTTCGACTTTGGGGTGGGAGGCCGTGCTGCCGACGGCCTCGATCAATGTGGTCCCAATTCCAGGCGATCATCTTTCCTTGATGGAGGATGCGGTCAATCGAGCCCAACTGGGCACCAGTTTCTCCGAAGCGTTACGAGCGACGGCAGCTTCCCCGTGTTCCTATCGTGCCGTGTTCGCCCCCCTGGTAGCGTTGCATATCGCTCAACGCAGCCAGGCTCCCCTCTTCTGCGTTCCTGGCGCTGGCGCAAGTATCACCACATTCGTCGCATTGGCCAATGCTCTCGGCGACGGTCGCTCGATCTACGGACTACAACCGCGCGGGATGGAACTCGCCGATGTCCCTCACGGTAGTGTGGAAGCCGCCGCCCGGTTCAACCTGCAGGCTATTGACCAATTAACGGCCGCTGGCCCCGTGCACCTCCTAGGCCACTCCTACGGAGGCCTAGTGGCGTTTGAAATGGCCAGGCAGCTCGTCGAGTTCGGCCGCGAGGTGGCTTCGATGACCTTGGTGGATAGTGTCCTCCCAACCGAAGAGTCCGCTGCAGTGCTGGATGTGGAGAACCATCTAATTCTGCGCGAGTTTACCGAAGCTCACGAGCTTGCATTCTCTACCGCGCTGGATGTCGATGAGCAGACGCTCGCCTCCGGCAAGTTCGAGCCCTTCGTCGTCGCGTTACACGGGGCGCTCCTCAGAGCGAAGTGCGTGCCGGCTCGAAGCACCGCCACAATGTTGCTAGGCCCGCTGGCGGTCTTCGCGGCAGCGCGCCGCGCTGCGTACCGGCCCGGCAGCCTCTACCAAGGAAGCGTCCGCCTCATCCTGGCCAAAGAGCCGCTGCGCGGCGCGTCGGATCACTTGGCGGAACAGGAGGCAATGGTTGCTGCGTGGAGGTCACATGCCGCTGAACTCGACGTCTGCGTGGTGCCAGGAAATCACTTCTCAATCCTGCGATCGCCGCAAGTCCGTACGCTGGCCGAATGTTGGAAAGGGCGCCTTGTTTGATTGCACCATGGGTCAAACCCCAAGACCCTCTACAAGGAGCGCGACCGCCTCGAGCACTTCTTCAGTCGCCTCAAACACTGGCGACGCATCGCCGTCTGCTACGACAAACTCGCCGCCGCCTTCAAGGGCTTCGTCAAGTTCGCCTGCATCATGCTCTGACCCAGATGACCAAATCGTCCCTACGACCCAGCGGGAGGCTAGGCGAATTCAGCCAAAGAGCCATTCGCGCGAACCGTTGAGGCGGCTCGCCCTCATACCGGCGCCGCGGCACTGGGAAATGAAGGCGTCGGACTCCTGCATCTGAATGCTCTCGGGCGCATATTCGAGGCCCAGCAGGTAGCGGGCCCATGGCTCCATTCCCATGGCATAGACGCAGACCTCAGCGCTCGGCAGATGCTGAATGATGTCCCAAGCCCGTTTGTTATTGGCGCCGCTCGCTCTTCGTGTCAGGTCGGCGGCGCGTGGGATCGGCTTGGTCATCATCGGCGCGTAGGACCAACTTGCGGGGGCCCCATGGCATTCCATCCCGAGGAAAAGCAGGTCTGCCGGGGGGACGAACGGCGCGAGCCGACCATAGAGGCCCGGGTCGACCCCTTCTGAATCGACGAGCAAGACGAAACTTCGGTCCTTCAGGCTGACGGCGACCGCCTGTTTAGCGCCGATGTCGAGGCCGCAATGCTCGCCAGAGAAAGGAAGGGACAGAATCCACCCGCCCGGGATCGGGATTCGATCCAACGGCTCAACGACGCGAATATTCTCGTAACCCAGCTCTCGCATGATCAGTTGCAGGCTGGGATCGACGATGTTCCCTTTCTGATTTCCCGGGATCACGATCTGCTTTGCTCGTCGTCGAAGCTGAAGAAGCACCTCTGGAAGCAGATGATCGGGATGGGCGTGCGAAATCACGATGTAGTCAATCTCATCCGGCAGATCATCAAAAGTCAGAGTTTCGGGGGTGTTACGCTCCAGTGCCAGCAGTGGATCGACTAGGATAGACACCTCGGCGGTCTGCAGGAGCACGCAGGCATGGCCGAAGTAACGGACTCGCACCCCTTGCCCATGATAGGCAGGTTCTCGGCGCTGCGGGCGTTCGTGCGTGAGCCAGGTCTCCAGCTTCCGCCAGCCTTCCTCTCCGGCCGCAGCAAGGCTCATGTCTCGTATCGCGCCAAGCGAGACGCCCTGGTGTTTCAGGGCCGAGAGCAGGTCGATCCTCGGATCGCGGAACGAGAGCCGGAACTCAATCCGGTCCGCCGCGGGCAGATTGGGCGTGCTGATGAACATCTCCCGCAGCCGATCTGGCACGCGGTGCGCCATGATCGAATGGGTCCGGGCATAGTCCAGACCGCCTGCATACAGTAGCGGCTCGATCAGTCGAATTAGCGCGTAGTGATTCGAATCGTAGACGATCTCCAAAAGCCCCGAAATCTCACTGGGTAGGTCTTCGTAGAATCGGTCAAGACAGGCGGCGTCGGCACCAACCTGCAGTTTCTCGTCCAGTGCACGGTAGGAGTGGGCAAATGCCAGCAGGCCAGCTGCGCGGTCGCGGGTCGTGTCGAGCAAGCATCGGACCTCGTCCAGCCTCTCACGAGGCACGTTTATGAAGGGGCCACCGAGCATATTCGGATCGCGGGACGCTACTTCGTGGACACGTGGATTCCGCAGAAACGATTCCAGCATGGGAACGAAACGAAAGGCCAGGTTAAAGGCCAGCTGCGCCGGCGCAACAAGGTTCGGATAAGCGTACCAACCGCAACAGAGGGGCTCGAGTTTGACGTCCGACGGGAGATACACTTGGGTGCGAAGATCGGCCTCGGAGTCTCCCCTTGTGCGGGTGCTGAGGTTCATCAAAGTCTCCCTGGCGCTTCCCAAGTCTAGCCGCCCGCTCACTCAGCGCAACATTTGTTAGGCGCCACATTGCGAAAAGCAGTGTCTGGATAGATGACGCGGGGCGATGGGCGCCGCCGGGGTGCGTGCCGGAAGCCCAGTTCGGCCAGGATAGCCGCATGATGTCGTTGGCGAGGACCTTCGTGGCGAGCCGGGGTGCCTCAAGGATTCGGGGCCTTTGCGTCATCGAGACCGAGGCCGCCGGCCGGGACCCAGCATCGGGAGCGTCGCTTCGCCAAGGACACCTCACGCGCCTGTGGAGACGTGACGATCACGCGGTTCGCGGCAGCCTCCCCATGTCACTAACGCGTCGTGATCAATCGCATGCTCGAGAGCCTTTGCTTCACCCTGAGTGAACGTAGAATGTAGCGCAGGTGATTATACTGAAGGTCGTGGATGTAATGGCCCGCGGCGGTGACGAAGATATCCAAGAAGCGGCAGCCGGCTCTCATTAGCGCAGTCCGGCTTACTTCCGGTGTAGCGACGTTGTCGTATTCACCCACAATAAGCACGAGTTCACACGTCAGCTTCTGAAGATCTTCCAGAGCGTCATGGGCTTCGTCCTCCACCTGACGAACGGCGTAGTGGAGCAACGACTCCGGCTGAGACATCGGCGCCGCGATCAGAGACGCTGCGTCTCTCGCGGGAAGACTCATGAAATGCGCAACATCACTGCCTTTGGCGCTCGGTGGGTCAAGGACATGACGAGCGATGATCTGGGACATCACGGAAGCCAACTCGGGACGCGTTGCGACTCTATGCAACAACTCGCTCATCGTCCTCCCATAGGCACAGCTGACGTCCTCAAATCTCGGCGACCCATGAAAAGTCGGCGAAAGCAAGATGAGCCGTTCGACAAGTCGCGGAGCGCGGCGCGCCAGCGACACCCCAACCCTGCAACCATTGCTCCACGTCAGCACCGTACAAGGCCGGCCGTACTCGGCGATCAAGGTTGCAACAGCTTCAGCATCGCCGAACACCGAGCCAGGCTCACTTTGCCCGCCGTCAAGGGGATCTCGACAGTTCAACTGGGGAGCGATCACCTGGAATCCCAGGGAAGAGTCCGAGAGAAGACGGCTCCAGATGCGTAACGGCACACCCCCAGCGTTGATGAGCACCATCAGCGGACCACTGCCGCATCCCTGGAGATAGCGAAGACCGGTTGCCCCACATTTTTGCTCGACCGTCTCTGCCAATTGCCGCTGCGGCATAGGAATGGCATGGAGATCCTGCCCGGTAGCGCAGCTAACCGCAGCGTCGAGGGCTGAAAGGGATAGCCATGCGCCGATCGGGCTAGAGGCCGAAGAGAATTCAAACCGTCCCCTGCCGCCAAGCTCCCTGACCAAAGCAGCCTCAGCCAACTCACCGATGGCGTGCGAGCGTGCGAGCAATGGCGCTTCAGGGCGATCGTCCAGAGAGATGTCGCGGATTCGCGGCACGGTCAGGACCCGTTCTGCGAAAAAGCCCGGCCTGCGTCGCTCCTGTTCCTCTGCAGCAGCTTTGATAAGCGCCGCTACTTGGTCACTCGCTTGATCAACAGCCAAATCGATCACCTTTAGCAGCTGCTACCGAGGCGGTTCTCGCAATGGTTGCTTTGTCAAGCTAAGCAGTTCCGCGACGTTGCGAGGCGATCCCACCTCGGCAATGGAGTCTAGGTTTAGCCCCACGCTGATTTCCAGCTCCGCAAGCATGGTAATGAGCCCGATCGAGTCGATTCCCAAATCAACGAACGGCGTGTGCAACCCGACGCCCCCCTCTAAACCGGTGCGCCGCGCAATCTGCGCCATCACTTCCTGGTAAACGTCTTCCGTTTTCATGTCTTTGCCTGAGCAATCTCGGATCCGATGGAGAAGTTGTAGCGGCGGGGCTCGCGCGTGATGGCTTGCGAAAGCAGCGAAATCATCGCGCGGTCGTTCGCCTTACGGGTACTCGTCAGGATCAATTCGTGCGATGCGGCCAAATAGGTTGGTACCATGTAGCTTGGCAACAGCTTCTTCACTCCACTCCTAAGTTCCTGCAAGTCGATGACATCATGCCCGTGCGCAATTGCGGCGATCTGTTGCTCGCCGCCGACCTCGACTACGTGCAAGACGGCGTAGTTGACTGACGGCTGCTGCAGAAGCGCGTTACGAATCTCATTTAGATTAATCCTCCGCCCCCTGATCTTCACTTCGGCATCGCGGCGACCGACAAAGCAGTAATTGCCATCGTCATCTATTCTAAAGCGATCTCCGGTTATGTAAAATTCCGCTCCCCCAATCAGCACCATGGAAGCCGCAGTCTCTACTTCATCGCGCCAATAACCCGACATCAACTGAGGCCCTGATACCGCGAGCACGCCAGTATCACCCGCAGCCACCTCCGTTTGAAGGTCGTCACCCAAGAGCACCGCAGAATGGCCCGGGAATGGGCGCCCGACGGGATATGGGCTGGCTCGCAGCGGTTCCGGGGCTAAAACCTCATAGGCCATGCAGATCGAATTGGCCTCTGTTGGGCCGTAACCATACAGCATTCTTAGGCCGGGCAAGCCGGTCATCCACCTGTTCATCAGCTTCGGATCGCAAGTCTCGCCACCGGTCTGCACCAGCCGAAGATCGGAATTGTGAAGGGACTCGATAGCTCCAGGTCCGCTGGAGATCAGCTGCAAAACCGACGAAACGGCAATCAGATGAGTGATCCTCTGTCGCCGCAGCAGAGAAGTGATCAGCGACGAGAGAAATACGTCCGCGTGCATCACGACTGTAGCACCGAAGAAAAGAGGTAAGAAGGTATCTTGTATGCTTACGTCGAAGTGAAACGGCCCGTTGTTCAGGCTGCGCGCCCCGGGCGCGAACTGAAGAAAGCGGTTGTGATTGAGGAAGTAGGCGACGACGCTCCCGTGCGACAGCTGCACACCTTTCGGGCGACCCGTCGAGCCAGAAGTGTGAATAATGATGGCAGTTGCATCGCTTGGCGCCCGGTGCCGGAAGGGCTCACCTGCTGCGTCCAACTGAGCGATTTCCTCATAGCTGAGCCCAGCGAGGCCTCTCGGAAGGACATGGCGGGTCAAATTTTCGGCGCTCGAGATCACAAGCCTTGGTTCAAGAGACTGGAGCATACCTCCAAGCCGATCCACTCCATCCGCGGTGTCAAGCGGGGCGTAGATCGCGCCGCATTTCCATATTGCGACGGCGGCAATGACGATCTCCGGAGCCTTGCTGGCGACTATGGCCACCCGGTCCCCAGGAAGCACCGCAAATTCGCGCCTTAGTCGTCCCGCCAGAAAGTCTGACATGCTTTCCAGTTCGGCGAAGCAATACCGCCGTTGGGGGCTGACCAGAGCGTCTGACCGAGGAGCGGCCCGAAGGCCCAGCTGGAACAAGTCACCGAGCATCCTCATGTTCTGATCTCCTTAACTTCTCCGGCTTTGCTTCACGACACACTTCGTGTGAGCCATCTCCGAGCTATCATAGTCGATCATAACCAAGCTCTGACGGACTCTGATCCGTGCGAGACCCCGGTTCAAGTCGCCCTTCCGCGTCAAATGAGTTTGAAAAGTTGAACGCCACCACCGTAGGCCCGTGACTGTGTAGGTGCTCGAGTCTGGCGCTGGCCTCGCTCCAAGTCGGAACGTGCTGTGCGTCGACCCACCACATAGCGTAAGACGGCCAAGTCGGTCGGCGGAACCAACGGGCCCGGTTCTGTAAGGCTTGGAGATGGAGACCGCTAGTGGCAAAGTTTCGCACTGACGTCACATCGCGCCAGATCGAAAGTGTAGAGGCCCTAGTATCCGTGAGCGTGGTGCGTCCGCCGTCATAGAATGAAGGGACTGCAAACACTCCCCACGGACCCCAGTCGCGTTCAAAGTTTGTGAGGTCGTGGCGCGCATCTATTTCGACGGCGCGGGCAATGAATCCTTGCGCGTTTTCCGCCTCGCGGAACACGTCCGGGGTCCGGTCTTCGAAGCCTTTGACTTCGGGACTCCCATACGGGGCCTTCATTATCGCGAAGGTCGTGAATGCCAAGCGCCGATTGGTCATAGGCATAGCTCTCCAATGCACACCGTATGGCAGCGCCCCCCAAGACGCAGCTCCAAGCCGCTACGGCCACGTTCCACTTCAATCGCGATCTCCCCATCGCGTCCCAGCTCTCTTCCCTGCCGCAAGTGAAAGGTGCGTGGCGCCGTGCCGTTCAATACCAAATGGGCAACAATAGCGCCCGCACATGAGCCGCAGACGGGATCCTCGGGAATTCCCGCGGCCGGCGCGAACGTCCGAAGGCGGAAGTCGATCCCCCCACTTGAGCGAGCGAACGCCGTGAGGCCCACTGCCCCCACGCTCTGCGCCAAGTCCGTGATCTTGCCGGCGTCTGGCGTGATGAGGGACAGATCCGCTTCATCATCGAGTTCGGCCAGCAGCCATGCAGGTCCGGTGCGCGCCACCGGGAACCCGCCGATCGCGAACCGTGAGGGGGCTAGACCTATCGCCGAGCCTACTTCCGCAGCTGAGACGTGGGTAGCGCGGCTTTGCGGCCGTGGGAGGTCAAGCCAATAGAGTGAATGAGCCGCAACCGCTCTGCGGCAGACCGTCAGCAAGCCCGCATCGCACTCCTGGATTATCCGTTCAGAATTCCCGTGACGTTCTGCGTGAGCGTGTGCCGCAGCCAACGCAGCGTGCCCGGCGAACGGAATTTCTCTGCGCACAGTGAAGGTGCGAGTCTTGCAATCGGCGGCCTGATTTGAGGCAGGAAGCAAAAACACTGTCTCGGAAAGGTTGAGGAAACTCGCGATGCGCTGCATGTCTCCATTCGATAGGTCCTGGCCGCCCAGAACGATGGCCGCGGGATTGCCCAGGAGGCGTTCCCGAGAGAACACATCAATCAGACGCAACTCCAGCGAGCGGGACACGTCAGGCACGCTGCGACTCCCGGTCCATTAACCTCTCGGCGGAGAGCATAGAGATGTTGATCGTTCGGCTCTCGCCCAGCACGATTAGTTCGGCAATCGCTTCGCCAAGTGCAGGCGCCAATTTGAAAGCCCCGCCGTTGTCACCGCCGGCGAGGTAGACGCCTTGGCATCCGGGGAGGGCGCCCACGACAGGCAACCCATCCGGAGTCCGCATGTACATCCCCTGCCATACCCCCCGGCAAGGGCTCCATCGAGACGCGCGAAATCGACGAGCGAGGAGTTCAGCATATGCGCGGGCAAGGCCAGATGGACCTTCATCACCAAACTCATCCGGATCCACACCCGTTTGGCCTCCGATTTCGGCCCCCACCATGATTCCTCCGTCGCTCGACGGCCGGAACCACGCCTCCAGGATGTGGTCGAGCACCGCAGCACTTGCCCCACAAGAATCGATTTCTCCAGGCGCGAAAACGGCGAGACGGGAAAGGTGTGGCGTCAAACCCAAGCCGTGGCAGATAGGCTCGACGAGACTATTCGCCCAGGCCCCGGGCACAAGCAAAGCGCTGCCACACTTGTGCAATCCCTCGCTCGTCCGGACACCGCGACAGATGCCTGCGCAGACGTCCAACCCTAGAACACCGACACCAAATCTAAAATTTACGCCCGCCGCGATAGTGGCGCGGTAAAGACTTCCCAAGGCTTTTGCAGGTTCACAATACCCGCCGGCTGCCTCGAACGCCGCGCTTGTCACCCCGTCCGTGCTTAGTCCCGAGCACAGCGTCGCGGCCTCTTCGGGTGAAATAAGCTCAACACCCACACCCCAGGCGCGCTGACGTGCGACACGCGCCCTCATTGCGGCAGCACTGCGGCCCCCAGCCAACTCAAGGAGGCCCGAAGCAACAAAGCCGTTCTCACCACCAATTGCGTCGCGCCACTCCCGGAATACTTGAAGCGACCTCATCGCCAGCAGCGATTCCACTTCGGTCTCGCAATTGCTTCGAATGAGGGCACCACTTCGACCGGACGCGCCGGCTCCTACCGACCGCGCCTCGAAGACTCTCACCTGCCCAACGCCGAGGCGCTTGAGGTGCAATGCTGCGAATAAGCCCACGACGCCGGCCCCCACAATAACGACGTCATCAAGGGCAGTGCAGCCGCTCAAGCAAACTCCTTTCGCTCACAGAGTTCCTCGACAACGCCCCTTATTTCCTGCAGCGCGAAATTCAATTCCGAGATCTCGATGTTCAACGGAGGCAGAAACTTGAGCGTCTGCCCCGACACCCCACAGGTTTCGGCAATTATGTTGCGCCCGAATAGTTGCTGCGAGGCCGCTGCCGCGAGCTCCGCTCGGTTGAACTCCAGCCCCGTTATGAGTCCGCGGCCCTTCTTCTTCAGTTGATCCGGCGCCCCAGCCTCCAACTGGGCAAGCGTTTGACCAAAGGCAACAGCGCGAGTCTGGATCGCGCTTTCAAAGCAATTGTCTGACCAGAAGATGTCTAGCGCCGCCTTGGCTCCGACAAAGGCAAGGTTATTTCCGCGGAAAGTGCCTGTATGCTCCCCAGGCTCCCAGACGTCCAAGTCCGGACGCATTAGAACGAGCGAGAATGGCGTGCCGAAGCCGCTCAACGACTTTGACAGCAGAACCATTTCCGGCACGACGCCCATCTGCTCGAAGCTAAAAAATCGGCCCGTCCGCCCACACCCGGCCTGGATGTCGTCGACAATTAGCAGAACGCCATTGGCACGGCAGAGTTCTGCGAGACGTTGGAGCCAACGCCCACTGACACAGTCGAGACCACCGTCTCCCTGCACAAGTTCAATTATTGCCGCAGCCGGCCGTTCGGCCATCGGTAGGCTACAAAGCGCGGCCTCGATCGCTTTGATCGTGTCGACCTCAGGCCCGAGCGCTGACTCATAAGGCCAGAAAACCACGTTGCCGAGCGGCACCCCCGCCGCCGCCCGGGCGCGTGCATTGCTCGAAAGAGCTAACGCACCAAGCGACATGCCATGGTATCCGTTGGTAAAAGCGGCTACCGTGTGCCGACCAGTCACCTTTCGCGCCAGCTTCAGCGCCGCTTCTACAGCGTTTGCGCCCGTAGTATTGGGAAACTGCACTTTATACTCGAGTTTCCGCTCCTTTAAGATGACCCTTTCAAAGGTATCAAGGAAGTCCGCCTTCGCGGTCGTGTAGAAATCCAATGACTGAATGACGCCGTCACCAAGTATATAGTCAACCAGTCGGCGCATAATGGCAGGCTCGTTGTGACCATAGTTGAGCGCACCCGCCCCAGTCAGCAAGTCAAGAAATTTTCGCCCATCCGGCGTGAATAACCAGCTACCGCGTCCAGAAGAGAAGATCTCCGGAAAATGACGACAGTACAACCGGACGTTCGATTCCAGTCTTTCGAAGAGCTCTGAAGTCGAACCGTCGCGCATTGATCCCCCCCGCCAATTATGGATTGGCCAGAGCCGAGTTTCTGAATCCCAACTCTTCTTCATAGCCGGGAGTAACGACCGTTCGGAGAGTCTTTACAATATCAGACGCTCGCAGCGAGATCAGACTGAAGGATCCCGCATCGCCAAATCCGTGGCTACTTTCACAGAGACCATTAAGAAAAACAGGCGGTGAGCCGGGGGCTTCGATACGAAAGTCGCGCCGGACCAATAGCGCATCGCGACCGCAGAGCAATTCTTCCTCTGCGCTCCTCAGCACGGGAGGGCATATCTCCTTGCCATCTCCAAGGCCAAGATCCAGAAACCCTGTAGCAAGTATTATAGCATCCACGTTTACGGTTTTGGTCGTTTCAATAACCCGTTGCCGGATGTCTACGTCAAACGACTCAGCCCTTGCGGCCAGCGATAGAATTTCGGTGTTGTTGTGAAGATGGAATCTATTCTTGCCCTGAAGCCGCTCTTCGTAAATTCTCGTGTAGAGGCTTCTTAATACGTCGATGTCTGCTGCGCTGTAATTTGTGGACCGCAGATCACGATAGAGCTCCTCGCGATGCCGCGGGCTCGCGGAATAGTAGTAGTCGACAAATTCCGGGAAATAGACATGGTCACTGAATGGGCTCGTATCCTTTTGCCTCATACTGAACGCGCGATGCACTGCATGAATCTCAAGCTCGGGAAACCGGGACAGGAGGTCGAGATGGACCTCCACCGCGCTCTGACTTCCTCCGAGCACGAGAACCGACCTGAGGCCACCGAGTTGTTGCAGAGCCTCGATAGAAGGCAGGTAGTCAATGAGATGAAATACCCGCGCTCCAAGATGCGGCCTAAGAGCTTTGGGAATGTTGGGACTACGCCCGGTGCCTACGATGATTGCGCTCGCCGAGATATCCCCCTTGGCAGTGACCACGCGCCAGCGTCTTCGAGTGGGCTCAATGCGGACGTCTAGAGCGCACGCGTCGTAGTCCACCAGCGCGGCAAAATGCGATGCCGCCCATTGCACATAGCGGCTGTACTCGGCACGAAGAGGGTAAGCTAGCCCCACATTGAGATATTCAAGTAACCGGCCGGCTTCCGACAGATAGTTGACAAAAGTATACTCGCTGCGGGGATTTCTCAGAGTGACTAGATCTCTGAGAGGGTTGTTCTGAATATCCGACCCACTGAGGAGCATGCCTGGTTGCCAGGCGGGCCCTGACCTGGACTCGATAAAGCGTAGATCGAGACCAAGTCGCTCCTCCTCAGCGGCGATGGCGAGCGCAATGTTCGCAGGACCGAACCCGATGCCTAGGACGTCACAATGGAGACAGCGCCCGTCCCGCGATATCATGACGTAAGGTCCATAGCGAGTGGCGGAGACGGCCATCTCACGGGACCATCACTGAGGACTTCCCAGAGTCTCTGCGCCGCGCTTGGAACAATTGGCCAAGCTCCAATTGCCAAGCCGCGGGCCAAAGACGTTAACGTCTCTCTGTCCTCGGTGCATTGGAGCGCGGCCTGTACACCGGTGGCCAACGTCTGGGCAGCGAGCCTCAGGCTGGGAATCGGCCCTCCATAAGCGGCTTCAAAGCGTCGAAGTAACGCCGTGGATTGGGGCGTATCTACAATGTCTTCGCGTCCTTCACACGACACCTTACTGATGAGTTCCGCCCAAGGCTGTTCGAATTCTTCATGCACGACGGCGTCAAACGCATCATTGCTAAAAGATATTCGTTGGTTCTCTGGGTTGTTCCTGCAGAGGAAATAACGAAGCGCATCCGAGTTTGTGGTTTTCAGAAAGTCGCGACCCCAGATCACATTTCCCTGGCTGGTGGAAAATTTGGTTCTGCCAAGCTCGCAAAACTCGTTCGAACGCAGGGCTGTCGGCATCATTGCCGGAAGTCCGCACCGTCGAGCGACCAAAGCCAGGCCGAGATGCAGAATCGCATAGTAAAAGGAGTTATCGAATCCGAAGTACTGGATATAATTGGTCGGCTCTTGTTGTTGTTCGATCCATGCGCCGCCCAACCCGCGCTTTGCAGCCGCCTTGTTGAGCCAATAATAGTGGCCTGGCAACATTTCCACCCACGGGTTCAACACGAGGCCCGAAGAGGCTGGGAATGGAGCCTGAATTCCCCAACTGGAGGGAAACGTGATCGGGATTGAGGGGAGGCGTCGGGCGAGAAGCTCCTTCACGAGGCGTTGGAGCCCGGGCCGAAACTGGCCACTGAATTCGTCCAGAACCACCATCAGTTGTGACCGACAAGTCTCCAGATCGAAGGAGTAACCTGTGACTGACCGGAATTCGATGCGACTTGCTTGCGACCCTGTTACATAGCGATTGTGGAGATCGAGTGGCTCATTCGGGTGACCACATTCCTCGCAAATGTTGCCTTTGGTTGGCGAGAGACAGGTTGGACACAAGCCGCTGATATAGGACTCAAAGAGGTATCGTCCTTTGGAAACGTCAAACGGTATCTGGACCGAGCGACGCTCTAGGACGCCGGACTGATAGAGTTTGCGAAACCACTCTTGAACGTATTGCGCATACGCATCATCCGGGCGTCCAAAGACGTCAAACTCAATCCCCGCAGCGGCAAGCGTGCTGCTGATGGCTTTGAAGCTGCCATCAACCAGTTCCGGAGCCTCCACCCCTTGTCGCTCAGCGCTTGTAATGACGTAAGATTGGTTCGTATCAATGCTTAGTGCGGTCAAAGCTGGACAGCCGTGCAGCAGCAGGTACCGTCGCGTCACGTCCGCTCCCAAATAGGGGCCCGACAGATGCCCCAAATGAAGATCGCCGTTGGGGGTAGGGGGCGGTGCGACGATCACGGTAGACACGAGTCCAGTCATGAAATGTCTTCCGACGCAGCAGATGCCGGGATACGCTGCATGACCGCAGCAAGAGCCAACATGCGCTCGTTTGCTTCTGGGCTGCCCCAAAAGATCGTCAGGAAATCCAGCTTCGCGGTCGAGGATCCGTTCACGACGGAGTGCATCGAGCCGCGTGGCAGATAGATTACGTCCCCCGGCCCGATGGCTTCGCTGACGCCGTCAACGACGATGGTGCCCTCACCTTCGAGGATTATGAAAGTCTCCTCCTCGTCGTGGCAGTGCATCGTCGTAGCCTCTCGCGGACGAACAGACGCGATCGCGCTCCCCCACAGGGGATCGGCGACACCCTGCCAAGGATAGAGGCGCCTCAGATCGCTGCCATACTCATAGTTCACGACCGCACTTGATCGACGCGAAATCAGCACCACAGGCACCTCCCTCGTGGATTCAGACGACGATACCCCCCGATGCCGGCGGCATTGCGCCTCATCTCCCGAAGTCACCGCGCTCTATTGCGAGGACCTAGTCTACAGGTTGAACAAGACTTGCGTTTTGGGTCTTGGTCAAGCGGGTAGCGGAGCCATGCGATGTGCGCGGCTTCGAGCGAAGTCGCGGACCTGGAGAACCGAATGCGCCAGTCACTGGAGGCCTTCGGCATCAAGCTCGGGGCTCGGGCGCGGTGCTCCAGCTTCGCCGAGCGGGTGCGCGCGGCGGTGGGCCCACGATGCCTTCCTCGAGGCGATTAGCAAGCCCCTGCTGCGCGCCTGGTCGGTGCTCCTGATGAAGCAGCACAACCAGCTGCATGGCCTGCTCGTGAAGGTGGTAGGCCGGGACGAGCTCTGCCACCGCTCATGGCCATACCGGGCGTCGGCCCGGTGACGGCGACCTTCAAGGCGGCCGTGGACGGCGGTTTCGCTGCTCAGCGCCTTGAATCGCTGCCGAAAAGTGGGCCAGACGGGCCGTCACGCCTCGCCGCGACAAAGGCTTGCATCCGCCGGCAAGCGTCTTTGGCGCGTGAGCCGCGCGCGCGTCTCCTGGTCCGGAGGGATGCCACCAGGCGTTGTTTGCGATAGCTTGAAGGTTCTATGAGCGGGGGGACGGCATGCGTTTGGGGCGGCTTTTCTCGGGGATAGTCTTGATCTTGTCCACGGCGGCGGCGCAGGGCGCGCCGCTCGAAGCCTATGGACAATTGCCGACCCTCGACAATCTGGCGATCTCGCCCGACGGCAAGAACCTGGCGTTCTCGACCGACGTCGACGGCAAGCGCACCGTCCTGATCCACTCCTTCGCCGACAACAAGATCATCGCGGGGCTCAAGACCGGTACGCAGAAACTGCGCGATCTGTCCTGGGCCGACAACGATCACCTCCTGATCACGCAATCGACCACCGCGGCCGCGATCGGCGTGATCGCGCCGCGCAGCGAATATTATTTGACTCAGAGCTTCAGCCTGACCACCAAGCAGCAGACCGGGTTTCCCAGCGGCGTCGAAGATTCCATGAACGTCGTGCTGCGGGCGCCGCAATGCCGCACCGTCGACGGCCACCGGATCGTATTTCTCGTCGGCGTGACTTTCGTGAACAACAACGGCGTGCCGGCGCTGTTCTCTTTCAATCTGGAGTCCAATCACACCAAATTGGTCGAACGCGGCACGAAATATACCGACAACTGGCTGCTCGACCAGAACGGCCGCATCCTCGGCACGACCGAATACGACGACAAGGAACGGCGCTGGAGTCTGCACATCCGTCACGGCAGCGACTCGACCGAGGTGTTCACCACCACCGCGCCGATCGAATCCCCTTACGTGCTGGGCGTCGGGCCGGACGGAACCTCGCTCATCTTCATGGTTCCCCAGAACGGCGAGATCGTCCAGAAACGGCTCAACCTGGCGGACGACAGCTGGCTGGCGCCACTCGATCTCGGCAGGAACCCGGCCGGCGTCGTCCGCGATCCGGTCAGCGACCGGATCATCGGCACGGTGCGGCTCGGCGTCGCGACGAGTTACGTCTTCTTCGATCAGGCCGATCAGGCGGCGTGGAACGGTGTGGTGCAGGCGTTTCCCGGCGAGAACGTCCAGCTGGTGTCCTCGAGCGACGACCGCAGGACCGTCGTGGTGCGGGTGGACGGCGCCAAGGACGGCGCGATCTATCATCTGGTGGATATGAACGCCCACCGGGCCAGCCCGATCGGTCCGGTCTATCAGGGGATCGCGGCCGGCGACGTGGCGGCGGTCAAGCTCATTCGCTACCAGGCCGCCGACGGACGCTGGATACCGGCCTATCTGACGCTGCCGAACAATCGCGCGCCCAAAGGCCTGCCGCTGATCGTCTTGCCGCATGGCGGCCCGGCCGCACGCGACATGCCCGAGTTCGACTGGTGGTCGCAGGCGCTGGCCTCGCGCGGCTATGCCGTGCTGCAGCCCCAATTCCGCGGCTCCGACGGCTTCGGCTGGGAGCATCTGGCCGCCGGCTTCGGCGAGTGGGGCCGCAAGATGCAGACCGACCTGTCCGACGGCGTGCGCTTCCTCGCCGCCGACGGCACGATCGATGCCAAGCGCGTCTGCATCGCCGGCGCGAGCTATGGCGGCTATGCGGCGCTGGCAGGGCCGACCCTGGACCCCGGCATCTATCGCTGCGCCGTGTCGGTCTCGGGCGTCTCCGATCCGCACGACATGCTGGAATGGCAGCTCGACCGCGCCCACACCTCGGACAACCGCGCGCTCCGGTTCTGGACGCGCTTCATGGGCGCCCAGAACATCGACGATCCCAAGCTGCAGGAGATTTCCCCGCTTGCGCATGCGGCCAGCGTCGGCATCCCGATCCTGCTGATCCACGGTAAGGACGACACCGTCGTGCCGATCGATCAGAGCGAGGAGATGGAGCGGGCGCTGCGCCGCGCCGGCAAGACCGTGACCTTCATCACGCTGGACGGCGAGGACCATTGGCTGTCGAAATCGGTGACGCGCCTGCAGATGCTGCAGGCGACGGTCGCGTTCCTGGAGGCGAACAACCCGCCGAACTAGACGGTCAGACGTTAACGGCCGTTCATACATTTCGGCTGGCTTCCTCGTTAACCGGCAGTGAATGTGTCCGGCTCTATCCTTCCGCGTTCATGCCGGGGTGCGTACACGCATGCGAAGTCAGCGGAAAATCGCGCTGCGCGATTCACTTTTGTCCAGGTATTCGGACTCTCTGGGCGAGATGATGATGCGCAGGCGCAACGAGCAGGCGATGAAGGCGGCGCGCGCCGAATCCGATCTCGCCAGCCGCACCAAGTCGGCCTTCCTCGCGACCGTGAGCCACGAGCTGCGCACGCCGCTCAATTCCATCATCGGATTTTCCGACGTGATCGTGGCGCAGAAGGGCACCGACGCGAAAAGCGCCGAATACGCGGTGCACATCGCCAAGTCCGGACGGCGCCTGCTGGAGGTCGTCTCCGACATTCTCGACATCTCCAAGATCGAAAGCGGTACCTTCGTCCTCAACCGGCAGCCCGCCAATCTCGGCGAGATCGTCGAGGCCGCCGTCGAGGTCATGCACGACCCCATCGCGGCCAAGGGCCAGACGCTGGATGTGCGCGTGCCGCGCGATCTGCCGATGCTCGAACTCGATTTCAAGCGCATCAAGCAGGTGCTGGTGAACCTGTTGTCGAACGCCAACAAATTCACGCCCGAGCGCGGCCGCATCATCCTGGTCGCCAAGCGCAATCCGGACGGCGGCGCCACCGTCGCCGTCGCCGACACCGGCATCGGCATGTCGCCCGAACAGATCGCCGTCGCACTCAAGCCGTTCGGCCAGGTCCAGGGGCATTTGGCGCGCACGCAGGAAGGCACCGGCCTCGGCCTGCCGATCGCGCGCGGCCTTGCCCGCCAGCACGGCGGCGAGCTGCATCTGGAGAGCCAGCCGGGCGCCGGCACGACCGTCTTTCTGACCTTACCTTCCGACCAGAAGAGCACTGCGCCATGAACCAGGTCTTCCGCCCGCCGCAACCAGCAAGTCCTCCTCGGCCGGCTCCGCCGGCGGGGGCACCCGCCAAGGAACGCCGCGGCGTGCCGGCGAGCCCGCCGGTGCAGATCGCCCATGTCGTCTCGGTCGCCGGCAGCCATGCCGTCGCCGTTCTCGAACGCCATTCGCAAGGCGCGGTGGCCGCCAAGGATCCGCGCGTGCAGATCGGCGCCCTGGTCAAGATCATCACGCCGGGCTCGGCGGTGATGGGCCTGGTGTCGGCCGTGACTTCGCCGATGCCGACGGTCGATGGGCATGAGGAGATTGGCCTGATCGAGATCAATCTCGCCGGCGAAGTTGCCGTCGACGAGACGACGCGGCGCCTGACCTTCCGGCGCGGCGTCTCGGCGCTGCCCAGCATCGGCGATCCGGTGCTGTTCGCCGACCGCCACGACCTGACGCGCGTCTACGCGCCGCCGGCCATCGCCAGCATCAAGGTCGGCACGCTGTTCCAGGATCCGAGCGTGCCGGCGCGGCTTCTGACCGACGACCTGCTGGCCAAGCATTTCATCGTCGTGGGCTCGACCGGCTCGGGCAAATCCTGCGCCCTGACGGCGATCCTGCAGCGCATGCTCTACGAGCACGCCGGCGCGCATGTCGTCATCCTGGACGTGCACAACGAATATTCCACCGCCTTCGAAGGCATGGTGGAACTGGTCAATCTGAATAATTTCAACCTGCCGTTCTGGCTGCTGAACTTCGCCGAATTGTCGGCGGCGCTGACCAGCAAGGACGCCCACCAGGACGCCGAGAACGAAATCCTCAGCGAGGCGGTGGTCTATGCCAAGCGGCGCTATTCCGAAGCCGCCGCGGGCCGCGCCCGCAAGCCGGCCGAGGCCGGCGGCCACACGATCAGCGTCGACACGCCGACACCGTTCCGCCTGTCCGACGTCACCGCCTATATCGACGACCGGCTGGGCAAGCTCGAGCGCACGCATCTGACGTTGCCCTACCGCCGGCTGAAGACGCAGATCGAGTCGTTGGTCGCCGACCAGCGCTACAATTTCATGTTCGGCAGCCTGACCATCCAGGACACGATGACGGACGTGCTGAGCCGACTGTTCCGCATCCCGAACGAAGGGCGGCCCATCACGGTGGTGGACCTCTCCACGGCGCCGCCGGAAATCCTCGACGTCATCATCTCGGTGATCTCGCGCCTCGCCTTCGACCTGGCGGTGTGGAGCAACGGCGCGGTGCCGATGCTGCTGGTCTGCGAAGAGGCGCACCGCTACGCGCCGGCCGGGCAGGACGTCAATTTCGCGCCAACCCGCCAGGCGCTGTCGCGCATCGCCAAGGAGGGGCGCAAATATTCGCTGTCGCTGGCCCTCGTCACGCAGCGGCCGTCGGACCTCGATCCCAACATCCTGTCGCAATGCGGCACGGCGGTCGCCTTGCGCCTGTCCAGCGAGCGCGACCAACAGGTGATCCGCGCCAACACCTATGAAGGCATGATCGACCTGCTCGATTTCCTGCCGCTGCTCGGCGACCGCGAGGCCATCGTGCTGGGCCAAGGCACCTCGATGCCGATGCGCATCAAGTTCGACGTCCTGGGGCGCGGCGCGGTGCCCAAGAACATGAACGCCGGCTTCTCCAAGTCCTGGAAGACGCAGAAGCTGGAGCGCGCCTCGCTCGACGCCATCGTGACGCGCTGGCGCCAGGGCGGGCGGGAGTAGGGCTAGCTATACTAGATGTAGTGGGTCCGGCCGCTCCGGCTACATCGTACTGTTTTCGACTTCTTCAAAGCGCAGCGCGGTCGATCGCCCTTCGGCAATATAATTGTTCGCAAAAAATCCGCAGGGGGGGTGGGGGTAGTGCCTCCCGGCCAACAGTGCGGCAGCGCGTTCCGCAGCCGCACGCCAATATACCTCTAAGCTGCCGCCATGAAAATAGCGCGACGGCCATGACGATGCGATCGCTGCTTATCGGAATCGCCGTCGCTTTTCTTTTCCTGACACCGGCGGGCGCGCAAGGCGATGCGGCACAACACGGCAAAACGACGACCACGCCGCCCGCCCAGATGGCCCAACAAGAACCCCGTTCGGCTCCCGCCGGTTTGCTGGCTGTGCTGACGGATCCGAGCTTGGCGCCGATCGTGCTGACCTTGATCCTGCTGATCCTGGCGCTCGTCGCACCGTTCTATTTTCTCCCCGCGCTCATCGCCTATCACCGTGTGCATCCGAAGACCCGCGCGGTCTTCTTCGTCAATCTGCTGCTCGGCTGGACCGTCCTGGGCTGGATCGGCGCGCTGGTCTGGGCGGTGCGCGGCTCCAATCCCTATCCGCATTTTGCCGCCCAGCGCAGTTGATCGCCCCCCAACGCCGTTCCACAGTCACGCCAGACAATCCGGAGGTCTCTCATGAAGCTCTACTACGCGCCCGGCGCCTGCTCGCTGTCGCCGCATATCGTCGCCGAGGAAGCGGGCATCGCGCTGGAATACGAAAAGGTCGACCTGAAGAGCCACAAGACCGCCGCCGGCGCTGACTTCTACGCCATCAATCCCAAGGGCTATGTCCCGGCGCTGCTGCTCGACGACGGCTCGCTGCTGAGCGAGGGGCCGGCGATCGTGCAGTATCTCGCGGACCTGAAGCCGGCGGCGAACCTCATACCGCCGAACGGATCGGCCGCGCGCTACCATGTGCTGGAATGGCTGGCCTACATCAATTCGGAGATGCACAAGACCTTTACGCCGCTGTTCGGCCCAAGCTCCGACGAGGTCAAGGTCGATGCGCGGGCCAAGCTCGCCAAGCGCTTCGCCTATGTCGACGCGCAGCTTGCCGGCAAGAGCTATCTGGTCGGGGAACAGTTCAGCGTCGCCGACGCCTATCTGTTCGTGATGACGAGCTGGGCGATCTTCCAGAAAATCGAAGTGCCCACCAACGTCGCCGCGTTCCGCGCCCGCGTCACGGCGCGCCCCGCCGTCCACGCCGCGCTCAAAGCAGAAGGCCTCATCGCATGAAGGTTTGGGAAATCCAGAACGCCTACGGCATCGACAATCTGAACGAGGCCGACAAGCCCGAACCCAGACCGGGTCCGGGCGAGATCGTGGTGGCGATGAAAGCGGCGTCGCTGAACTATCGCGACCTGCTGACGGTGATCGGCTATGGCGGCGGCTATCCCCTGCCGCTGATCCCGTTCTCGGACGGCGCCGGAACCGTTGCCGCGGTGGGCGCCGGCGTCAGCCGTGTCGCCGTCGGCGACAAGGTCTGCCCGCTGTTCTTCCAGTCCTGGCTGTCGGGGCCGGTGACGGCGGAGAGCCGCAACCGGGCGCTGGGCGGGCCGCTGTCCGGCGTGCTGCAGCAGAAGATGCTGCTGAGCGCAGACGGCGTTGCGAAATTTCCGGCGCATCTCAGCTTCGAGGAAGCCGCCACCCTGCCCTGCGCCGGCCTGACCGCCTGGCGCGCGGTGACGATCGAGGCCCCGGTGGGGCCGGGCGACACGGTGCTGGTGCAGGGCACCGGCGGGGTCTCGATCTTCGCGCTGCAATTCGCCAAGGCGCGCGGCGCCACCGTGATCGCGACCTCGTCGAGCGACGAGAAACTGGAACGCGCCAAGGCGCTCGGCGCCGACCACGTCATCAACTACAAGACGACGCCCGATTGGGGCCGGGCGGCGCGCGAGCTGACCGGCGGCAAGGGCGTCGACGTCGTGGTCGAGGTCGGCGGCGAGAACACGCTGAACCAGTCCTTCGACGCGGCCCGGGTCGGCGGCAGCATCGTCGTCATCGGCGTGCTGGGTGGCTTCTCCAGCCCGGTGATGATCCCCATCGTGTTCGGCAAGAATCTGCACATCCACGGCATCTCGGTCGGCAGCAGAGAGCAGTTCGACGACATGGCGGCGCATATCGCGACGTGGCAGCTGAAGCCGGTGGTCGACAAGGTCTTCGCCTTCGACCGGCTGCGCGAGGCACTGCGGCTGATGCAAGCCGGCGGGCATTTCGGCAAGATCGTGGTGTCCATTTGACGACGAGCCGGCGCGCGATCCTGGGATCGGCGCTGGCGCTGGGCGCGGCGGCGCTGCCGCTGCGTGCCGCCGAGCCATCGCCCTGGGATCGCGTGCCGGAGATCCTGGCGCGCATCAGGCCGCCGGTTTTTCCCCGCAGGGATTTTCGGGTCACCGATTACGGCGCGGGGTCTGTCAGCCTGACCGACGATACGCCGGCCTTCGCGGCCGCCATCGCGGCCTGTCACGCCAGCGGCGGCGGCCGCGTCGTGGCGCCGGCCGGCCACTACGTCACGGGTCCGCTGCACCTGAAGAGCAACGTCAACCTGCACCTGGAAAAAGGCGCGACGATCCTGTTCTCGACCGCGACTAACGCCTACCTGCCGCTGGTCTTCACGCGCTGGGAAGGCGTCGAGCTGATGAATTATTCGCCGCTGATCTACGCACTGGATTGCGAGAATGTCGCCATCACCGGCAAGGGCACGCTGGACGGCGGCGCCAGCGCCACGCAGTGGTGGCCGTGGAAGGGCAAGCCGGCTTTCGGCTGGCGCGCGGGCATGCCCAGCCAGGAAGCGGCGCGCAACCGGCTGTTCGCCATGGCCGAGCGCGGCGTGCCGGTGGCGCAGAGAATTTTCGGCGACCTTTGCTACCTGCGGCCGAGTTTCATCCAGCCCTATCGCTGCCGCAACGTGCTGATCGAGGGCGTCACCATCCGCAACGCGCCGATGTGGGAAGTGCATCCGGTGCTGTGCAGCAACGTCACCGTGCGCGGCCTGACCATCGACAGCGCCGGGCCCAACACCGACGGCTGCGATCCGGAGAGCTGCCGCGACGTGCTGATCGAGGACTGTTTCTTCAATACGGGCGACGACTGCATCGCCATCAAGTCGGGCCGCAACGCCGACGGGCGGCGGGTGAATGTCGCGTCGCAGAACATCGTCATCCGCAATTGCCGCATGAAGAACGGCCACGGCGCGGTCACCATCGGCAGCGAGATTTCCGGCGGCGTGCACAACGTCTTTGCCGAAAGGTGCACCATGAGCAGCCCTGCCCTGGTCCACGCCCTGCGCATCAAGAACAACGCCATGCGCGGCGGCGTGCTGGAGCATCTGTATTTCCGCGACATGGCGGTGGGCCAGGTGGCGCATGCGGTGCTGAGCATCGACGAGAATTACGAGGAAGGGCCCAACGGCCCGTTCACGCCCATCGTGCGCGATGTGCGGGTCGAGCGCGTGGTCAGCGCAAAGAGCGCCTTCGCCATCGACGCGCAGGGCTATGCCAACGCGCCGATCCGGGACGTGCTGCTGAAGGATTGCGACTTCAAGAACGTCGCCGGCGGCAGCATCGTGAAGAACGTGCGCGGGCTGAGGTTCGAGCACGTCACGATCAACGGCAAGCCGGTGCGGGCGCCGATATAAAAAAGAAAAACCTCTCCCGAGGTGTTCAGGACGGCGTGGCCGTACGTTTGCCGGTCGTTGTCCGCAACCACCGCATCGGTCCCTGGACGGTCACCCGTTGATACCCTGCCTCGCCCGGTTGATCGAAACGCAGGGTTATCTCCGGATCGTCGACGAATTCAAACTCGTTCGGAGCGGCGGGCGCATAGCGGCTGTGCGGCGCCGGAAACGGGACGGTAAGCGCTCCGTCATGCGCCACGATGGTCCATGGCCCCAAGTCCAGCTGATACTGTCCCGCACAACGCCCGAGGTCGTCCGCGGCGATGGCTATGCGTGGACGCGCGGGGGCGTCGGGCAGATCGAGCGCCCGGCGCGCGAGAGCCAGGTGGGCGCGTTCGACCGGGAAATTTTCCAGATTGGAGAGGACGACGACGGCGAGGTCATCCTCCTTAAAATGGCTCATCATCGCCACGAAACCGTTGATGCCGCCCGCGTGCATGATTGCGGTCCGGTCCCTGAATTTCAAATTCATGAGACCGAAACCGTATTCGCTCAACGACCCGTCATTGAGGCGCGCCGGCGCGATCATCGCGGCATAAGATTGTGCCGATACGACCTGGCCGCTGCGAAGCGCATGTGTCCACGTCAGGAGGTCGCCCACGGTTGAGCCCAATCCGCCTGCTGCATGGGGAAGCGTCATCGACATCGTGCGGGCGTTCTCGATGCCTTTGGCGCCGACACGGTAGCCTCTGGCCCGCTTGGCGATGATCGGCTCGTCGTAGAGATACCGGGTCTGCCGCATGCGCAGCGGCCGGAAAATCCGCTCCAGCAGGAACGCCCTGTAAGTCATGCCGGACAAGGCTTCGATGACGGCGCCGAGGAGCACGTAGCCCGAATTGGAGTAGACGTAGCGCTCTCCCGGAGCGAAGTCCGGCGGCAGATCCTTGAACAGCCCGATCACCTCGGCCAGCGTCAGGTCCGTCCGCTCCGGAAAGGTGGGCAGGGCGTTGAAGTTCTTGATCCCGGAGGTGTGGTTCAGCAGGTGCCGGATCGTGACGCGACGTTCCGGGGCGGGATAGTCGGCGAGCACCGATTGGATGGTATCGTCGAGAGCAAGCTTGCCGTCTTCCACCAGAAGCATGATCGCGGCCGCCGTGAACTGCTTGGTGATCGAACCGATGCGAAAGACGGTGTCCGGGGAGATCGTGGCCCCCCACTCGACATCGGCAAGACCAAAGCCGGCGAGGTATGGCGCTTGATCGCCTTGGCGCACGCCCATGGCGGCGCCGGGACCCCCACGGTCGACCAGGCCCTCCATCACGGCTTCGAACTTGCTGTTCACGGCACCGCCGGCAGCAGCGGCGGCTTGCCTTCGCGCTCCACCGTGATGCTGGTGGCGACCAGGAGGCTGGTTGCATCCGTCGCGGCGCTGGCCGAGACGATGGCGCCGGGCAGCAGCAAAGACGTGTCGCCTTGCGTCGTCGAGACGATGGGCACGCCGCGCGCGACGATGAGTTCGGCGGCGCCGGCGCAGCCGAAGCCGCCAGGCGCGGCACGGCCGGTGCAATTGGGATCGCCCGCCGCGCCGGCACCATGGAAACTGAGCTTCAGCGTGCCGCCGCCGGGTGCCGGCGTGACCGCGTCCACCGTCGCGTTGGTGACGGTGCGCAGCGGATTGGCCTCCATCGGATAGAGCCCCTCGCCCGTGCCGTGCAGGCCGGGCGGAAAAATCCGCACGCCCTGCGCCCGCAGCTTGCCGTCGGCGCCGGGAATCGAGGTGGCGCCGATGAAATCGCCGGGATGGATGTCGGCCAGGCTCAGCATCCGGCCGCGCGCGATGCGCGTCGTGGGCTGCAGCCCGAGCACGATGGTCTTGCCGCTGTCGGCCTTCACGGTCAGATACTGGCCGTCGAAGGATTTGACGACGCCATGGAGGCGCAGCGGCGGCGTATCGCCCAACGCCAAAGAGGACAGAAGCGCGCCGGCCGTCAGACCCAGAAGAGCGGCGCGCTTCATCGCCATCAATGCCTCGGTTTCATGAACTTCAGGATGAACTGGTCCGTGTGATGCCGGATCGAGGGATCGAACACAAGCTTGTCGCGCGGATCCTTCGGGTTGCGCAGCACCCGGCTCTCGCCCACCAGCTTGAAGCCGGCGGCCAGCACTTCCTTTTTCACCACCGCTTCATCGATGCGATGCGTCGTGTTGGTGGAGGCCAGGCCCGAACCGTCCGGGGCTGCGTGATCCAGCACGATATACAGGCCGCCCGGCTTCAGGACGTTGAAGATCGCCTTGTTGATGACGGCCAAGTCCGCCGGCGCCATGAAGGGGTCGTGCATGTCGTGATAGTTCTGCGCCGTCCACACGACGTCGAGCGATTCGGGCGCCGTCAGGCTGTTGGCCCGCACATGGATCACCGAGACGTTGGCATAGGCGGCGAACTGCTTCTTGGGGTCGCTGCCCGGGAAGCGCTTCTGGATCATCGGATCGAGTTCGCTCGGCGTGAAGGCGTAGACATAGCCCTTGTCGCCCACGACCTTGGCGAAGATGTGCGTGAAATAGCCGCCGCCGGGCATCACATCCATGACGCGGCTGCCGGGCTTGATGCCGGCGAAGGCGATCATGTCGGCCGGCAGGCGCGCGGCGTCGAGGTCCCGTTCGGTGGTTGGGCGCCCGCTATCGGCAAGCGCGGCAGTGACATAGGCCGGCGCCGCCGGCTTGTGGGCACCGTAGGCCGCGGTGGCGGCCAGCGCCGCCGTCAGCGCGGCGGCCAAAATTCCATTGCGTATCATGGTGAGCGTTCCCTCGTTTGAAGTGGCGGCAGATTAGCCGTCCGCACGCCACGATGCACCAGCGCGTTTGCGCACGCCGGCATCACGTGGCGGTGAGTTTTACAGCAAAAAGTCAGGCCTTCAGGGCGCCGCGGATCAGGGCGCGGCTGAGGCGATTGGCGAATCCGGACGGCCGGTCCAAGCCCATCCGCGCCAATGCGTCGCTCTCGCCCGGCGCAAGCCCGGCCCATGCAAAGCGGGCCAGTTGGAGGGGCGACGCGTCTTTCAGGCGTTCGAGCGCGGGCAGCAGGCGCTGTTCGACCGGCGTGAAATCGCTGCCGAAGGGATAGTCGGGCAGCGACGCCTTCAGCGGCGTCAGCGCGGCGGCGATGCGTTCGGGATGGTTGTCGCGATGCGCGGCCGGAATCTCGTAGGTCGAGGCGATCTTGCCGGCCGCTTTCGCGCGCCGCAGCAACTCGTCCTGGAAACGGGAATCGGTGATCGCCAGCATCGCGGCCACCACATGCTCGTCGCTTTTCCCGCGCAGATCGGCGATGCCGTATTCGCTGACCACGATATCGCGCAAATGGCGCGGAATGGTGGTATGGCCATAGGACCAGCGCACATTGGACTGCACCTTCCGGCCGGCGCCGCGCGTCGCGTTGATGGCGAGGATCGAACGGGCGCCGGGCAGCGCAAAGGCCTGGTCGACGAAATTGAACTGGCCTCCGACGCCGCTGACGACGCGGCCGTCCTCCAACCCGTCGGAGACGATGGCGCCCAGCGCCGTCGCCATCATCGCATTGTTGACGAAGCGCGCTTTTACGCGCGCGGCTTTCTTGCCGGTCTCGTCGCCATAGAGCTGGTTGGTGAAGCTGATGCGCTTCATCTGGATGCGGGCGAGATCGTCCGGCGCCATCTCGCGCAGCCGGCGGTAGAAGGATTTCGGCCCGACGAAGAAGCCGCCATGGACCAGCACGCCGTCGACGGCGCGTTTGAGGATGCCGGCGTCGATCAGTTCAAGGAAACCGTCGACCAGCATCTCGCTGACGCCGTAGAGACCCGCCGCGAACGGCGTGCGCTCCTCGATTTCGAGCGGCGGCGCGGCGCCGGTGAGGCGCGTCACGGCTTCGCAGAAGGCGGCGTTGCGGCGATGGCGCAGGATCATGGCGTGCACCGCGGCGTCGCCCTCCTCGCCGATGCCGATCTGCAAGGTGCCGCCGTCGGCGATCAGCCGCGCGATGTTGAGGCCGATGGCATGTTCGGTCAGCGACAGGGGCTGTTTGGGCGGCGCGAACAGCGGAAAATCCGTATGCGGACCATCCAGGACATGGCTGAAGGCGTCGGCCGGCAGATCGCCGTCGCCCGGCATGAAGGGCAGTTCGGAATTGACCTGGCCGAGCAAGAGGAATTTCGCCCGGCCTGCCTTTTGCGCGTCGAGCAGGTCGAGCGTCAGGTCGGTATTGCAACTGAGGCTGTAGCGATCGGCTTTCTTCGCCACCAATTGCGCGATGACGTTGACGCCGCGCGCCAGCAGATAATCGGCGGCGTGGGTGTAGTTGGCGGAAATGTAGCTGCGCTGCGCCGCCGGGCTGCTCAGCCAGCGGCCGGCGAGGAAAAAGAACTCGTCGACCCGCACGTTCGGCGGCAGCGCGCCCTTATGCGCCGCGACGGCATAGTCCAGCGATGGATAGCCGCCCAGCAGCCGTTCGGAAATCGGGCCGCTGAAGCGCCTTTCCAGATCGCTTTTCGCCACCGGCGCTTCCAGCGTCAGGGCCGTGAAGATGTGCAGATCGAGCGTCTTGTCCTCGGCGGCGCGGCGATACAGCGCGTTGGCGATGTGGTTGGCCTTGCCCAGGCCGAGCGGCAGGCCGAGCACGATCCTGCGCCCCACCTGGGCGATGACGGCGTCGGCGATTGCGTCGGGGTCGGTGAATTGCGCGGGCATCTGTTCTTGTTCGAAGCGCCTGGGTAGCCGAATATAGACGCAATGAGCGGCCCGGCGCACCTCCCCGACAGCCAAGACGTCGTCGCCTCGCTCCACGGCATGGGGCTGATCGGCGACGGCGAGCAATTCGGCATCGCGCAACTGTCCGGCGGCGTGTCGTGCGACGTGTATCTGGTCGCGGTGAAGCGGCGCCCGCCCATCGTGGTGAAACGGGCGCTGGCCAAGCTGCGCGTGGCGGCGGAGTGGCGCGCGCCGCTGGAGCGGGCGGCGACCGAAGTCGCCTGGCTGAAGCTGGTGGCCGCGATCGAACCGCACTGGGTGCCGAAAATCCTGGGCGAGGATCGCGCGGCGCATCTTTTCGCCATGGAATATTTCCCGCCTGAGACTTTCCCGGTGTGGAAGGCGGAACTGGCGGCCGGACGGATCGATGTCGGCTTCGCGGCGCGGGTCGGCGCGGCGCTCGCCCGCATCCATGCCGCGACGGCGGGCCGCGCGGACCTCGCGGCGGCCTTCGCCAACGACGCGCAATTCCTGGCGCTGCGCCTGGAGCCTTACCTGCTGTTCACGGCGCAGCGGCATGCGAATTTGGCGCAGGCCATCCGTGACGAGGTCGGCCGCATCGCCGCTTCGCGCATCGCTTTGATGCAGGGCGATATCAGCCCGAAGAACATCCTGTGCGGCAAGGAGGGGCCGGTCTTCCTCGACGCCGAGACGGCGTGTTACGGCGATCCCGCCTTCGACCTCGCCTTCTGTCTCAATCACTTCCTGCTCAAGAGCGTCTGGCGGCCACAATGGACCGCCGACTATGCGCGCGCCTTCGCCGCGATGAAGGATGCCTATCTCACTGGCGTCACCTGGGAGAGAGCCGCCGAGATCGACCGCCGCACGGCGCGGCTGCTGCCGATGCTGCTGCTGGCGCGCGTCGACGGCAAATCGCCGGTGGAATATCTCACCGACGCGGGCGACAAGGCGTTCGTCCGCGCCGCCGCGATGCAGACGATCGTCGAGCCGGCGCTGAATCTGGCGCAGTTGGCGGAGACGTATTTCGCGGTCGCGGGGCAGAGGTGAATCTTTCCTCCCCCGTTGTTACGGGGGAGGTGGATTGCCCGCTACTTCAGCGGGCAAGACGGAG
>Ga0207929_1000066_pt1 | contig 30058 bp, 29 predicted proteins | sample NGESurdeep072012_FD_184466 | JGI IMG/M metagenome (GOLD analysis project Ga0207929, IMG submission 184466) | Arctic peat soil microbial communities from Barrow, Alaska - NGEE Surface sample 53-1 deep-072012 (SPAdes) | ecosystem: Environmental > Terrestrial > Soil > Wetlands > Peat ... | reverse complement strand
TGCGGACCGGGATCATGGCCGGCTCGCCCTGTCCGGTCGAGGTCATGAAGAAGGTGCAGACAGTGATGCACATCCCCGAGATGACGATCGCTTACGGGATGACCGAGACGTCTCCCGTCTCGACGCAGTGCGCGACCGATGATCCGCTCGAGCGGCGTGTTTCAACAGTGGGCAGGGTGCACCCGCACGTCGAGATCAAGATCATCGACCCAGCGACCGGCAACGTAGTCGCGCGCGGCGAGACCGGCGAGCTGTGCAGCCGCGGTTACATCGTGATGCGCGGGTACTGGAACAACGAGGAGGCGACTGCTCTTGCCGTGGACGCCGCGCGGTGGATGCATACCGGGGATCTGGCCACGATGGACGAGGACGGGTACGTCAACATCGTTGGGCGGATCAAAGACATGATCATTCGCGGCGGGGAGAACATCTACCCGCGAGAGGTTGAGGAGTTTCTCTACACCCACCCCGATGTCGCCGACGTGCAGGTCATTGGCGTGCCGTCCGAGAAGTACGGCGAAGAGGTGATGGCCTGGGTCAAGCCGCGAGAGGGCGCGGAAGTGACGGGCGAGGAGCTCGCCGGATGGTGCATGGGAAAGGTCGCATCGTTCAAGATCCCGCGCCACTGGAAGCTCGTCGACTCGTTTCCCATGACAGTCACCGGCAAAGTGATGAAGTTCAAGATGCGCGAGGCGGCAGTGGAAGAGCTGGGCTTGGGAAAAGCGGCAGGCATCCGCACGGCCTAAATCGCTGGCGGCCGGCTTTATTAGCTAGCGCGGCAGGGTTGGCCGGGGTCCCCCCGGCCATGACTTTGTTTCCGATACTGCCAATCGCAGCGTGGAGAACTTGTCCGGAATTAATCCCATCGATATACCGGAGGGAGAGCAGCCACGCGCGAAGCGCCTGGCGATGAGGGGAACCACCGGGGGTTCCCTCTCATATTTTTTAGCTAGCTTGGCAGGGTTGGCCGGGGTCCCCCCGGCCATGACTTTGTTTTGCGCCACTCCCAAGCTTGGCGTGGAGAAACCAATTCAATAAATCCAATCCCGGGAAGGAGAGCAGCCGCGCGCGAAGCGCCCGGCGATGAGAGGGAACAGTCTGGTTCCCTCTCATATGAGGCTTTCGTAAGGGAATGCTGCGGCGAACGGTTCGTACAGCAGGAGGACCTGCTCGATCGGCATCACGTCGCGCAGGAATATCGCTCCGGCCGCGACCCCTGCCGATCCGACGATGCCGGACCCGTCGTGAGGCGCGTTCTGCTCCGCCCCCTCCTGCGCCGCCCGGAACGAGTTGGTGCGCCCGGTCTGGTTGGCGGTGGCGATCGCCAGCTTCCAGGCGGCCGAGTAAAGCGCCGGTGGGTCGAGCTCGTCAGGCGCAGCAACGGGAACGGTCCCGACTGCTCCCACCGCAGGCGCGGCTTTCGGCGGCTCGCTCAGCACCTTGGCGACGGCGGCCACCTCTGCCTCCGCCTCACCGGACAGCGAAGGCAGCTTCTGCAGAAAGGCGGCGATCTGGCGGTCAACCGAAGGCGGAGGTTCGTAGCCCGGCCCCGGCAGCACTGTGGCGAAAGGCCGGTAGATCGCGGCGAACTGCAGCGGGTACAGCTGCTCCCTCACCAGGATCGCCAGAGCGACCACCTGAGCCGACTCCAGCGCCGCGGCGGCAGCGGGCTCAGGCAGCGCCTTGCCGATCGCCTGCTTGATCTGCGCGACTCTGAACCCACTCGTGAAAGCGTTCACCATCGACTCGTCGGCCCCGGATAGCAACGGATCCAACAGCTGCTCCATGGCGGCGTTGGTCGGCCGCTGGCGGGAAAGGATTCGCGCCAGCGCGATCCAGCGCCACTGCTCAGCGGTGAAGGTCTTTCCGGCAGCAGCCAGGAACTGCCCGGCTTCGGTGGCGCTCAGGCTCTACCCGGACGGGCCGTCACCTGCTCTGGCAGCAGCTCTTTGACTCGCAGCTTCTCTATCGGGTGGTACGCGTCGACGATGCGCATTGTTCCCGACGCGGAACGCAGGACCATTGACTGCGTGTAGGCGTACACAACGTCGTATCGAACCCCTTTGAGCAGTTCACCTGACGTGATGCCGGTGGCGGCGAAGAAGATGTTGTTGCCCGAGCACAGGTTGTCGATAGACAGCACCCTGTCGGGTCGATGCCCCTCTTTGACCGCCAACTGGCGCTCGTCGTCGTCGCGAAAGAACAGTTTGGCTTGCATGTCACCACCTATTGCCTTAATCGCGCATGCGGCCAAAACTCCCTCCGTGGCTCCGCCGGAACCCATCATGCAATGGATGCCGTACCTAGTATCGAGCGCGGCCTCGAGTGCACCACCGACGTCTCCCGCGGGTATCAGCTTGATACGCGCCCCGACGTCGCGGATCTCGGCGATGATGCCGTCGTTGCGCGGCCGTTCGAGCACGACCACAGTCAGCTCTTGCGGCGGCAAGCCCTCAGCCTTGGCGATCCTGACGAGGTTCCATTCGACAGGCATGTCGAGATCGATGACGCCGCGCGCCCGACGGCCGACCACGAGCTTCTGCATGTAGTGGACGTGGGTCGTGAACATGGTGCCGCGCTCGGCGAGGGCAATGACTGAGATCGCCCCAGGCAGGCCAGCAGCCGTCAGGGTGGTCCCCTCGATCGGATCGACTGCGACGTCGAGCGCGGGCTCAAGGCCGTTGCCGATCTCCTCGCCGAAATACAGCATCGGCGCCTCGTCCTTCTCCCCCTCGCCGATGACGACCGTGCCTTTCATGTCGACCGACGCGAGTGCGTTGCGGATGGCCTCGACCGCGCGCCGGTCGGCGCCCATCTTGTCGCCGCGGCCCTGCAGTGGAGCAGCGGCCAGGGCACCGGCCTCGGTGACCCGAAGCAACTCCAGGGCTAGGTTTCGGTCCATCTCCTGATCCATCTAAGCACTGCCCCCCGTCGACATCGCGCCGGGTAGCGTATCCGGTATCTCTAGCTGATGCCGCGCCGGCGGATAGGCAGCCGGCCAGCCTCCACCCAGAGGTCGTTCTTGCTGGCCAGCCGGCGATCGCCGCCGCCGTCCAGGCGCCTAGAAGAACTCACCCCACAACTTCCTCACCCGGCCCACTGGGTTAGGGACGCTCTTGTCTGCCACCACGGCCGGTCGCGCTGCCGCGTCGACGACAATCTTGTCCTCACCCTCGGGCACGCCCTCCGGGTGGACCCTGATCACCCCGTGGTGAACGCCGCCTTCCTGGACCACCAGCGCACCGACTTTGGCATCGCCCTCGAGGCGGCCGGTGCTGGTGATCTTGAGACGGCTGGCAGCGATGATGTTGCCGCGCACGAACCCGGCAATCGTGACCCTGACGCTGCGGATATCGGCCTCGACATGAGCTTCGGAGCCGATCAGAAGGTCACCGTCGCACTCGACCTGGCCGCTGAAGTTGCCAAGGATCTGGCCGCCGCCCTTCAGCTGCAGCCGGCCCGACAGCGTGTCGTCGCGGCCGAGAATTGTCGACTTCTGCTCGACACCATGGGGGTCGGGCCCCCCGTTACTCCCGGCATTCGCGACAGTTTCCACCCCAATGTCCGTCATCTGGACCTCCCTTACCCAGCCCCCCGGCTGTTCCCAATCCGCAGCATAGACGCTACGGAGTCAAGGGGAATCGTGCAATTCCTCCCCCCTTGGGGGGGACGGCAGGGCGGGCGGTCGGGCATGCACGCACTATTCAGAGGTCGGAGTGTGACTTCAGGTAGGCAAGGACCGCCTCGCGTGTGGGCTCGATGTCCCCGTCCATGATCAGCTCGCTCAGACGTTCCTTGATCCGCCCCACCTGCGGCCCAGGCGCCAGGCCGAGCTCTCGCATGATGTCCTCGCCATCGATGGGCGCAGCCATCCGCGTCGGCTGTTCAGCCAGCACGCTCGCCAGGCGCGCCGCCAGCTCATCGAGCTTCTCCGGCTCGGGATACGCAGAGGCCGCAATATCTGCGCGCGCGAGCGCCAGCAACCTTTCGATCTGAGGGCCGGCGTCGCGAGCCAGCCGCCGTACTGCCCCGTCGCTCCACTCCGAGCGGTAGTACACCGGGCGAAGGTGCAGCCGAACCAGGGTGACCACCGCATCGATGTCCCTTTGGGGGAAGCGAAGCCGTTCGAGCGCACTTCTCGCGATGCCGGCGCCGACCTCCTCGTGGCCGGTGAACGCCCCGTCGGGGGTGGCGGTCATGGGCTTCCCCACATCGTGCAGGAGCGCGGCCAGCCTCACCACCAGGTCGGGCGCCGAGTGTTCCACCGCCAGCAGCGTGTGGCCGAAAACGTCGTGGGTGTGGTAACCACCCTGCTCAACTGCTTTGCAGGCGGTCACCTCGGGCAGCACCACCTCGAGCAATCCGCCCGAGTCAAGTAGCTCGAGCGCCAGCTTCGGCCGCTCGGACTCGAGCATCTTGCCAAGCTCATCGGTGATGCGCTCGACCGAAAGCACCGGCGGCGCGAGCCGGCCGCTGAGCTGCCGCATGGCGGGCAGCAGGTCAGGCGCCGGCTCGAAGCCGAGCTGAGCCGCAAACCGCACCGCCCGCAGCATCCGCAGAGGGTCGTCGCTGAACGTCTGAATCGGGTCGGCCGGAGTGCGGAGGATGCGCGCCTCGAGGTCCGCCCGAGCGGTACCGAGCCGATCCTGGATGTGGCCGTCGAAGTCCATCAACAGCGTGTTGATGGTGAAATCCCGGCGCCGCAAATCCTCTTCGAGCGTCGCTGGGCGCACGTCTGGCTTTCGGGAGTCGCTCGCATATGACTCTGACCTTGCTGAGACAAACTCCACGAGATGGCCGGGCAGGGTCACCTGGGCGGTGCCGTATCGCTCGAAGATGACGGGCGGGCCGGCGCCGGCCAGATCCGCGAAGCGCTCGGCGAGCTGGCGAGCCCCGCCCTCCTCGACGACCACGTCGAGGTCGGGCTGCCCGCGGCCCAGCAGGTGGTCGCGGACGTAGCCGCCCACCACCCACGCCTTTACTCGCTGGTCAGCGGCGGCTCGTTTGAGGAGACGCAGCAGCTCCCGATCGTCTATTGGTTGATCCGCGCCCACTCGACAGCTCCCACCTGCCCGGCGCGATCACCAAGCTGGGCTCGGCGCAGCACCGGCCTTCGTGCGGGTCTGATGAATGGAGATGAGCGCAGCGTCTCCAGCAGCAGCGGCTGCACCAGGCCCCACGAACGCGTCACGCCGCCGCCCATGACGAACATCTCCGGGTCGATGACGTTTGTGAGGCTGATCAGGGCCTTCCCCATGTAGCGTGCTGCCCGCTCGACCACGAGGCCGGCGCGCTTGTCGCCCTTTGCTGCGGCCGCGAACAGCTCGGCCGCCGGATGGCCGGTCTCTCTGGCGAGGTTTGCACCCCCGCAGAACACCTCCAGACAGCCGTGCTGCCCGCATTGGTCGAGCGGCCCGTTGGCGTCGATGATCATGTGGCCGACCTCGCCGGCAGTTCCGTGGCCTCCGCGATGGAGCTTCCCATCGATGATCAGTCCGCCACCCACGCCGGTCGACCAAGTGATGTAAACCATGTTCCGCGTTCCCCGGCCCGCTCCACGGTGGAACTCGCCGAGCCCGGCCATGTCGGCGTCGTTCGCGACGTGAGCGGGAGCGCCCGTCGCCTTCTGCAACATGGCCGCCAAAGGCACGTCGCGCCAGCCGGGAAGGTTGGGCGGGTTGACGAGCACACCGCGCTTGATGTCGATGGGGCCGGGAGCGCCGATCGCGATGCTGCGGACCTTCTGGCGCCCACGGTGCCGCTCGATCTCCGCAGCCGCCCACTCGACCACCTTCTCCGGGCTGCCGAGCAGCTGCGTCTTTGTCTTGAAGCTCGCGATCAGCTGGCCGTCAGAGCGTGCAAGAGCAACCCGCACCTGCGTTCCGCCAAGGTCGATTCCGGCGAGCACCGTGCCAACTCTAATCGGCGCGCGGCGCAATCAGGACGCGATTAGCTGCTGTCCTCTGAGCGCCGCGAGGATCTCGATCGGCGCCCGCGCCCGGTTGAACGTGTAAAAGTGCAGCCCCGGAACCCCGCGCTCGAGAAGGTCTGCGCACTGCGCGATGCAGTGCTGAACCCCGAGCTTGCGGACAGCGTCATCGTCAGGCTGCTCATCGATAGCTCGCTGAAGCCCTTCGGGAACAGTTGCCCCCGACATCTTCGACATGTGCGCGAGCGATCGGCGGCTCGGCACCGGCATCAAGCCCGGCACGATAGGGACGGTGATGCCTGCCGCGCGCGCCCGCTCGACCAGGTCGAAATAGAACCGGTTGTCGAAAAAGAGCTGCGTCACCAGAAAGTCCGCGCCCGAGTCGACCTTCAGCTTCATGTACCGGAACTCGTGCTCGATGTCGGGGCTCTCGGGATGCGTCTCGGTGCTGCATGCGGCGCCGATGCCGAAGCCGTATCCGTTGCGGCGCACGAACGCGACGAGGTCGCTGCCGTGCTCCAGCTCCGGGCCCGCCGGCACGAAATGCTCGTTCGAGTCCTGCGGGTCGCCCCGGAGCGCCAGCACATTGGCCACCCCTTCCCTCTCCATCCAGTTCAGGATCTGCCGCGTCTTGTCCGCCGAGTTTGCGCACGTGAGGTGCGCCATCGCCTCGATGTGGTACTGCCGCTTGATCCGCGTCACCAGCTCGAGCGTCTTGTCACCAGTGCGCAACCGGTAAGTGACGGAGACCCAATCGGGTGCATGTCCGGCCAGCGCCGCGATGGTCCTCTCGAGGGCCTCGACCTCGGTTTCGTCGCGGGGCGCCATGAACTCGAACGAGATCGTGGGCCGGCTGCGACCCAGCAGCTCGGCTATTCGCATGGCCGAAGGTTAGCGAAAAAGGACACGCTGGTCGCCGACCCGCCGCGTCACCTTCGCCGCGTCGAGATGCTCGAGCAGCGCCAGCACCGGCCTCCGACTTGCACCCATGCGATCGCGCAGCTGGGCGACAGTTACGGATCCTGTCGAGGCAATCAGCTCTTTGACCATATCGACCGCATTCGCATAGGCGTCCTGCGTGAATGCGATATCGTCGCTCACCCGCACGATGGCGCCGCCCTGGGCCAGCGCGCGCACGACCTCTGCGCCAACTCCGGTCTGCTGCATCGCTTCCTGCAGCGATGGCGGAGCAAAGCGATTGTGGCCGAGCAGCTCGAGCAAGCGGCCCGCCGGGCCGTCGGACGAGTCGATCGCGACGCGATGATCCGGCGCGGCGATTGCCCCTTGCCGCTCCTCGAGCCTGCCCTCTGCAATGAGCGTCGCGAGCGCAGCGGGAAAAGAGCTCGGGTGCAGCCGGAGGCGATTCCTGAGCTCCTCACGAGCCATCCCCGGGCGGAGAGGGTGAGCGTCGTGATACGCGGCGATCTCTATGGCGGCACGGTCTGCCAGCGTGTTCCATGCCTCGGTGGCAAAGAGCCACTCGCCAACGCGCCGCGCATCGAGGCGATCGACATCGGCCTCGCGAGCCATCGTGGCCTTCAGCAACGCGGCCACGCTGACTCCTCGCGGGTACTTGCGTAGCTCCTCCTGCAGCACCTCGCCCGCAGCCCGCCGGTCGAGCGATTCGCTCACCGCGTTGTCGTGGCGCGGGTGCTTTCGGGGATCTACGTCGACAAATCTGCCGCCGGCGATCGTCATAGCCGGGCTCGGTATTCGAAGGACGAAGCGGTCGTTGGCGCCGGCGGCGATGGCGCGCTCGAGGTAGAGCTGGACCCACCCGTCCCGACCAGGCTCGATCGCGTCACCCGCGAGCACGATGACCCGGCATCCGACTTCTGCAGTGCCCGTATGCAGAAGGACCTCTGCACCGTGACGCAACGCTCGCGGCGCAGACGCGAGGACGCGGACATGCGCGTCGATGCGCCTCGTCGATTGCAGCAGCTGTGGCGGCGAGAGCACGTCGCCGCGCGCCACCTCGCTCTTATCGACTCCTGTCAGATTCACGGCCACCCTGGTCCCAGGCGGCGCGCTCTGGACATTCTTGTTGTGCCTCTGGAGGCCGCGGACACGTACCAGCCGCCCACGTGGCACCACCTCGAGCTCATCGCCGGCTGTGAGGGTGCCGTCGGCAAGGGTGCCCGTCACCACCGTGCCGAATCCGCTCATCGTGAACACGCGGTCGACGGGCAGCCTCGGCCGCCCCAGGTCCAATCGCGGCTCAGCAGCGTCGAGCAGCCTGTCGAGAGCATCAACCAGGGCCGAAAGGCCCTCGCCTTCCGTTGCCGACACCGGGATCACCTCAGCGTCCGCCAGTGCGGTGCCGGCGATCGTCTCGCGCACCTCAGCGATGACGAGCTCGAGCCACGGTGCGTCGACGAGGTCGGCCTTCGAAAGCACGACGATGCCTCGACGCACCTCGAGCAGGTCGATGATCTCGAGGTGCTCGCGGGTCTGCGGCATGACTCCTTCATCCGCCGCAACGACCAACAACACGGCGTCCAGGCCTTGGGCGCCGGCGAGCATGTTGCGCATAAAGCGCGCGTGGCCGGGGACGTCCACGATGCCGATCTCGCGACCGCTGGGCAGCACCATGTGGGCGAATCCCAGGTCGATCGTCATGCCGCGGCGCTTCTCTTCCGCGAGGCGGTCCGGGTCGATGCCCGTCAGTGCGGTTATCAGGGTCGACTTGCCATGGTCGATGTGTCCGGCGGTGCCGACGACGAAACCCCCGTTGCCCTGCCGAGGGCTCGCACTCACCGCCGCAGGCTCCGCGCTGCGACCTCCACTGCGTCGATCAGCGTTTCATCTTCGCCTCTCAACACCGTCCTCGGGTCGAGGCAGCAGGCGTCGTTCTCGATGCGGGCGATCACGGGCGGGTCTCCACGCCGAAGGGCGGTGGCCAGGCGCGACGCGGGACCTTCCAGCGCGACCAGCATCGTGGGAATGCCGTGCCCTGGCACTGATCCGCCGCCGACCGCTGACTCGCCCGCGATGACGCGCGATGCGACCCCCCGGTCCTCCAGCTTCACCGACCAAAACGCGGCGCGCCTGCGCACCTCGTCGACCGGCACTCGCAGCATCCTCTGGACGGGGATCTCGTCGGCGCGGCCCGAAAGCCGCTGCTTGAGCGTCGCCTCCAGGGCCGCAAGCGTCAGCTTGTCGATGCGCACCACTCGCGCTAGCGGATGTCGCGCCATCTTGCGCACGCCCGTAGCGCCCGCCTCTGTCGCCGCAAGCACGATGCCGGCTTGCGGTCCGCCCATCAACTTGTCCCCCGAGAACGTGACGATGTCGCAGTGCTGCAGCGAGTCGGCGATTGTCGGCTCGTCGGCGATGGGCTCGACAGCGCCGCTCCCAACGTCATCGAGGAGGAGCAGCCCACGCGGACGCGCCACTGCAGCCATCTCCGCGAGCCCCGCGGATTCGGTGAACCCTGCGACGCGGAAATTCGACGTATGGACCCTCAACAGGGCCGCGGTGCGCGGCGTCACCGCCTCCTCGAAGTCAGCCGCCCGGGTACGGTTGGTGGTCCCCACCTCCACCATTCGAGCGCCTGACATGCGCATCACGTCAGGCATGCGGAACGAGCCGCCGATCTCCACGAGCTGGCCCCGCGACACGATGACCTCGCGGCCCTTGCATAGCGCGGTCAGCGCGAGCAGCACGGCAGCCGCGTTGTTGTTGACCACCAGCGCCGCCTGGCAATCGAAGAGCGCGGTCAGCAACCCCGCCACCAGCGCCGACCGTTCGCCCCGGCGGCCGGTCTCGAGATCCAGCTCGAGGTTCGTATAGGCGGCAGCCGCCGCGGCCACCGCGTCGACCGCTGCTCGAGAAAGCGGGGCGCGGCCGAGGTTGGTGTGGAGGATCACGCCGCTCGCGTTGATGACCCGGCGCAGCGCCGGGGCCATCGTCTTGCGGAGGCTGGCTTCCACCTGGTCGAGACGCTCCGCATCTGTTACAGCAGTCCCGTTCCGCTCGGTCGCGACCTGCTCCCTCAGCGCCACGACCACGCTCGCGCGCCCGAAATCGGCCACGAGGGCCGCATAGCCCGGCTGGTTGATCAGGGTCCCGACGGCAGGCAGGGTGTTAGCCCCGCCAGGCCCGGGATTGCGTAGCCGCTGCATTGACCCAATGAGATTAGGCTCGCAGGGGTGTAGAACGGCGACATGACCAGCGCGAGCAGGTTCGCGCCCTGGAAGAGCTGGAAGAGAAAGAAGATGACGAAGAGGCCAATCCAGATGTCCCGCCGGCGCGCGTAGACGTTGACGAAGAACCGCGGATTGCGGCTGCGGAACAGGGTTTCGACGACTTCCCAGCCGTCGAGGCCTGGGATTGGCAGCAGCTGGAACGCGAAGATCGAAAGGTTCAGAAAAACGATCGCGTAGAGCGTGGCGCCGATCAGCCCGGTCGACAGGGTGAACGTCGAGGGGAGGCCCGCGGCGCTCAGAAACCGCCACAGCCCGCCCAGCACGATCGCCACCAGCAGGTTTGCCGCGGGGCCGCCGAGCTCATGGACCAACCGCTGGCGCATCGAGCTGATCCGGTTCGGCTGGACAGGCACGCGCCGGCCCCAGCCGACGAGTGCGACGAACACGGCGATCACGCCGAGCGGATCCAGGAAACGGCGCGGGTCGAGCGTGAAGTAGCCGAAGTACCTGACAGAGCGGTCGCCCTGGAAGTACGCGGCCGCGCCGTGACCCATCTCATGCACCGGGATGGCGACGAGAAGGGCGGGCACGAGCACCAGCGCCGCCAGAACGAAGGCGACGAATCCGCTCACTCTATGGGGATCTTGCCCACGCGCCTGGGTGAGCGGCGGCGAGCCGCCGGGCGCGATGAGGATCTCGGTTGCGCGCGCCCGGTTGGTGGAGCGGCCACCCTGTTCTCGTAGATCAGCATGAGTGCGGTTATCAGCTCACGCTGGGCGTTGAGCAGATGGACCTGCGCTGCAGGGGGCACCATGTCGGACACCACGTGCGTGACACGAGAACCGAGCTCGTTGATCAGCTCGATCAGGCGCTCGCCATCACGTGTCATCGTCGCTCCCCTTTGACCTTGCGGCCGCCGGCAGACTCGCCCGCCGCACCTGATTCAACCCGGCGCGCGAACCGCACGCGCAGCTCCCCATCCTTGATGGTGGCGCCAGCCGTGTCACGCTTGGCCAGCACGGTCGGCAGCGCGATCTCCCGCCTGTAATTGCCCATCGTCACGAAGAGCTCTCCGTTGTGGCGGCTCAGGTCGACATTGGAGCGATCCGCAAAAGGGACCTTCAATGTGAGGACGTAGTCCGAGCCATCCTTGTCGATTCTCTGCGGGCTCGTCGTCGCAAAGAACTCGGCCGGGTCGCGGGTCCCATAGGTCGCTTTGGCCATGCGCAGCAGCATCGTCTCTCCAACGACCTCCTGGTCGAAAAGGGGCACGTTCAGTATCGGGATACCGACGAAGGACTGTTCGACCTCCGCCTCGTACCGCTTGTGAATCTGCTGCCATTTCTTGAAAAGCTCGTCGTGCACCTCGGCCGGCAGCAAACGATTGACGACAACCGCGTCGGTCACATAGCCGAAAAGACTCAGGTAGCTGTACGCGCGCTTGGCCTCCTTGACGACCATTTTTTCGAGGTTGAGCACGATGCGCACGGTTGTGATGGCCGGATCCGTCAGCACCTTGCGCATGCCGCCCAGGTCCAGCAGCAGGTCTTTCAACGATGCGTAGACCTCGTCAGATGGAAGAGGTATTCCCATCATCGGCTGCAGCATTGGTCGCGCCAGGCGCATCGCGCGCCGCTCCCACGGGTAGATCTTGTCGAGCCACCACTTGGCCGCATCAGGAAATGTGAGGAGCTGGAGAGTTTCTCCCGTCGGGGCGCAGTCGACGATGAGGACGTCGTGTTCATTGCGCTGCGCGTAGTGCTTGATCCACATGAGCGATGCGATCTCGTCCATTCCCGGCGGGTTGGCCACCTCCTCGGCGACCACCTCATCGAGGCCTTGCGTCGAAAAGACCTCGACGGCGTACTCGTGCAGCTTTGCCCAGTGACGCTGCATCTCGTGGAGCGAGGAGACCTCGTGCGCCCACAGGTTCTTCGAGATCGGCGTGAGGTCCGTGCCCAGCTCGATGTCGAACGAATCGCCGAGCGAGTGGGCAGGGTCTGTGCTCATCACCACGGTGCGGTAGCCGGCGCGGGCGCACTGGACGGCCGTGGCGGCGGCGACCGACGTCTTGCCAACTCCACCTTTGCCCGTAAACAGGATGACGCGCACAAATTGAGTGTATCCGTGAACGCCGACCTCCCCGCTCGCAGGGGAAGTCGGCCTTCCTTTGGGGCCCCCGCGCCGAAGGCGTGGGGCGGGTCGGCGGGAGGGGCGTCTGTGCACTTAGCCCTCTTTCTGAGGTACGTGGTTCGAGACCAGCGTCTCGACGTCACGGGATCGTGATCATCACCTCGGCCGCGGCCGGGTTATTTGATGATCAGGGGCACCGCAAAAGAGCCGACCGCGAGGAGCACGATCATCGCCGCGCCCACCACGAGCAGGCGGACCAGGTCTTTGGTGAAGTAGGGGACGCGGTCGAGAGGAATCGCGGGGTCGCCTGACTCGATGACACGCTGTCCGCCTCGCTTCTTGACCACCTGGTTGCGCGCACCAAGCGACATCTCCACGGCGCGCACCGTTGCCTGGTCTCCGCCGACGCGGGCCTGAGACACGCTGCGCTGCGTGAGTGGAACGCCGGGGGCGCCAGGGGTGCCGGCGGCTCTGACCGGTGGGCGGAACTTGCCGCGCGCCTTCTTCTTGCCCTTGCGACTCATCAGGTGACGAGTTTAGGAGGTTGGGGACTCGGGGCGGTTGGGGCCTGGAGTATTTGCCCCCCTCCGGCCCTTCGGGACCTCCCCACGCCTGCGGCGCGGGGAGGATCCGCTAGAGGTTTAGAACAGGCAGGCGGTGCTGGAGCGTTTGGTGGGTCGTGGAGTGCGATTCTTTGGGGGATCCGCCTGCCTGTCGTTGGGCCGTGGGACTCAACCGAGTAAGACGTGGGCTACGACATATTGTGTCCCGCGCGCAGTTATACCGCTGAATGTGGGGACTGTCAAGCCCTAACAGGCATTCTTGCCAATAGCCGTGGCCTACGGCGTTGCCGTTTGTAAGACGATATACGCCGATGTCCGGGCTGCCCAATCGACCGCCGCCCGGCGCGGGCAGTCAATCGTTCGAGCCCGCGCCGCCAAAGCGGCCCGCCCCGATGCAGCCGGTGGGGTTGCGGTGGTTGCCTTTCGTCTTCGGCGCAGGCGCGGTGTTCTGGCTCGTCCAGCTCGCGCAGTTCGCAGCGATTATCGCTGCGCCTGCCGGCCGCGACCAGCTCCATCAGGCGCTCGTCCAGGCTGGAGTGAAAGGCGACCTGTCGACGCTTCTCGTCTTCGAAGCAATCCTCGTTTTCTTCTTCGTGATTGTCGCCGCCATTCTTCACGCGACGGCCTACTTTGGCTTGAAGGCGCGCAAGCCGTGGGGTTGGATTGCCGCAGTCATCGTGGCTGCAGCATGGTCGTTGATACTCGTCGGGATCCCTGTGCTCGTCATGTTGATCAGGTCCAGCACCCGCCACGCATACGGGATTCCCTAGGCAGCCCTAGCTGACAGGTTCCGGTTGCACGCGCAGACGGATCGGTCCTAGAAGAATCCAGAAGCCCGCGCAGGGCCCGCCATCTGCGCCACCGAGCTGGTCACCTGCAGCTTGGTGTTGCCCTCGATGAAGTCGGTGCGCGGAATCAGCGCCGGCAGATACGACTGGTACGCGACGTCGAAGAACACCGTGCCCACGCCGGTGATCAGGGCCACCGCGTAGAGCTGCTGCATCGACAGGACGTTGAGCGCGAACGCGATAGGCACGCTGGCGAGGGCCAGCAGTCTTCCGATGTCGCGAGCGATCATGATCGGCCGCCGCCGCAACCGGTCCACGTAGACGCCGGCTATCAGCCCCAGCAACGGGAACGCCAGGTTCTCGCAAGCTGCAAGCAGTCCGACCTGGAAAGGGGTCGCGCCGAGCACCAGGATCGCGACGGTCGGCAGCGCGAGCAGGCTGACCTGGCTGCCTATCTCGCTGATGCCCTGGCCGGCCCAGAGCTTTAGGAACTCGCCGTCGCGCCAAAGCCTGCCACCAAGCATGGGGCGTTATTTTTAGTCTGAGGGTGTGGCTGGTGGGCCGGCCGAGAGATTCGGTGATCCAGGGGTCCCTCCCGCGACTTCGTCGCGGGGACCCCAGAGGACGGGCCGAGTAGCGGAGCGCGCGCATCGCCAGATGCGTAAGCGAGCAACGGAGGTCGCAACAACGCAGATGGGCCGCATGGGCGCCGAAGATCCGGTCGGCATCGCCGGCCGCACCCTCACTCAGACTTCTGTCGTCAGCTCCGCGTATTCCTCTTCGCTGATCAGCTCATCGAGCTCGCTCGGGTCTTCGATCAAATGACGGATCAGAAAGTGGCGTCTTACGAGCCCCTTTTTAGCCCCCTCGGGGCCGCCGACCGCAAGTCCCAAGGCGGCCCTGCCGTTAGAGGGGACATGCGCTATGTGCTGCTCGTGATCCTGATCGGCCTCCTGGTGTTCCTTTCGAACCAGCTGTGGATCCTGTTCGAGGGAGCGCCCCTCTTCTAATAAGGACTCGCCCGGCGTCTAGGCCGGATTTACTCCGGCCGTCACTCTGGCGTCCAATTCAAAACAACTCCAGCGTGGTGGCTAACCGGTGGGGGTTCCGCGGGGGAGGCCCGCTTCCCCCGCGCCTCAGTTCGTCTTTCCAATTCGAAAAAACACGACGTCGCCATCTTTCACGCGATACTCGCGACCCTCGACACGCAGCTTTCCGGCCGCGCGAAGGGCGTCCATTGAGCCGGCGGCGACGAGCTCGTCCACCGAGGTCACCTCGGCGCGGATGAAGTGCTTTTCGAAGTCGGTGTGGATCTTGCTGGCCGCGACGGGTGCCGGCGCGTCCTTCTCGCAAGGCCACGCCCTCACCTCCGGCTCGCCGGCGGTGAAATAAGTGATGAGGCCGCCCGCTTCCCAGACGGCTCGCGCGATCCGGCCGAGCCCCGACTCGTCGATGCCGTAGCCGGCGCGCATCTCGGCCTGCTCGGCCGGGTCGAGCTCGCCTAGCTCGGCTTCCAATCGCGCCGATAGAACTATCGCCGGCGCCTCCTGCGCGTTTGCCAGCTTGACGACCCTGGCAGCCGGCTCGCCCCCACCGGGCAGCAGTTCGTCGGCTGCGTTGGCGACGAAAACCGCGGGTTTCATCGTCACCGGGAAGACGCCCATCAGCAACGCGCGCTGGTCGGGCTCGAGGTTCAGCGTGCGCAGCTCCTTGCCGCCGTCGAGGTGCTCCTTGGCGATGGTCAAGACGTCGTGCTCACTCTGCGCGTCCTTCTTTCCCGCGCGCGCTTCTTTCGCGACGATCTCGAGCCTTCGCTCAACCGAAGCGAGGTCCGCGAGGACGAGGTCGAGCGCGAACTCCTCCAGCTCGGCCGCGGGATCTGGCTCAGGACCGAAGCACCGGGCGACCTTGACCAGGACGTCCGCTTGGCGCGCGAAGGCGACCCGCTGGGCGCGGCTTCCAGGCGGGGTGTCTTCGACGCGGACCTGGGCGGGGGTAACCTTCAGCGGCTTCACCGCCGCGGCCAGGCGATCGAGGCGTTCGTCGGGCACATCGACCATGCCGACGCCATCGGCTCCGCGCCCCGATGTCAGCGCATTGAACAGCGTGGTCTTGCCCGACCCGGTCGGGCCGACTATCGCTACGTTGACCGGCAACTAGCTTTTTTCCAGCTCGAACGTTTTGTGAAGGACGCGGACGCCCTTCTCCACCTGGTCTCGTGCCACCAGGCAGGTGATCCGTATCTCGGACGTGCTGATCATCTCGATGTTGATACCCGCATCGGCCAGTGCGCGGAACATCCGCCCCGCGATGCCGGGGGTGCCGAGCATGCCTGTACCCACTATCGACAGTTTCGCGATGCCACCAGCAGAAGCGATGCTCCTCGCGCCTATCTTCTTAAGCGCCGTCCTGACGAGCTTTACCGCCGCCTTCAGGTCCGACTCCGCCACTGAGAAGGTGAGGTCGGTGTGACCCGAGCGGCCAATGTTCTGCACGATGACGTCGACCGAGATGCCGGCCTTACCCAGCGGCTCGAAGATCGCCGCGGCCACGCCAGGTCGGTCGGCGACGCCGAGGACGGTGATCTTCGCAACGTTGGTTTCTTGTGCGATCCCGCGCACGCGTTGTCTTTCTTCCATCGGCACCTGGGCGACGATCATGGTACCGACGCCGTCGTGGAAGCTCGATCGGACATGGATCCGAACGCCATACAGCTCGCCGATCTCAACCGCGCGCGGGTGCATCACGCGCGCGCCCACCGCCGCCAGTTCGAGCATCTCGTCATAACGGATGTAGGCCAGCTTCCGCGCCGTGCGCACCACCCGAGGATCCGCGGTGAAGATGCCGTCGACATCCGTGTAGATCTCGCATGAATCCGCCTTCAACGCAGCGGCCAGCGCCACGGCGGTGGTGTCGGATCCTCCCCTGCCCAGTGTGGTGATCTCCAGGCTCTCCGTCACACCCTGAAAGCCGGCGACCACCGGCACCTTGCCTTCCCGCAGGGCTTCGAGGATCCGCCCAGGGTTGATGTCCTGGATGCGAGCTCTCGAGTGTTGAGCGCTTGTGCGCACCCCCGCCTGCAGGCCAGAAAGCGATATCGCCGGCACGCCCATGCCCTCGAGGCACATTGCGACCAGCGGCGCCGTGATCGTCTCGCCGTTCGCAACGAGCATGTCGAGCTCGCGGGCAGGCGGCTCGGGGTTGACGCTTTGCGCGAGAGCGATCATGCGATCTGTCGTGTGGCCCATCGCCGACACGACGACGACGACCTGCTCTCCTCTTTTAACAGTGGCTGCGATGCGGCGGCTCACCCGCCGGATGCGTGCGGCGGTCCCCACCGAGGTACCGCCGTACTTCTGGACGATCACAGAGTCCTGAACATCCCCTTGTCGGTGACCCGAGTGACGAGGCCGCGGCCATGCTGTGGAGCCGCAGCGGCCATCGCTTTCGCGATACGCGCAGCCATCGCGGGCGGGCAGAACGCAAACACGCTGGGGCCGGCGCCGCAGATGGCCGCGCCGTACGCGCCCGCAGTGTCGGCGGCGTGAAGCACGTCCTGCGTCCACGGGTAAAGGTGCAGCCGGTGAGGCTGGTGGAGCCTGTCTCTCAGCGCGTGTCCCAGTAGCGATGGTCGCTTGGCGGAGATGGCGCGCACGAGGAGAGCGGCGCGGGCGATGTTGAACACCGCGGACTCACGCGAAACCTCATCAGGCAGCACAGCGCGTGCCTTCTCAGTCGGAACCGGGGCGTGAGCGACGAAAAGCGCAAGCCCCCAGCCGGGATTGGGAAGCTTCTCATCGAACTGTTCGGAAACGATACGGATGCCGCCCGCCGCGGACGCGGCCACATTGTCGCGATGACCCTCGTCGGCGCCGGCGTCGATCACGTGACTCTTCACATCCCAAGGGCTCGCGAGCGCAGACGCGGCCAGGCGAGCCGCCGCGCTGCTGCCGAGCCCGACGCCCATGGGGATCTCGCTGCGAACCCGGCCCTTCATGGCGAGATGGGAGAACGGGTTGACGTGAGACATCAGGTATTCCGCGCCTTCTCCTTCGTAGTCCCACGAGGGGAAGTCGGCAGGAGTCGCCTCGACCTCGAGCCATAGGTCGATCGCCATGGCCATGCAATCGAAGGCCGGACCCATGTTGGCGATTGACGCCGGGGCGCGAACGCGCATCAGCTCAGGCCCAGCGCGTGCGACACGATGCTCATAGCTTCAAGACCTTAGCGAGTGTGCGCGCATCTCCGTCAAGCTCGATTGGCGGTTCGACGTTCTTCAGTGCCGCGTCGGGATCTTTGAGCCCCGATCCGGTGAGCACGACGACGGTGATCGCGTCTTTGGCGATCTTGCCTTCCCGAACCAAACGGAAAAGGAGCGCCAGCGGAGCCGCCGACGCCGGCTCGGCAAACAATCCCTCGCTGCTGGCCAGCTGGACCTGAGCGGAAAGGATCTCGGTGTCGGTGACCGCGGCGATCATCCCGCCCGACTCGTCACGCGCGCTGGTGGCGCCCTCCCAAGATGCAGGGTTGCCAATCCGGATCGCCGAGGCGACGGTCTTCGGCTGCGCAACCGGATGGCCGTTCACAATCGGGGCCGCGCCTTCGGCCTGAGCTCCCACCATCCTGGGCAGCCGGGTCGACCGCCCGGCGGCGTGATACTCGCGGAATCCCTTCCAGTAAGCGGTGATGTTGCCGGCGTTGCCGACGGGCAGGATGAGGTAGTCGGGCGCATCGCCCAACACGTCTACGATCTCGAACGCCGCGGTCTTCTGGCCCTCCAGGCGGTTGGGGTTGACCGAGTTCATGAGCGCCACGTTGTACCGGCTGGTGAGATCGCGCACGGTCTCCAGGGCCGTGTCGAAGGTGCCCTTGAGGGCGATCACCTTAGCCCCGTACATGAGGGCCTGCGACAGCTTGTTCATTGCGATCTCGCCCGAGGGCACGACGACGATGGCGCGGACGCCAGCCCGCGCGGCGTAGGCCGCCATCGACGCCGATGTGTTTCCCGTGGACGCGCACATCAGCACCCGGCTCCCAGCTTCCAGGGCCTTTGCGACGGCCACGACCATGCCGCGGTCCTTGAACGATCCGGTCGGGTTCAACCCCTCGTACTTGAAGTAAAGGTTCTTCAGCCCGAGAGCCTTGCCGATGTTCCGGCTTGGCACCAGGGGAGTCGAGCCCTCCTGGAGGTCGATCTCGGGAGTCGTGGGCCCGACGGGCAGGTGCTCGCGGTAGCGCGCGATTACGCCCACAGTTGTCAGAACACCCGCAGAAACGCCGACACCGCGTGCACCGGCTCCAGTTTCGCGATCGCAACCCGCGCCTTCTGCAGGCTCGCGTCGCTGGAGGGATGCGTGGTCACTACGATCTCCGCTGTCCGCTCCTCCACCCACGCGCCCTTCTGAATGAAGCTCGAGATGCTGACGCCCTCCGCGGCGTACACCTGCCCGATGGCCGCCAGCACGCCGGCGCGATCATCGACGCGAATCCTGTAGTACGCGCGTGTCATCACCTCGCCCATCGGGATCACCGCGATCCGATCGTCGAAACTGAACGACGGGCGGCTCTGCACGCCACGGCGGATCGAGCGGGCGAGGTCGATGAGGTCTCCAACCACAGCGGAGGCGGTCGGCCGGCCGCCGGCGCCCTGGCCGACCAGCAGCACCTGTCCAACGAGGTCGCCTTCGACGAAGACCGCGTTGGTGGCGCCTTCGACCTGGGCCAGCGGATGGTCGAGGGGGACCATCGCGGGATGGACGCGGGCCTCGATCCGGCCGGGGTGACGCTGGGTGTGCGCGATGAGCTTGATGGCGTAGCCGAGCTCGCGCGCGTACCGGAAATCCACCGGCTCGATACCCTCGATGCCCTCGCGGAAGATGTCGTCGGGGCGAACCTTTATCTCGTACGCGATGGAACCAAGGATCGCGAGCTTGTAAGTCGCATCAAACCCGCCCACGTCGTCGGTGGGGTCGGCCTCCGCAAACCCCGCAGCCTGCGCCTCTCGCACGGCTTCGTCGAGAGAGAGGTTCGCGGCGGCCATTCGGCCGAGGACGTAGTTGGTGGTCCCGTTGATGACGGCGGACAGCCGCTCGATGCGGTTCGCTTGAAGGTCGGTGCGAAATGTGCTGATCAGCGGAATCCCACCCCCGACCGCAGCCTCGAAGTACACGTCGACGTTCTTCTCGGCGGCGAGATCGAGCAGGTCGGGACCGTGCTTGGCCATCACCACCTTGTTGGCAGTCACCACGTGCTTCCCGGCGCGAATCGCCCGTTCAAGGTATCCCCGCATGGGCTCTTCCCCGCCGGCCACCTCGACGATGACGTTGATGTCCGGGTCGTCGAGCAGGTCCGCGGGATTGGCGGTGATCAGCTCCTTGGCGACCTCGACCGAACGCCGTTTCGCCGGGTCGCGTACGAGCACGCGTTTCAAGCAGAGCTCGACCCCCGCCCGTCGCGCCAGCTGCGACTGCCACGTGAGCATTCGCTCGGCGACCTGCGTGCCCACGGTCCCAAGACCGATGAGGCCGACGTTGAGAGGGGCGGATGCCATCGGCGCTATTCTCCCTGCCGTGACCCTGGTGCTGCGCGAGGCCGATGTAGAGCGGGTGATCCAGATGGACCCGGTGATCGCGGCAGTGGAGTCAGCGATGCGCGAGCTGGGCGCCGGCATCGCCCAGAACGAGCCTCGCCGGCGAGCGTTCGCCCCGGGCGGAATGCTGAACGTGATGTTCGCCTCATATCCCGGCGGCGGTTGCACCGGGCTGAAGGCCTACACGGTGGCCGCCGGCCGCGTTCGGTTCCTGGTCGTGCAGTTCGCGCTCGACGGCTCCCTCCAGGCGCTGATCGAGGCCGACCTAATGGGCGCTTACCGCACCGGCGCGGCGTCCGCAGTCGCAGTTCGAGCGCTCGCTCCTCAGGCGCCGGCCACGGTGGCCCTGATCGGCGCCGGCCGACAGGCTGCCACCCAGGCGCTGGCAATCTCCCGCGTCATCGAGATCAAGGAGCTTCGGGTTTTCAGTCGCGACCCGGCACACCGGGCCGCCTTCGCCGCCGAGCAGGCAAAGCGGCTTGGCATCAGGGTCACCGCCACGCCTAGCGCGGAGGCGGCCGTGCGAGGAGCAGATGTCGTAGTCACGATGACGACGAGCTCCGTGCCGGTGATCGAGGCGTCCTGGGTCGCGAGCCACGCATTGGTGGTTGCCGCCGGCTCTAACTTTCCAAGTCGAACCGAGGTCCCTGCCGAGCTGGTGACCATGGCGCAGTCGGTGGTGGTGGACCAGCGGGAGGCGGCTCAGCTCGAAAGCGGCGACCTGATCCAGGCGGTGGCCGCCGGCAAATTCGACTGGGAGCGCGCCACCGATCTTGGCTCTGTGCTCACGGGAACCTGGAAGAAGCCCGAACAGCCGGGCATCACCCTGTTCGAGTCGCACGGCCTGGCGCTGTGGGACCTGGCGGCAGCGACCGTGGTGGTGGCCGCAGCGCGAGAGCGCCGGCTCGGGGAGGAGCTGGAGCTCTTCTCGCCTGTCTAGGGCTGGATGTGGCCCGGGATGGATTGCGGCGCCAGCGCGCCGAGCTGGAGGGCGGAGCCGACCAGGTACGCCGCTACCAGGATGATCACCAGGGCCGCGCTCGCCGTTGTGTAGAGGAGCCAGGCCGGAGGTCCGGTGCCGGCGATCCGGACCATGAGGTCTGACCAATCGGGGCCCCGACGGGGGCTCCAGTTGTCTACCGTGGTCCGGATCATCCGGCCAAGGTCGTCTTCGGAGGGTATAGCCGACCCTCCCTGTGTGGGTTTATCTTCCACGTAGGGCACCTTCACTACTCGAACGCTTCTGTTCCCAGTCTTGGTCGCTCCCAGTCGCTTTTCTCATGATCGCGACCGCTTTGGCGATCCTGGAAGCCACAGTACCGGCGGGCACCCCCAGCACCGAGGCGATCTCCTCCCGCGTCAGGCCGTCGTAGTAGTGGAGGATCACCGCGGCCCTCAGCTTGGGGCTCAGGGCGGTCAGAGCCTTCGTCACGACGTCCCTGGCCTCGGCTCGATCGTAGTCGCGGCGGTCGGGGGCCACGTAAAGGCGAGCGGGCAGGAAGCGCGCCAGCTTCTGCCGGCGCAGGTGGGAGATCGCGAGGTTGATGCCGATCCGGCGCAGCCACGCGCCCGGAGGCGCCGTCGGCGTGTAGCGGTCGCGGGCCCGGTAGGCCCGGACGAAAGTCTCCTGCGTCAGGTCCTCGGCGGCGGCGGCGTCGAGCACCACTGCGCGGATCGAGCGGTAGACGGAGCGGTACTCCTGGTCATAGAGCTGGTGGAACTGGGTCGCGGGATTGAGCTCTTGCTTGGGCTCATCCTTGCTCTCTGACACACGGTAAGTGTGATGGGAAGCGAGGTCGGTGTCGTGGCGAACGCCGTTCCCGACCATCTGTGCCCAAATGGCCCTGTCAGACGCCAGCGGATGCGACCCACTGTGCCCAAACGGCCACACCCGGTGTCGTTTACTTGGTGCCGGCGCCGACGATCAGCTCCGTGCCGGCCTCGAAACCGCCATCGCCCTCGAAAGCACGAAGCTCCTGTTCGATCTCCTCCCAGGCCGCGTCCTGCTCCGCCGCCGGCAACGCGGCCAGCATCTGCTGCAGGGCGCCGAATGATTCCCTCTCGAAACGGACGCACTCGGCCGCTGATGCGAGCTTCAGCGGGTTTCGCACCGCGTGTGCGGCCACACCCTTGAAGCCGGCGCGGCGGAGCGTGTCCTCCATCACACCGGCGGCGCCAAGGCTGAATGGCCCCGGCATCCCCGGCGCCGGTGGGGCGATCTTGGCTCGCCGCCGGATGATCGAAATGGGAATTGAGAAGAAGCGGTTCTGGTCGGGGGTTGAGAAGCCGGCCAGCAGCACACGTCCGCCATCCTTGAGTGCGCGGTGAGCATTGCGCAGCGCCCCGTCACGATCGGGAAAGTAGATCAGGCCCAGTCGCGAAACCACCGCGTCGAAGGACGCGTCGGGCACGTCGGGATTCTCGCCATCCATGACCCGCGTCTCGTAGTTCGTGAGGCCGCGTTCACGCGCGGTCTGTGCGGCGAACTCAAGGATGTTCGAGGAGATGTCGGTTGCAAGGACGTGGCCTGACGGCCCGACCCGCTCAGCCGCCGAAAGCGAGGGCTCACCCGCGCCCGCTGCGAGGTCGAGCACCCGGTCGCCCGGCTGTAGCTTCGCCTGGTCGAGCATGGTTTCGGTGATCGGGCCCAGCCACGCTTGCAAGGTCGGCGTCCAGCGGCGCCATGCCGCTGCGGCGTTTTGCCATTGCTGACGCGTGGTCTCTTTGAAGGCGACTGGATCGAAGCTCTGTTGCACGACCGAGGGCAGAGTACGCCGGAAAGGATCGTGGCGCGTCGAAACCAGGGAGGCCGGCGCTAGCGCGACCACGTGGGCGCGATTGGCTAGAACGATTGCGCGGGACAGGGCCATTTGTGCCCGAATGGCCCTGTCAGGCAGTGGTGGGCGACCCGGGACTCGAACCCGGATGAGTTACCTCACACGCCCCTCAAACGTGCGCGTCTGCCAGTTCCGCCAGCCGCCCAGCTGAGCCGATTGATTCTAGCGAAGGCCAACTGCAGTGGTACCCGCGGCAAGACTCGAACTCGCAACCTCCTGATCCGAAGTCAGGCGCTCTATCCATTGAGCTACGCGGGCGGGCATTCAATGGTATGGAACCCGGACGCTGCAGGCCGGGTCGCTACCCGACGGCGACGTATCGCTGGTGGTTCAATCCCCACGCCGCATAGCGCACCAAACCCACCGCGCGGTAACGCTGGCGCCCTGCGCGCGTCTCGCCATTCTCGATGGCCTTGCGCAGCGCTTCAGGGGTCGTACCCGCGAATTCGGTGAACGCGCGGCCGACCGCATCCACTATGTGGGCGTCTGAACAGCCGAGCTCGGCCGCACCGAGGCCCAGGTTCAAACGGTGAGCGAGCTGGTTGAACACGTAGAAGCCCGGCGTGGCGTTCTCCACCTCAACACCGTCGAAGTCGAGGTCAGCCGCCAGCCAGCCCACACCGTGCACCGGGCCGCTTCGCACCTGGCGCGTGGTGCGCCAAAACGGATGCGCGGCGATGGCCAGGCCACCCTGGTCGTGAATCGCATGGACGGTCGCAGCCGCTGACATGCCCGGCTTCACTCGACGCTCGAGAAACAAACCGATGATGTGGCCTTCGCGGCTCGAAACCTCTTCGCCCACGATCACGTGAAGGCGCTTTCGCTTGGCTGCGTGCTCGACAGCTCGCAGCGCTCCTTCAATCGTGTCGTGGTCTGTGACCGCGATCACATTCAGCGCCGCGCGGCGCGCGGCGTGCTCGACCAGCTCGGACGGCGACGGCCAGCCGTCGCTGGCGGTTGTGTGCATGTGAAGGTCGGCTCGGCCCCAAGGAACCATGAGTGTGCATCCTACGCCCGACGGCCTTACCATCGACCTTTCCACATTCCTTTATTCCTTCTCCAGTCCAAGACACAAGTTGGGAGGTGCCTGCGATGGAAGGCTTGATGCAGGATTACGAGCTATCTCTTCAACACGTGCTCTGGCGGCTGGAACGCCTCCACCAACGCAAGGAGGTGGTCACCAAACAGGAGCAGGGGGTCCACCGCATCACCAACGGGGAGATGGTGCCGCGGATCAACCGCCTTGCCGGCGCCCTGAAGCGGCTCGGCATCAAGCCTGGCGACCGCGTGGCGACATTGGCCTGGAACAACTACCGGCACCTCGAGCTCTATTACGCGGTGCCCTGCATGGGCGCGGTGCTCCACACGCTCAACCTGCGGCTGTTCCCTCAGCACCTCGAATTCGTCATCAACGATGCCGAGGACAAAGTCCTTTTTGTCGATCAAACCCTCTTGCCGCTGCTCAAGCCCCTCATCGGAAAAATCCCGAGCGTGAAGCACTTCGTCGTGATGGGCAACGGCACGCCCCTGGGCGATCACGGCCTCGGTGAGACGCTCGATTACGAGACTCTTCTGGAGGCCGAGACAGACGCCTACCCGTGGCCCAAGCTGTCGGAGCGGATGGCCGCGGCGATGTGCTACACGTCGGGCACCACCGGCAATCCCAAGGGCGTCGTCTACTCGCATCGATCGCAGTTCATCCACACGATGGGCGTGCTGCAGGCCGACAATCTCGGCCTAACTGAAAAGGACGTGGTGTTTCCCATCGTGCCGATGTTCCACGCCAACAGCTGGGGCCTTCCATATGCATGCGGCATGGCCGGCTGCAAGGTTCTATTTCCCGATCGATTCATGGGCGACGCGAAATCCGTCGTAGATCTGGCAGACCAGGAAGGAGCCACCATCCTCGCAGGCGTGCCGACTATCTGGATCAACACCGCCGCGCTGTTGAAGCAGACAGGCCAGCGATTGCCCAAGGTTCACACCGTCATCTGCGGCGGCTCCGCCATACCGCGATCCCTGATGGAGTCGATGGATGCGCTCGGCCTGCGAATGCTGCATGCGTGGGGCATGACCGAGACGTCACCGCTTGGCAGCGTGGCGCGCCCGCGACAGGGCACGCCGCTTGACGACGAGCTCAACAAGCGCCTCACGCAGGGAATCGTCGTGCCCGGAGTGGAGATTCGAATCGTCGACCCCGCATCCGACGAAGTGCTGCCCTGGGACGGCGTTGCGTTCGGCGAGATCCAGGTGCGAGGGCCGTGGATCGCGCGTGGTTATTACAACGGCTACGACCCGGGCAAGTTGACTGAGGACGGCTGGTTCCGCACCGGCGACGTGGCGAAGATCTCCCCTGAGGGATACATACAGATCGTCGACCGCACGAAGGACGTGATCAAGTCGGGCGGCGAGTGGATCTCATCGGTCGACCTGGAGAACGCGATCATGTCCCACCCCAAGATCCTCGAGGCGGCCGTTATAGGCCTCGCGCATTCGAAGTGGGACGAGCGCCCTGTGGCTTACGCAGTGGCGCGGCCGGAGTTCAAGGGCCAGGTCACGCAGGAGGAAGTCCTCGAGTTCCTCCAGGGCAAAGTCGCCAAGTGGTGGTTGCCTGACGAGGTGCGATTCATCGACGAGGTGCCTAAGACCTCAGTCGGAAAGTTCGACAAGAAAGTGCTGCGAGCGAGCGCTGTTCCCATCAAGGAAAGCGCGGCCCCGGCGGGCAGGAAGTAATGCCTCATAACACCCAGGTGCACGAGCACACGATTCCGCGCGAGACCTTCCACTACAAGTGGGACAACTCGCTGCCTCCCGCGGTCGAGATCGCGGCGGGAGACGTGGTGCATTTCGACACCGAAGAGGTCACGTCGGGTCAGCTCAAGCAAGGTGACCCGGCTTCCAAGCTCGCGAACCTCGACTTCGACAAGCTCTATCCCCTCGGCGGCCCGGTCTTTGTCAAAGGCGCCAAGCCGGGCGACGTGCTCGAGGTCGAGATCCTGGCGTTGCGGCCGGGGTCCTGGGGGTGGACTGCCCTCCTGCCCGGCCTGGGCTTGCTGGCCTCGGATTTCCCCGACCCTTACGTCCGCTACTTCGAGCTCGGCCATCGAACGTCTGCCGAGCTGCGCAAGGACATCCATATCCCCATCGCCCCCTTCTGCGGAACCATGGGCGTCGCGACCGACGAGCCAGGGCAGCATGCCGTGCTGCCGCCGACCAAAGGCGCCGGCAACATCGATACCCGCCACCTCACCGCGGGCACGAAGCTGTACCTGCCGGTGTTCGTCGACGGCGGCATGTTCTCAGCCGGGGATTGCCACGGCGCGCAGGGAGATGGCGAGGTCTGCGTTACCGGGATCGAATGCCCGATGACATTCTCGCTGCGGTTCAACGTCGTCAAGGGCGGGTCCTTGCGACCGTGGAGCTTCCATTTTGTGACGCCGGCGGCGCCGCTCCAGCCGCGGAGCGATGCGGAGGGCTATCACGCCGTGTGCGCACTGGGCCCGGACCTGATGGAGAACTCTCGCAACGCGGTCCGCGACACGATCGCCTGGCTCGGAAAGGACCATGGCCTCAGCCGCGAGGACGCCTACATCCTCTGCAGCCTGGCCGGCGACCTCCGCATCAGCCAGATCGTGGACCAGCCGAACTTCGGGGTTTCTTTTTATATGCCGCTGAGCGTCTTCAAGTAAATACACAACGGGTTCGGGGCCCTGGTCGGAGCTTGCGCTCAAGCCGTCGCGGCACTGTGCGGCATACTGACTTCTCAGTAGGCCAAGGGTGAGTACGACACAACTCGGCAAGTATCCGATTGAGGCTGAGCTAGGGCGCGGAGCCATGGGCGTCGTGTACCGCTCGACGCATCCGCGCCTTGAGATTCCCGTGGCCATCAAGGTGCTCTCCGAGCAGTACTCGAGCGACGCCAGCTTCCGCCAGAGATTCCACCGTGAGGCGGCCACCGTCGCCGCCCTCAACCATCCAGGCATCGTCCGCGTCTACGACTTCGACGAGGACGGCCCTGTCCTGTTCATCGTCATGGAGTGGGTCGAGGGGCGCTCGATGCGCTCGTGGCTCGATGAATACGGGCGCTTCAGCGTCGACGTGTCGGTGGACCTGGTGCAGCAGCTGCTGTCAGCGGTCGGCGTCGCGCATGACTACGGCATCGTGCATCGCGACTTGAAGCCCGACAACATCCTGATCTCCAACCGCGGCAAGACCAAGATCCTCGACTTCGGCATCTCCAAGCTCATCGACGACAAGCACCAACTGACGGCGACGGGCAGCATGGTCGGCACACCTGCATACATGGCGCCGGAGCAGGTCAAGGGCGAGCAGGTCGACGCAAGCTCAGACATCTACTCGCTCGGCATGATTCTTTACGAGCTTCTGCACGGCGAGCCGCCATTCACCGGTCAGCTGCCCGCGGTGCTGCACTCGCAGGTGTTCGACCGTCCGCGGGCGTCGACGGCGATTCCTTCTCCGATCATGGAGATCATCTGGAAGGCGACAGCCAAGGATCGCAGTCAGCGGTTCCAGACCTGCGAGGAATTTTCCGGAGCGTTCCACTACATGCCGAAGCCGGCCGCGGCCCAGCCGCCGGCGGAGGCGATATCGGACCAGCTGCCAGTCACCGTGCACGAGGTCGACATGCCGAAGTCGACGCATCCGTTGCGCGCCGACAGCTCCAAGCCGCCGGGCGTATGCACGTTCAGCGACTGCGCCGAGCGCCGCGGGTGGGCGTGCGCGTACAAGGACCTCACGGGGCGCGAGTGCAAGAGCTGGTGGTGCCGCAAGCACATCCAGTTCATCGAGAGGACTCCGTTCTGCCCTCGCCACGCAAGCGTCATCCGCGCGCTCGCGCCGACTGCCAACACGATCTTCGAGATCAAGAACCGGCCCGCCGTCGACGACCGCGCGCTGCCGCTCGCGGCCCTGGTCGCTGAGGACGTCGACAAGGACGTCACCGAGCTCGTTCGGCGCCGCTATCAAAACCGCAAGGACGTCACGCTGGCCCGCGATCGCACTGTGCGCCAGACGTGGTCCGGCCGCAACGAGGTCGCGTGGGAGCGCAGCTGGTCGGCGCTGAAGAGCCAGGGCTATCTCGTGCGCATCGCGGTTCGAGTGACGACCGCTGAGCCTGACCTGGTTCAGCTGCTCATCGGAAACACGGTCGTGTTCAAGGAGCTGCCCGACTGGATCAGCCGGCGCCGCGAGGGTGAGCAGCCCGACCACGCCGACAGAGCGCGCTTCGGCAAAAAGCTGTTCGCGGCCATCCTCGAGCACGTCGACCAGCCGCAGCCGCTGCCCGCGTCGGCCATTCCCGCCAACGGGCAGGACATCGAGCCGCCTCCACCGCCGGAGATCAACCGCACGCTGATCGAGGGTATGGTCCTGCGTCTGGCTTCGACCGCCACGCGGTTCACCGGTTTCGAGGTGGCGGAGCAGCTGGCCCTTCCGTTCGCCGCCGTAGAGCCGATCCTCAAGGCGCTGACAGGCGCGAACTTCCTGGACGCGCTGGGGCTGGCGCCGGAGCAGGGCCCGTGGTTGGGCCGCCCGCTGCCTGAGCGCATGGCCTACGCGCTCACGAAGCAGGGCCGCGTTCGCAGCGATGAGATCGCCGCCGCCAGCACCCGTTACTCCGGACCGGCTCCGGTGTCGATGCACGAGTACAAGCTCGTCCTGGCCGAGGCTGCGAAGCCCGGCACGCTCGACCTGACCAAGGTCACCTTGGCGCTGCACGGGATCGAGCTCGCCCCCGGCGTGGTCGAGGCAGTGCGCGCGGCGGTGAACTCGCGCTCTTCGATCTTCATCTACGGCGCCCCTGGAAACGGCAAGACGACTCTCGCCCGGCGCATCCCCGCGCTGCTCGGCGGGCCGATCGTGATCCCGGTCGCCCTGGACATCGGGGGCGGCGAGGTGATGACGATCTTCGACGGCTCCATTCATCGTCTGGAGCAGCACCAGCCCGCTGACAAGCGGTGGCGCAGGATCGCCCGGCCGCTCGTGCAAGTGGGCGGCGAGTTCCAGCTGGACATGTTCGATCCCACGTTCGAGGACGGCAGCCGGACCTATGGCGCGCCTCTGCAGGTCATGGCCAACGGCGGCGTGCTGCTCATCGACGACCTGGGTCGCCAGCGCGTGTCGCCCAAGCAGATCCTCGACCGCCTCCTGGTGCCGCTGGAGCAGGAGATCGACTACATGAACCTGAGCTCGAGCGGGCGCAAGGTCGAGGTCCCGTTCTGGGCGCAGCTCGCGCTGTCCACCAACCTCAAGCCCGGAGAGCTGCTCGACGAGGCCTACCTTCGCCGCCTCTCCTACAAGGTGCTGATGTCCGATCCGACGTGGGAGATGTGGTGTCGGATCTTCGAGCGCGAGCGGGACCGGCTGACGATTCCTCCCGATCCGACGGCGCTGGAGCTGATCCGCAGCCTCTACAGCGGCCGGCCGCTTCGCGGCAACCACCCGCGCGACCTGCTCGAGCGACTCGTGGACGTCTCCGCGGCGCGCGGCGTCCGCCCGCAGCTCACGCTGGACCTGGTCGAGGCGGCCTGGCACACGCTGTTCATCACGAGCTAACCGGCCGCACTTCGGCACGGACATCCGGCCGGAAACGACCAAAAGGGCACTAATGGCGCCATCAAATCGCGGGATGCGCCCGTTCGTGCCCGAATGGCGGGTTCTTTGGGCCGCAAGACCGGCCCTCGGTATACTTTGGCGTCGCCCCGAAAGCGGCGGTGGCGGAATGGCAGACGCGCTAGTTTCAGGAGCTAGTGTCCGCAAGGACGTGGAGGTTCGACTCCTCTCCGCCGCACCAGCGATGTGACCTCTGATCTCAAGTCGAGATCGCCGGCCTAGGGCGGCACCGCAGCGATGTTGCCATCCGCGGTGATGCCTAGCTGCCAACCTTCTTCATGAACCATGCGGTGATGGCGCCGGCACAGCAGGACCAGGTTATTCATTACGTGCTTGCCGCCATCGGCCCAATGTTGGAGATGGTGCGCATCAGTCCAGTCAGGTGGCCTGTCACACCCGGGGAATCTGCAGCCCTTATCCCTGACCACCAGAGCCCTGCGC
>Ga0207929_1000064_pt1 | contig 30749 bp, 29 predicted proteins | sample NGESurdeep072012_FD_184466 | JGI IMG/M metagenome (GOLD analysis project Ga0207929, IMG submission 184466) | Arctic peat soil microbial communities from Barrow, Alaska - NGEE Surface sample 53-1 deep-072012 (SPAdes) | ecosystem: Environmental > Terrestrial > Soil > Wetlands > Peat ... | reverse complement strand
ATGAGTTCCTTTTGGTTTCACATCAGCGCCCCTCGATCCATGTGTCCGGGACCCGCGAGTCGCGCGGGTGCCCCATGCATTGAGGAGCAACAGTCACTGCGACAACTTACCGCCGAACTGCTTGTTTCCGCAACGGCGACAACAACTTACGCGCGGCGGTTCATGTACATGCCGAAATCCGCAGCACGCCAAGTATGTGACGCGTGGCCTCAAAGGCCGTCACCTAGCGCCAGAGCCTCGACGCGACATCCATGATGGGCCGATGCCAGATGAGCCAGGCGATCACGAGGACGTATGTCAGCCCCGCCTTCCATTCTCCGTGCTTCATGTAGAGGGCGAAGCTGAAGCCCTCGCCCTCCTCTGGATGCGTCGCCTTCCAGGGCGTCGGCCTGGGGACGAAGGCGGGAACATTGAGGGCATAAGCCTCGTACTCTTCCGGAAATCTCCGGGCGATGTTGGCCCGCTCGCGCTGCATCGTCGGCGCATAGATGAGCACGAAGAAGGCGACCACCAGCAGAAGAAGAGACCAGTGCCACGCGATGGCGAAGCCGGCCGCGATCAGAAAGCTTCCGAAATAAAGGGGATTCCGGGTGTGCGCATACGGGCCGGTGGTCGCGAGCCGCTCGTTTTTCGAGATGTGGCCCGAGGCCCAGGCGCGAACGATGACGCCGATGAGCGCGATGACGCCGCCGACCGCCAGAGTCAGCGGCGTAGGGCGCGCGAAAATGAGATAGCTGATGCCGAGTATGAAGCCGAGTGGAAGTCTGAGACGCTTGGCAACCTCGGAATAAGTCAATCCGCCAGCTCCTTGAGGAGGTTTCGCGCGATGACGAGTCGCTGAATCTCGGAGGTGCCCTCGCCGATCTCGCAGATTTTTGCATCGCGGAACATGCGCTCGACCGGATACTCCTTCGTGTACCCGTAACCACCGTGGATCTGGATCGCCTTGATCGTCGTCCGCATGGCCAGCTCAGAGCAGTAAAGCTTGGCGATCGCGGCCTGCTTGCTGAACGGCTGCTTGTTCTGCGCCATCCACGCCGCGTGGAACATCAGGTGCTTCCCCGCCTCGATCTCCGTCGCGATGTCCGCGAGCTGAAACTGAATTCCCTGAAAGCTGGAGATCGGCTGGCCAAACTGCTTGCGCAGCGTCGAATAGCGGAGCGATTGCTCGAACGCGCCTTCTGCGATGCCGAGCGACAGCGCCGCGATCCCCACGCGGCCGGAATCGAGCGTCCGCATGAAGTTATTGAAACCTTCTCCCTCCTCGCCGAGAAGGTTTTCAGCCGGCACTTCGACATCTTCGAAGATTAGCGACCGCGTGTCCGATGCACGCCACCCCAGCTTGTCCTCCTTCTTTCCGGAGCGGAAGCCGGGCATCGAAGGAAGAGAATCATCGTGGCCGATGCCGAGGCCCTTCGTCTTGTCGAGATCGCTCGTTTCCTTCGTTACGATGAAAGAGCTGATGCCCTTCGTGCCTTTGCCGGGCTCGGTCACCGCGGTCACGATAAAGATCTCGCCGACGCCGCCGTGCGTGATGAAGATCTTGCTGCCGTTGAGAACGTAGTGCGATCCTTTGCGCACGGCGGTCGATCGCGTGCTGGCGGCGTCGCTTCCGGCGCTGGGCTCGGTCAGGCCGAAGCCGCCGAGAACTTTTCCGGTGGCCAGCAGCGGCACGTAACGCTTCTTCTGGGCCGCCGTTCCGAAGTTGACGATCGGTGACGTGCCCAGCGTCGTGTGAGCGGAGATCGTGATGGCGTGGGACGCATCGATCTTTGCCATCTCGTTGATCACGATCATGTAGCTGAGGAGATCGAGCCCTGCCCCGCCCAGCTCCTCCGGCCACGGAATGCCAAGCAATCCGAGCTCGCCCATCTTCTTGACGTTCGCCCAGGGGAACTCGGCCTTCGCGTCGAGCTCCGCCGCGACCGGCGCTACTTCGCCGCGCGCGAACTCGCGGACCATGTTGCGGACCGCGAGGTGCTGCTCCGAGAAATAGAGCGAATCTTCCATGGGTCGGGCCTTACCGGTTCTCCGCCGCGGAAAAGTTCTCCGGGTAGAGCGAAACGCGAACGTAATTGTCTGTGCGCAGATACTTCACGGCGGCCCGCCGCAGGTCGTCGACGGTAAGAGCCGAGATGAGCTTGTCACCATCGGGAATCTCGGCCAGCGGCCAGCCACTTTGGTCGAACGACGCAATCTGCGAGAGCCAGTACGCGTTCTGCTTGATCGCCGTCTCCCGGGAGCGCAACGCCGCTTCCTTCACCTTGTTCAGATACTCCGGAGTCGTTCCGAACCGCTTCACGCTGTCTATTTGGGCGAGCGCGGCCGTGGTGAGCGCCTCGAGCCGCTCGGGTGCGGAGCCGAAGCCAATGGTAAACCGGTACGACGGCAGCGGATCTCTGGACGCGCCCGGGCTCACACTCACGCCGTACGTCCCACCCAAATTCTCGCGCAGCGCTTCGCGCAGCTTGATGTTGAGCAGCTCGGCGAGCGCGCTCAGGTAGTACCGGTTTTGTCTGGTGTACTCGAATGGGCCGGTGAAGATGAGAGCTGTCCGTGCCTTTGGCTCCGCGCCTTTCTTGATGACGCGTTGCACGACACCCGTGGGAGGGCGAATGCCGGTATCGCGCCACGTTTCCTTGCGCCCGGTCGATGGGAGCGCACCGAGCCATTTCGCGATCAGAGGCTTCATCGAATCGGTTGTGAAGTTCCCGACGAAGACGAATGTGAAGGCGCTCGCGTCGGAGAATCTCTCCTTGTAGAAGGCGAACGACTTCGCGGGATCGATTCTGTCGAGGATCGCCGCCGATACCGGCTGCTCGCGCACCGAGTGCTGCGCCAGGGTCACCTGCAGCGTGTCGCTGAACGCCGCCTCGGGGCTGGCGCTGCGGTTGGCGAGAACTCCCTTGTACCGGCCGATGAAAGTATTGACCAACGAAGTGTCGAGTCTCGGCTGGGTGAAGTAGAGGTAGACGAGTTGGAGCATCGTGTCGACATCGCGCTGTGACGCACTCCCCGACACTCCTTCGCTCAGGTCGCCGATCGATGGGAATACACTGACCTGCTTTCCGGCGAGGAATTTCTGAAGGTCGATGACAGTGAACTTGCCGACGCCGCTCGTGGCAGGAATCAGATCGGCGGCGCTCGCGGCAATGTACGACGCGTCCGGAAGAAGCGACGCGCCCCCCGGACTGTACGATGTGAAGCTGATCTGGTCGGCGTTGAAATCGGTGGGCTTGAGCAGCACGCGAACGCCGTTGGAAAGCTTCCACTCGGTGACTCCGACTTCCTTGATCTGCCGCTCCGATACGACTGTGCCGCCTGTCGGATCCTTGTCGACGAGTTGCTGAGACGTTGCGGTCTCGGCGTAGGCCGTGATGTCCGCACCCTTGACCGCGTCGAACGCGAGAAGAAGATCTTTTCCGGCCGGATTGACGATTCCCGCTTTGTCGGGTGAGGTGGTTGCGAGAACCCGATTCCTGTCGGTCATCCACTCGCCCGCCAGCTTATTCACTTCCGCGAGCGTGATTCCCGGGAGAAAGCGAGTGACCGCATCGAGGTCGTACTGAATGCTCGTGGATGGCTCGGACTGTAGAAACGCCGAGACGTACGCCTCGGCATACACATCCGAGTTCGTCTTGTCGCGCTCAGCGTATGCCTGCTCGATTCCGCGCTGCATATCCTTCCGGGCGCGATCCAGCTCGGACTGAAGGAATCCGAATCTCTTCACGCGCTCGCCCTCCGTGAGGAGAGCGTTGAGGCCGCGCTGAATTCCGTTGTCAGCGACGATCGCCGTGAGCGAGAACGACTCCGCGGATCGAACGAGATCGCCCTGCCCCGCATACGCGTTGATGAAAGGTGGATTCGGCTTCTGCGTGATCTCCCCGAAGCGGTCGTTGAACATGGAGCCGAAGAGCCCCTCGACCAGATGCTGTCTATACGTCGCCGCGGTTGTGTTGAAGCGCTTCGGCTGCTTGTAGAGAAGCCTGATGGTCGACCGTGTCGCTTCCTTGTCGCTGTTGATCGAGACCAGCGTGCCGTCGTGAGGCGGAACCGGAAACAGCGGTCGCGGTTTGGGGGTGGTCGCCCGCGGAATCGCGCCCAGGTAGCGTGTGACGAGACCCTCGATCTGCCGCTTGTCGAAATCACCAACTGCGACGACCGCCATGAGATCCGGCCGATACCAGGAGTCGTAGAACCGGCGAAGAGTGGCCGGCTTGTACGTCTCCAGAACCGACTTGAGTCCGATCGGGATGCGCTCACCGTACTTTGATCCCGAGAAGAGGACCGGGAACCACTTGTTCTGCATCCGGTTCTCCGCGCCCTGCCCCAACCGCCACTCCTCGATCACGACAGGTCGTTCCTTTTCGACCTGCGCCGGATCGAACGCGACGTTGTGGGCCCACTCCGACAATATCTGGAATCCCTTGTCCACGATTGCGGCGGTGTCCGTGGGAATCGTGATCATGTACACTGTCTCATCGAAGGTCGTGAACGCGTTGATGTCCGGACCGTACCGCATTCCGACGGATTCGAGGTAGCTCGAGATCTGGTTCCCGGCGAACCGTTTCGTGCCTCTGAACGCCATGTGCTCCACCATGTGCGCGAGACCTCGCTGGTCTTCGTCCTCGAGCACCGAGCCGGCGTTGACGACCAGTCGCAGCTCGGCGCGCTTCTCCGGCTTGTGATTTTCGCGGATGAAGTAATGCATCCCGTTGGAGAGCGTCCCGACCGTGACCGCAGGGTCGAAGGGCAAAGGCGCGGCGGCTGCGCCTGATGGCTGCTGCGCGGATGCCCCGGAAGATGCGCCGGCGAAGACACTCGCGATCGAGGCGGCGCCGAACAGAAGCGCGAAGGGCAGTCTGATTCCTGATCTCATTTATTTCGTCGTCAATGGTTGGTGGCCTGATGCTTCAGGCCGCTTCAATGTCGTCAGCTTTCGAAATCGCGTCGAGAAAGCGCGCACCGTACCGCTCGAGTTTCATCGGGCCGACACCGCGGACGTCCTGAAAAGCAGTCAACGATCGGGGGCGCCTTACCGCGAGTTCGGCCAGCGTCCGATCCGAGAATACAATATACGCGGGCACATGTTCCTCGCGGGCGATCGTGCTTCGAACAGTCCTGAGCACGCCAAGGAGCCGCTCTTCAGCAACGCCAAGCGACACATCATCGGCGACGTCAGCGACCTGAGAAGGCGCCCGTCTCGCCTTTTTGTCGCGGCGCATTCGGCGGGGTGTGTCGTCTTTCACAGTGGTCGTCGCGGCGATGCCGAGGCAGTTGTCGCAGCCTGCGCATTTGGTCTTGGCCGCAGGATCACCGAAGTAGCGCAGCACGAAACCACGCCGGCACTCCTTGGTGTACGCGTATTTCTGAACGGCTTGCAGCTTGGACAGCTCCGCGGCGCGGCGGCGATCGAGGACGGTCCAGTCGATCTTGAACCTCGAGAGCGGCGCCTTCATGTCCGCGAGATAGAGACCATTCCCCAACCGCTCCCATACCAGGAACTGCCGGTCCTGGAGTGCATCGAGCAGCGGCGTGGAAGCGGCAGACCCGCCGAGTCCCGGCGGCAATCCGTCGAGATCGACTACAGCACCGGTGTGCAGAGCAGCTCCGACGCCGCGCCAGAGCGCGCGAAGCAATCCGAGCTCACTGTTGCTCTCGCCGGTCAGCTCGCGCTTGATGCGCTCCGGTGTGGCGAGCAGTCGCACATGAACGCGTGCCTGTTCGCCGTTGCTGAGCGTCACGGCGCCCGAGCGCGTCAGGATTCTGACCGCGCCCTCGATCTCTCGACTGTTGGGCTTGGGCTTGATCGCGCGAGCGAGGTCTTCCGCCTCGGCGCTCACGAAGCCCTGGTCGTCCGAGAGTTTCTTGAGCGCCTCGTAGGTTTTCTCGACGACGACGCGCTCCGGGTACGAGCCCTTGATGAAGAACTCGTGCGTGAAGCGATCGGGAAAGGCGTGCAAGAGAAACACGTCCGAGTGGAGCCCATCTCGCCCGGCGCGACCCGCTTCCTGATAGTAAGCCTCGAGAGTGCCGGGCATCGCGTAGTGAATGACGAGGCGGACGTTGGGCTTGTCGATCCCCATTCCGAATGCGTTAGTGGCGACAATCGCTCGGATCTTTTCGCCCATGAAGGCTTCCTGCACCTCGCGCCTTCTGCTGTCATCCAACCCGGCGTGATAGCCGGCGGCGCGAATCTTGGCGCGCTCGAGAACGGTCGTCAGGTGGTCCACAGCCTTCCGCGTCGACGCATAGATCACCGCGAGTCCATCGTGCTTTCGCAGGATCTCGACGAGCCGCTTTTCCTTTTCGGCGTCATTCTTAGTCGGAACGACGAAGTACGTCAGGTTGGGCCGGTCGAAACCGGTGATGATCGTCTCGTGATTTGTCAGCGCGAGCTCGCGCGCAATGTCACGGCGGACCTCGGGAGTCGCTGTCGCCGTCAGCGCGATCGTCGTCGGGGAGCCGAGCGCCTCGTGGACCTTCTTCACCCGGAGGTAGCTTGGCCGGAAATCGTGCCCCCACTGGCTGATGCAATGGGCTTCGTCGATGGCGAGAAGCGAAACGCCGGCGCTGCGCAGACGCTCGGCGGTGCGGCCGTAGTCGAAGCGCTCCGGCGCGACGTAGAGCAGCTTGATCTCACCGCGGTCGGCGCGCGCAAGGCGATCCGACACTTGCCCCGAAGTCAGCGTGCTGTTGATGAAAGCGGCGGGCAGTCCCCTGGCCGTGAGCGCATCCACCTGATCCTTCATCAGGGAGATGAGTGGCGAGACGACGACAGTCAGGCCGGGCATGAGGAGCGCCGGCACCTGGAAGCAGAGCGATTTGCCGCCGCCCGTGGGCAGAACGACGACGGTGTCCCGGCCCGCGAGGACGGCGGACACGGCGGCCTCCTGGCCCGGCCGGAATTCGTCGTAACCAAACGCGCTCTTGAGAACCGCGCGCGCGTCCTGGATTGTCGGCTTCGCCATCTGATGAAAGCTAGCGACCCAGGCTTAGCCGAGGCGCCCGCTCACCGCGTCCGTAACTGTTGCGTCGCACTTGCTCGTAACGCGCGGCAGCGCGACTCCTTCCTCGGAGCGGCGAAGGTGGTACTGCGGCGACCGCTCAGATGCCCTCGACAAGCTTGGCGTAAAGAGCGGGATCGGCGTTCCCCCCGCTGATCACGCAACAGACTCGCTTGCCCTTGAATCGATCCGGCTCCGCGAGCACCGCGCCGAGCGCGAGCGCGCCGGTCGGCTCGGCCTTCAGATTCGCGAGCGCGAAGAGGAGGCGGACTCCTTCCTTGATCTGCTCCTCCGTGACTTCGATCACACCGGCAAGGCCGTGGCTCAGAATCTCCCAATTGCGATCGCCGAGCCGAAGCATGCGCGCGCCGTCCGCGATCGTCGCGGACTCGTCGGGCTGCGACACGATGTGACCGGCGCGAAAAGATTCAGCAGCGTCGTTCGCGAGCAGCGGCTCGGCCGCGAGCACCTGCGTCTTTCTGCCGCTTCGCTCGACGGCCTTGACCAATCCGGAGGTGAGACCGCCGCCGCCGATCGGCGCGATGATGAAATCGAGATCGAGTCCGAGGGCGAAAAGCTCGTTGGCGAGACCAGCGTTGCCTTCGATCACGAGAGGATCGTCATAGGGGCTCGCGACGTACGCTTCCGGGTATTTCCTGGCGATCTCGCCCAGCCGCTCGAGCCTTCCCTTCTTTGTTACGTCGACGAGATCCACTTCCGCGCCATACTCCCGAACGGCGTCGACTTTTATCTTCGGCGCGGTGGCCGGCATTACGACGGTGCACCTCTTGTGGAACAGCGAACAGGCGTAGGCGATGGCCTGTCCGAAGTTGCCGGACGAAGCGGTGATGATGTGCGCCTGCCTTATGTTGGACGCGACGTTGTAGGCACCGCGAAACTTGAAGCTGCCGGTGTACTGGAGGGTCTCGCTCGCCAGCACCAGATCGACGCCGAGCTTTCTGGAGAGTCGCGGCGCATCGACGATGGTGGTTGGACGCGGGGGCGTCACTCGAGTCCGCGCGGCTTCTTGATGAATCGAAGGATCAGCGCGATGAATAGAAACGCGATCCCCGCCCAACGGAGCGCGGCGTCGTCGGCTCTTATCCCCCACGCGAGCAGGATCGCCGCTATCAGCATCAGCGCGAGCTTGGCAATTGTGAATGGGCTCACTGGGCGTCCTTGTTGCGGCTGGCGAATCGTTTCACGCCGGCACGGAAGGCAGGTGTCGCTCGGGCATCGGCGTTGGCGACGATGCCGGCCGAGATGCCATCGATGAAACTGAGGGTGTCGAGCTTGTAGAAGAGAGTCTTCGTCGCCGCCATCGCGCTGGGCGGTGCCTCCGCGAGCTGCCTGAGAACGGATTGAGACAGCTGGTCGAAGTCTTTTGCGGCGAACACTCGGGACACCAGGCCGATTGACCTTGCCTCTTCCGCCTTCAGAACGCGGCCGGTGCTGACGAGATCGAACGCGTGCTTTTCTCCAACTGAACGCCGGAGCATCGTCATGACCATCGCCGGAACGAACCCGATCGTGACCTCCGGATACGCGAAGCGGGCTTCCTCGTGCGCGAGGACGATGTCGCAGGCCGATGCCAGGCCCGCGCCGCCGGCGTATGCGCGGCCCTTGACCAGAGCGACGACCGGCTTTTCCATGCGCCGAATGGTATGAAAGACGTGTCCGAGGGCTTTGGCGTCTTCGATTTGGTCCTGGCGTGGGGCGTCGAGCATGTCCTCGAGCGCGGAGAGATCAGCTCCGGTGCAGAAATCGGGACCCTCGGCGTCTATGGCGACTACGTTCACCGGCGACTCACTCAGGGCGAACAGCGCTTCCGCGAGCTCGTCGGCGGTGACGCGATCGAGCGCGTTCTTTTTTTCCGGACGGGCGAGGGTGATCCTGCCGATCGGCCCGTCGGCACTCATGCGGATGTTGTTCACTCTGCCGCCGGTAGATCGAGACGCCTTGCCTCGGCGTCCGGAACGTCGATCACCATGCGCAGCAGTGCCGTCGAGTAGACCTTGCCCTGGGCATCGGTCTTGAGCGACAACGTACCGCCACCGTCGAGCGCGCCGTGCAGCAGAAAGTTGAGCGCGTTGAGATTGGGAAGCTCGTATCGGTCGACCGCGCCCTCGATCATGCCACGAAAGTGCTCGGCCACTCGGTCGCGCGTCACGAATTCTTCGAGCACCTGGTACCAGCGCGGCTCCAGCGCGATCACACCGACGTTGGCGGTGTCGCCCTTGTCGCCCGAGCGGGCGTGCGCGATGTCGACGAGGCGCACCTTCATTGGATGATGTCCACTTTGGTCTTCACAACGGACTTGTCGATCAGCGCGGGCCAGTATGCCACGATTTCTTCGACCTTGGGCCGCCCGCCGGCGAATCCAGTGACGCTCGGGGGCCCGTTCAGAACGAGCGGTGCAATCTCCCGCGTGAATCGTTCCACCGCGGCGCGATCGGGGCCGCGGACTCCGAAGCGCAACTGTACCTCCGGCGCCTTGCGCTGGTCTCCGGCGAGGCGTCCGTGCGTAGCGTTCGCGCCGACGAATTCGGAGAGGATGCGCTCGAAGCGGAGACCAAGCCTGTCCAGCCGCTGGCGCAGGATACGGTCAGCCAACTGCGCTTTTTCGAGCGCATCGGGCCACGCATAGACGAGAGTGCCAACCGCCTTGAAGCCGGCGCGGTACGCCACTGAGACCTTGAGCTTGTCCGTCGGCGGCTTCCCCTTGATTCCCGTTACGAGCACACGATCGTCGCCATCTCGCGCCACGCTGATCGTCGTGAAGTCGGCGATGACGTCGGGCGTGATGTAGGAGTGTGGATCACCCATCTCGTAGACAAGTTGCTCGCTCACCGTTTGAACAGAGACCCTTCCACCCGTGTTCGGATGCTTCGTCACGACAAAGGAGCCGTCAGGTTTTGCCTCGACCAGCGGATATCCGACGTTCGCAAGGTCGGGAATCGAGCGCCAATCGTAGAGGCAGTTGCCGCCCGAGCATTGCGCCCCGCACTCGATGATATGTCCCGCCACGATTCCCGCTGCCAGCTGATCCCAGCTTTCTGCGCCCCAGGCGAACTCGTGACGAAGCGGCGCCATCGTGAGGGCGGTATCGGTCGAGCGTCCGGTGATCACGACGTTCGCTCCTTTGCCGAGCGCTTCCACGATCGGCTCGGAGCCGATGTATGCGTTGGCAGAAAGCACGCGGTCCCTCACGAGCGAGAGCGGCTCGCCGGTTTCCATGTTCGCCAGAGGATGTCCCGCTGCGATGAGCTGGTCGATACGACCGAGCAGATCGTCGCCCGAGACGACTCCGATTCGTAGCGCGCCCTTCGCTCCATTTTTCTCGGCCACCGCTTTTACCGCGGCGGCGCATGCGGGCGGATTCACTCCGCCAGCGTTCGCAATGATCTTGACACCTCTCTCGACCACGGCTGGAAGAACGCTTTCGATTGCACCGACGAAATCTCGAGCGTAGCCGAGAGAAGGGTCGCGCTCCTTCTGCTTCTGGAGAATCGACATCGTGACCTCAGCGAGGTAGTCGAGCATCAGGTAATCAACCGGACCTCCCTCTACCTGGCGCCGCGGTGCGTCGAGATCATCGCCCCAGAATCCCTGGCCGGCGGCGACACGGACGACTTTCTTCAACTGCTCTCCTCCGAGAGATGAGGCGGAAGCACGAAGGGACCGAGGTGCGGTCCCGGATTGTGGAGAGAGGCTCGGAGTGCCAGGCTCAGCATCTCACGCGTATTCTCCGGATAGACGATCGCGTCGACGAATCCGCGTGCCGCCGCGTAGCGCGCATCGAGTTGGTGCTCGTAGTCGGCGCGCATCTCGTCGACCGATTTTGCGACCTCGGGCTCGAGAGCGCCCCCCTTTTTCTTCGCCGCTTCCAGGGCTGGTCCGTGCACCGCCTGAATCGCCGACTCGCCTTCCATCACCGCCATCCGCCCGGTCGGCCAGCTGAGGATGAAATCGGGATCGAATCCCTGACCGGCCATTGCGTAGTATCCGGCGCCAGACGCGTGATTGACGGTGAGAACTATTTTGGGCACGCGCGCCGTCGCCATCGCTTCCACGAAGCGCGCGCCAGCACGGATGATCCCCGCGTGCTCCGCCTCGGTGCCGACCATGAAGCCGGAGACGTCCTGCACGAAGAGCAGTGGAATCCCCAGCCGGTCGCAGCGATCGATGAAGTACGCGACCTTTTCCGCGCTTTCCGTATAGACGATGCCGCCGAACCGTGGCTTCTCGCCCTCGCGGCCCTTGATCAGACCGCGCTGGTTTGCGATGACGCCGAGCGTAATTCCATCGATTCGGGCGTCGCCGCAGATCATCTCCTTCGCGATGCCGTCCTGGAACTCGTCGATCTCGCCGTTGTCCAGAATTGCCCGGAGCACCGCGTGCATGTCGTACGACATGCGGTGATCGGCGGGAAGGAGGTCGTACAAATCCTCTTCCTTGCTGCCGGACTTCGCGGCCCTTGCTTTGGCCCTCGGCGTGCTCGCGCCGACGCGCGCTTTACCTGAGTGCTGGTCGTCTTCCGCATTGTCCCGCGGCAGGAGCGCGAGGGCGCGAGTCGTTGTCGGCAGACGCTCGATCAGGTCGCGGATCTTGGCGACGCACGCCTCGTCGTTGTCCAGCGCGTAGTGCGCGACGCCGCTGATCTCGGTGTGCGTTGATGCTCCGCCCAGAGTCTCCGAATCCACGACCTGTCCCGTCGCGCCCTTCACCAGATTCGGACCACCCAGCCCCATGAACGATGTGCCCTTCACCATGAGAATCACGTCCGAGAGCGCGGGCAGATATGCGCCGCCCGCAATGCACTGTCCCATCACTGCCGCGATCTGCGGAATGTGCAGGTAACGCCGCATGATCGAGTTGTAATAGAAGATACGCGCCGCTCCGTATTGGCCCGGGAAGACGCCACCCTGATACGGCAGGTTCACGCCGGCGGAATCGACGAGATAGACGATCGGTATGCGGCACCGCATGGCGATCTCCTGAGCCCGCAGAATCTTCTTGATTGTCTCGGGCCACCACGACCCAGCTTTCACCGTAGCGTCGTTGGCGACGACGACCGTCTCGCGACCGTGCACTCTCACGATCGCAGTCACGACTCCAGCCGCAGGAGCCTGTCCTTCGTACTGGTCGTAGGCGACGAGGAGCCCGATCTCGAGCATGCTCGAGCCATTGTCGCGGAGAAGCTCCACCCGCTCGCGCGCCGAGAGCTTCCCCTGCTGGTGCAGCTTCTCGATCCGTTTAGCTCCCCCCGCCTCACGAAGCTTTGTCTCGAGCGCCCTAACCTCGTCGCTCAGCTCGCGCAGGCGATTGCTCACTACGCTTCCTGCTTTTCGCGCGTGGCGAACCACTCCTTGATGTACGCGATCAGCTCCGTCGTGGGGGTGCCCGGCCCGAACAGTCGCCCGATTCCGCGGCGCTCGAGTGTATCAACGTCTTCCTTTGGGATGATTCCACCGCCGGTGATCAGGATGTCGTCGCGGCCTTGCGCGTGAACGAGATCCTGAACGCGAGGGATGAGCGTCATATGGGCGCCGCTCAGGATCGAGAGGCCGATGACGTCGACGTCTTCCTGGATCGCCGCGGTCGCGATCATTTCGGGCGTCTGATGCAGGCCTGTGTAGATGACTTCCATCCCGGCGTCGCGAAGCGCCGCGGCGACGACCTTGGCTCCCCGGTCATGTCCATCAAGACCGGGCTTGGCGACGAGAACTCGGATTGGTCTCATAGAGAGGTCAAAGTTAGCGGCTGCGGAGCGCGAGCGGCAATCGGGCCCTATTCTTTGCGGGCGACCAGGAGCATCTCGGATGCCGTTCTTTCGAGCGGTCGATCGTCGAATCCATCCCAGGCCTGCTCCACAACCAGACCCGCATCGGCGAACAACTCCGACAATCGCGTGGCCGTGTACAACCTGAGCCTGTGTTCCCGGTTGCCGCTCCTCGTGCCCCGCCTCCACGTCGATCGCACCGTCAGCAGGCCGGAGAGCGGGTCGAACTCGCGCTCCTGCGCGAATAGAGTCTTTCCCGACGTCCACCAGTCGCGCTCCAGAAATCGCGCCATCACTCCGTCTCTGCTGCCGCCGTGCCAGACGAGCACTCCGCCCGGCTTGAGGACGCGAGCGAATTCAGTTACGACTCGCGCATCCTCTGCCGGATGCGCGAAGAAGCCGAACGAAGTGAAGAGATTGAGCACGGCATCGAATCGCCTAGTCCAGCGCGCGGGCATCTTTCGCATGTCGCCGCGGGTGTATCGAAGCCTCGGGCCGCTACCGCGCTTACGGGCTACCGCGAGCAGTTCGTTGGAGTAGTCTAGACCGTCCACATCGTATCCCGACTCGGCCAGCAGGTGTGCATGGCGTCCCTGTCCGCACGGGACGTCGAGTACGCGTGATCCTACCGGCAAACCGAGCAGATCTATGAGACGCGCTGTTTCCTGGCGATCGCGCTCGGGTGTGAAGAGCGGGCCGTACTCCAGGAGATAGTGAGCGTCGAAGGCAGACTCCCACCACTCGCTCGACTTCTTCAGAAGAAAACTGGCTCGCGGTAGGCGCCGAACACCGACTCCATCGCGGCGCGGATCTCGTAGAGGGTGCAGTAGGCGCGGGCGCAATCGAGGATGTAGGGCATGAGATTCCGCGACGTGCTTGCCGCTTGGCGTAGCGCGCTCAGCCTCTTCTCGACGAGCGTGCTGTCTCGGGCCGAACGCATCTTCGCCATCCGCTGCCCCTGCTCTCGCTCGGTCTCCTCGGCGATCTTGAGAAGCTCGATCTCGAGCGCCGGTCCGTCCGTGACGAATTCGTTCACGCCGACGATGACGCGCCGATGCTGCTCGACTTCCCACTGCTGCCGCGCGGCCGACTCATTGATCTTCCGCTGCAACCATCCCGTCTCGAGGCCCCGCACGACGCCTCCGACCTCCTCGATCTGCTTGAACAGCAGCTCGGCTTCGCGCTCCAGCTCTGTCGTGAGCGTCTCGACGTAGTACGACCCGCCAAGCGGATCGATGACGTTCGGAACTCCCGTCTCGTAGGCGAGAATCTGCTGGGTGCGAAGGGCGACCTGCACCGACTCCTCGGTCGGCAGCGCCAGCGTCTCGTCCATCGAGTTGGTGTGCAGCGACTGCGTCCCACCGAGTGCCGCCGCCATCGCCTGGTAGGCGACGCGCACGACGTTGTTCATGGGCTGCTGCGCCGTAAGTGTCACGCCGGCGGTCTGCGAGTGAAACCGCATCATGAGCGAGCGCGGATCCTTGGCGCCGTACCGATCCTTCATGTGCCGCGCCCAAATGCGGCGCGCCGCGCGGAGCTTGGCAATCTCCTCGAAGAAATCGTTGTGGATGTCCCAGAAGAATGAGAGTCGCGGCGCGAACGTATCGACGTCGAGGCCGCGAGCGATCCCGCGCTCGACATAAGTGAATCCGTCGGCGAGCGTGAAAGCCAGCTCCTGTGCCGCCGTCGCACCAGCTTCTCTGATGTGATAGCCGGAGATCGATATCGTGTTCCACTTCGGGACGTGCTCGGCCGACCACTCGAAGCAGTCGACGATGAGCCTGAGCGCGGGCTCGATGGGGTAAACCCACGCGTGCTGCGCCATGTACTCCTTGAGGATGTCGTTCTGGATCGTCCCGCGCAGCTTCGTCGAATCGACGCCCTGCTTCTCCGCCGCCGCGATGTAGAAGCAGTAGAGAATTACCGCCGGTCCGTTGATGGTCATCGACGTCGAGACCTGATCCAGCGGTATGCCGTCGAAGAGCGTCTCCATGTCGGCGAGGCTCGAGATCGCGACGCCGCACTTGCCGACCTCTCCCTCGGACCTGGGATGATCGGAGTCGTAACCCATCAAGGTCGGGAAATCGAACGCCACGGAGAGTCCGGTCTGCCCCTGCGCGAGTAGGAACTTGTACCGCTCGTTCGTATCGCGCGCGCTCCCGAACCCAGCGAACTGCCGCATCGTCCACAAGCGGCCGCGATACCCGGTTGGGTGGACGCCTCGCGTGTACGGATAGAAGCCCGGCATTCCCAGCGCTTCGGCGCTCGTCTCAGCCGCGTCGAGTGGCGTGTAGATCGGCTGGACTTCCCTCTCCGAGTTGGTGAACGCGATGTCACGGAGCTCGCCCTTCTCGTACTTCTTCCGCCACTCGGCGACTTCCTTGCGCAGCAGGCGAAGCTCGGCGCTCTGCTCTTCGATGGTCGCGATCAATTCGTTGTCGGCGGCGCCTTTGGAGCTGGGGCTTTTGAGTTTCGTCATTTATCCTCTTCTCCACGTACGAGCTCACCGCTCTGTCGCAACAGCTGGTCGGCGACGGCAAACGGGGTGGCGCGTCCCTCTTCAACCGATGGCAGCTGCAGCTCGAGCCGACTCATCGTGGCCGTGTCCTTCCACAGGCGGACGCGGATTTTCTGCTCCACGATATCCATCACGCGCTCCCGCAATCGCTCACGCCTGCGCGCGCCGAGCTTCCCGCCCTGTTCAAGATAAGCGAAGTGACGGTCGAGTGCCGCCACGAAGTCCGTGATTCCCTCGTCCTTTGTCGCGATCGTGCTCAACACCGGCGGCGTCCACTCGGCGGGGTTCGGCGCGGCCGCCGCTTCACGCGCCGCGCGCGCGGGATTCATGCGCTTGAGATCGATTCCGTGATGCGCCGGAACGCTCCCGAACGAAACGCCCTTTCGCAGGCCCAGCATCAGTTCGACATCGTTGCGCAGACGGTCGGCGCCGGGCCGGTCGGCCTTGTTGACGACGAAAATGTCCGCCACCTCCATCACCCCCGCCTTGAGCGTCTGGATCGAGTCGCCGGATTCCGGGACGAGAATCAGCGCGGTCGTATCGGCCGTCCGAGCGACGTCCAGCTCCGATTGGCCTACACCCACGGTCTCGATCAGCAAACGATCGAACCCGAACGCATCCAGGACGTCGGCCACTTCCCGCGTCGCGGCGGCAAGACCGCCGAGCGAGCCACGCGTCGCCATCGAGCGGATGAATACTCCCGGATCGAGCGCGACGCTCTCCATGCGCACGCGATCGCCGAGGAGCGCGCCGCCGGTGAAGGGCGACGTCGGATCCACGGCAATCACTCCAACCCTGAGTCCGGCCTCGCGAAACCGCTTCACGAGGAGCGCGGTGATCGTGCTCTTCCCCGCGCCGGGCGGTCCGGTCAAGCCGATGCGCCGTGCCCGCCCCGTTCGCGGATGCAGATCGCCGAGTATCTGCTCGAATCCCTCTCGATGGTTCTCGACGATGCTGACCACGCGCGCCAGGGCCGCCGGTTTCCCGGCGTCGAAATCATCCATCAAGCGGTTAGAGGACACGCGCGAGAATCCTCTCCTGGCTCCGCCACATGCGCGACGTGGTGCGTCCCGCGCCCGTCGGGTGATCGTGACCAAGAACGTGAAGCGTGCCGTGGACTACGAGGCGCAGCAGCTCCTCTCCAGCCGATATGTCCTGTCGGCGGGCGTTTTCCCGCGCAATCTCAGCGCAAATGTAGACATCCCCCACTACGGCGCCGCGTTTCCCAACCCGGCCGAGTCCGAACGAAATCACGTCGGTCGGTCCATGGTGCCCGAGGTAGCGATGGTTCAGCTGTGACATTGTGGCTCGCCCGACGAACGTGATCGATAGCATGGCGTCCTTTACGCGCTCGGCTTTGAGAGCGGCGACAGCGGCCTCTCTTATTCTCGCGCGCGACACACTGAGACGCCGCACGCTCGATGAAATGTCTATCGCGAGCCCGCGCGGAGGCCTCTTCATCTGGTCAGCGCCGCGCGAGTTCGCTCAGGCGCCCGAATCCTCTGCGTACGCCATGATGATCTCGCGCACGAGCCGGTGGCGGACGACATCGGCCTCGGTGAGATAGTAGAACCCGATGCCTTCGATGCCCGGCAGTATTCGCTCGATCTGGACAAGTCCCGAATCTTCCCTCTTGGGCAGGTCGATCTGCGTCTTGTCGCCGGTGATCACCGCCCTCGAGTTAACGCCGAGCCTGGTCAGAAACATCTTCATCTGCGCGGTCGTTGCGTTCTGGGCCTCGTCGAGAATGACGAACGCATCCGCGAGCGTTCGTCCGCGCATGTAGGCGAGGGGTGCGATCTCGATGGTGCGCGTCTCGAGCGATTTCAGCACGCGCTCGTGGGGCATCATGTCCTCGAGCGCGTCGTAGAGCGGCCTCAGATACGGATCGACCTTCTGCTGCATGTCTCCGGGAAGAAATCCGAGGCTTTCGCCGGCTTCGACCGCGGGACGCGCGAGGACGATGCGACGAACGCGCTTGCGCGCGAGCGCGTCGACCGCCGCGGCAACCGCCAGGTAAGTCTTGCCGGTGCCGGCCGGCCCAATGCCGACGACGATGTCGTTCTCCGCCATCAGCTTCATGTACTCGGCCTGTCCGCTGGTCTTCGCCTGAATGATCTTCCGGACACCGGGAAGAACGATGCGCGTCTCGTTGTCCACGCCGTTTCCGTTGCCATCGCGGGGACCCTCCATGCTCATGCGGAGCACATCGTCTGCGGTCATCGGCATCTGCTGCTTGGCGGTGTCGATCATGCGCTGGGCGATTGGTATGGCTCGCGCGACTGATTCCGCGTTTCCGCTGACTGCAAGCGTCTCGCCGCGGAGTGCGATCTTGGCTCCCGTCTGACGCGCCAGCTCGACAAGGTTCTCGTCGTTGACGCCGGCCAGCGTCAGCATGTCCGCCCCTTCAGTCGAGAGGCGCTGAATCGTTGTCTCTTCGCTCACGTCAATTCGTCATGGTCTGAAGATGGAGATCCCTCAGGTCTTCGGGTGGAACGGCGGAGGGCGCGTTCTCGAATAGCGCTCTCGCCGCGGTGGTCTTCGGAAAAGCAATCACATCGCGCAAGGACGACGCACCGGCGAGCATCATCGCGATTCTGTCCATTCCGAGCGCAATACCGCCATGCGGAGGCGCGCCGACGCTCAACGCGTCCAGCAGAAAGCCGAACCGGAGCTGCGCTGTTTGCGAGTCGATTCCCAGGAGCGACAGCACCTTCCGCTGCAACGCCGGATCGTTGATACGAATGCTGCCTCCACCGAGCTCGGTGCCGTTGAACACGACATCGTAAGCGAGCGCACGAACCTTCTCGGGCGCCGAGTCGAGAAGCTTGATGTCCTCGGGGTTCGGCGCCGTGAACGGGTGATGCACGGAGCTGAGCCCGCCATTCTGCTCTCGGATGAACAATGGAAAATCGGTAACCCAGAGAAATGACCTCTTGTCTTCAGGCACCATTGAGAGTCGCTGCGCAACATCCTGACGCACCCGGTCCAGCGCGGGGCTGGTCACGTGCTCCGCCCCGGCGACCAGAAGGCAGAGCGCACCCTCTCCAACGGCAAGCCGCTGCGCGGCGCTCTCGCTCAGAAACTTCGCGGCCGGACCCTCGAGCCCGCTTGCTCCCCGCTTGAGTCGAATCAATCCGCCCGCGCCCGCCGACTTCGCGACCAATTCGATCTCGTCCACTTGCTTGCGAGAGAGTGTCGCACCGCCTGGGATCCTGATTCCGCGAACGCGACCCCCGGCCGCGAGGGCCGAATTGGCGATGCCGAACTCCGAGCCGCGAAACGCTTCGCTCGCGTCGAAGATCTCGAGCGCGTAACGCAGGTCTGGACGGTCGGAGCCGAAGCGCTCCATCGCGTCCGCGTAGCTGAGACGCTCGAACTTGGGCGGAATGTCGTGTCCCGATTCCTGGAACAGCACCGCGAGCATTCCTTCCGTGAGCGAGATGATGTCTTCGGGCGAGATGAACGACGCCTCGATGTCGATCTGCGTGAACTCCGGCTGCCTGTCGGCGCGGAGATCCTCGTCGCGGAAGCAGCGCGCGATCTGAAAGTACCGGTCGAAGCCGGCGATCATCAGCAGCTGCTTGTACAGCTGCGGCGACTGTGGGAGCGCGTAGAACTCGCCCGGATGCACGCGGCTCGGCACGACGTAGTCGCGCGCGCCTTCCGGAGTCGGCTTGGTGAGGATCGGAGTCTCGATCTCGAGAAAGCCGCGCTCATCCAGAAAGCGGCGTGTCGCCTGCTGGAGTCGATGTCTGAGAATGAGATTCTTCTGCAGCTCGAAACGCCGCAGATCGAGATTGCGATGCTTCAGTCGCAGCTCCTCGGCGGGAAGCTTCTCCCCCTTGCCCCGCGCGACGGGAATCGCCGGAGTCTCGGCCGGGCCGACGATCTGGAAACCGCGAGCCCTGACTTCTATTTCGCCGGCCTCCATCTCCGCGTTCCTCATTTCGACGGGACGCGCGGCGACTTCACCTTCGAGGGTAATCACGGTCTCGAGACCAAGCTTGCCGGCGCGCTCGATTACATCAGCGGGCGTCCATTTCGGATCGAACGATACCTGGACGAGTCCCGCACGATCGCGAAGATCGAGGAAAACGATTCCGCCAAGGTTTCGCGTACGGTGTACCCAGCCGCCGAGTTTGACTTTGGCGCCGACGTGAGACGCTCTGAGCTCTCCGCCGAGATGAGAGCGCGTGGCCGTCGCGAAACGGGATGAAGGGGCCGTGGAGGTCAGCGCCGGGATGTGTGGGTCGAATAAGGCATCGAGAGGGGTTAAATTTAGTAGTTGCATAGACTTGGTGGAAGGAGCATGTCGGACAAAAACACACGTCGGGAGGATTTGCCCGCGAAGCAGAACCTCCTCAACATGCTCCCTTCGGAAGCGGAGGAGCTGCTCCGTGGCTTTGCCGTGGAGCACGGTGAGAAACCCTTCCGCGGCTCCCAGGTCGTGCGGCACCTGTGGCAGAACCCGGCGGAGAGTTTTGCGTCCATGACCGATCTGCCAGTCGCCTTCCGTGACCTGCTCGAGGAACGCTTCACGATCCCACGCCTCGCGCTCGCAACGCGTCAGACGTCGAGCGACGGCACGGAGAAGTTTCTCTTTCGCCTCGAGGACGGCGAGTTCATTGAGACGGTCGCGATTCCCGAGGGCTCGCGCCTCACGCTTTGCATTTCGTCGCAAGCTGGCTGCGCGCTTCAATGCGCGTTCTGCGCAACCGGCGCCATGGGCTTCACGCGCAATCTCCAGATGTTCGAGATCGCCGGGCAGGTGCGCGAGATGAAGCTGCTCTCTCCACCAAAGCCGGTGACGAACGTCGTCTTCATGGGAATGGGCGAGCCGCTGATGAACTGGAAAGCGGTGGATCCGACACTCACCGTTCTCAACTCGCCCGCGGGCCTGGGAATCGGGGCCAGGCATATCACCGTATCGACGGTCGGCGTGCTCCCCGGGATCGTCGCGCTGGGAGAACGCCCGCAGCAATTCCGGCTTGCGATCTCGATTCACGCTCCCAACGACGAGCTGCGCCAGTCGCTGATGCCCATCAACACCAAGTACCCGCTCGCGAGCGTCATCGAAGCCGCGAAAGTTTTCGAGCGGCGAGTGACGTTCGAGTATGTGATGCTGGGCGGAATCAACGACGGTGGCGAGCAGGCGACGCAGCTCGCCGAGCTGGCGCGGGAGTGTGGCGCCTTCGTGAATCTCATTCCACTTCACCCCGGCGGAGCCGGAGACTTCACTCCCAGCTCGCCCCAGCAGATCCAATGGTTCTCGCGGCGTCTGAGGGCTCAGCGCGTCGAGGTTGCGGTGCGAAAGAGCCGCGGGATGGACATCGCGGCGGCATGCGGGCAGTTACGGGTGGAACGGCAGGGGCGGCGGACGCCAGTCGGCGCCGACAAGGACGGTAACGTCCAGGTAGCGTGAGCTGTCGGGACGTATCGCGATCGGAGCATTCATAGCGCGGGCGACCAGACGCGCCCATTCCGGATGCGAAGATCGATCGTAGACAATGGTAGTCGCGCGTTGCTCGGTCACATTGCCAGAGCCAACAACATCGAAACCGCGGTCGCGTAAATACAGCGTCGCGCGGCGCGCTAGACCCTTCGTCTTGGTCGCATTCAGAACCTCCACCTTGATGCGTGTTCCGTCCGGAGCCCGCGCATCATCGGGCGCGTAGCTCACCTTCGGCGCGGAGAAGGCACTGATGACCAGCCAAACAATCCATCCGATCACGCACAGAATCAGTAGAACGAGAATGATTCTGCCGTAACGGCGCCGGCGCGGCGGGGGCGTCACCGCAGACTATTCCAGAGCTCGACGGTCTCGGGGAAAATGTGATTGCCCTCGCGCACCGACCACTCGAGGCGGAAGCGCACGACCTGGCGAAACACGCCGTCGAAGTTGTGCGGCACCTGGGTGGCTAGAAAGCCGCGATCCTCGGCGAGAAATTTGCGGCCCAGCTCGAGGTAATCCGCCATGTAGAGTGCGCGTCCCGTTCGATCCCAGCTCGCGTGTCCGACGGTGTGATAGCGAATGGCGTCGAGCAGATTGTTTCTCCGCTCTCCTTCGGCTTCGAGCTTGATCGCGACCGCTGGGCCATGCAGCAGGCCGTCGGGGGATTTCCGATCACCCGTGATGTCGCGCAGCTCGTGGATCGGCGCATCGCGCAGCGCGTCGTGCCAGGTGCCGGCATCGATCCAGGCATTCGCTTCGTCCGCGGTCAGGCGCATCGCCGCCCCCCACGCCCGCAGCAGCGCCGTCACGCGCGCTATGTGCGCCAGACGCCGCTCGCTCACCTGCGCCCACGTCGGCAATCCCGAGCTCTGGAGACGGACCATTTCAGAAGATGATGTTGTCGATCAATCTGGTCTCGCCGACCCGCACGGCGCCGACGGCTGCATCGCCGTGGCGTACGTTATTTACCCGCTGAAAGGTGTCGGCATTCACCGCCGCGAGATAACGCGGCGTGAGCCCCGTCACTCGTTCGAGCATCCGCCAGCCTGTCGCCTCGAGCGCGCTCGCCCGTCGTTCTCCCCTGCCGAAGGCGTCGCGCATCGCGAAAAGGGCTTTCGACAGAATGAGCGCGAGCTCCCGGTCCTTCGGAGAGAGGTATCGGTTCCGGCTCGACATGGCCAGGCCATCAGGCTCCCTCACGGTGGGCGCGACAAGAATTCCCACGGGAAAATTGAGATCGCGGACCATGGCTTTCACGACCGCGGCCTGCTGGAGATCCTTCTGGCCGAAAACAGCCACGTCGGGCATCACGATGTGGAAGAGCTTGGCGACTACAGTGAGAACGCCCTCGAAGTGATGCGGACGTACCGCCCCTTCCCATTCCTTTCCTATGCTTCCGGGGTGGACAATCACGACGGGAGCGTGCTCCGGGTACATGTCTTCCCGCGTCGGAGTGAACAGGAAGTCCACGCCCCTTTTTGACGCCAGGTTCGCATCGTCGTCGAGCGTGCGCGGGTAGCGGTCAAAGTCCTCACTGGGTCCGAACTGAAGAGGGTTGACGAAGACACTCATCACGACCGAGTCGGCCACGCGCTTCGCTTCGTCGACGAGGGTGAGATGACCCTCGTGAAGCGCGCCCATCGTCGGCACGAAGGCGATGCTCTTCCCTTTTGCTCGCGCCCCGGCAATCACGTGGCGCATCTCGTCAATCGTCCCGACCGACTTCATGCCTAGAAGCTATGCTCAGCATCCGGATATGCGCCGCTGCGAACATCGCGCGCCCAGCTTCCAATGGCCGAGCGGACCTCAGGGGCCATCTCCGCATAGCGCTTGAGGAACTTGGGGTTGAAAGTGTCGTTCAAGCCGAGCAGGTCCGGGAGCACCAGCACCTGCCCGTCACACTGCACGCCCGCGCCGATGCCTATCGTCGGAATGCCGACCGCGGCAGTGATGCGTGCGGAGACCGCGGCGGGCACGAGCTCGAGCACGATCCCGAACGCGCCGGCTTCCTCCAGCCCTTTTGCTTCGCCTATCAATCTCTCCGCTCCTTCCTCTTCGCGCCCCTGAACGCGCGCGCCCCCGAGCGTGTTGACCGATTGCGGCGTGAAGCCGATGTGAGCCATCACGGGAATCCCAGTGCGCACCAGCGCATGAACTGTGTCGAGCATCTCCGGGCTCCCACCTTCGACCTTCACCGCGCCCACACCGGTGTCCTGAATGGCGCGTCCGCAATTGAGCACGGCACTCTCAATGCTCGCCTGATACGAGAGAAAAGGCATGTCGATGATGATCAGCGCGCGCTTCACTCCGCGGCGCACGGCCGAGGCGTGGTAGATCATGTGATCCAGCGTCACGGGGAGCGTCGATGTGTAGCCCATCACCGCCGTTCCAACCGAGTCGCCTACGAGGATGGCGTCCACGCCCGACTCGTCCACGAGCCGCCCAAATAGCGCGTCGTACGCCGTCATCACCACCAGCTTCTCGCCTTTGCGCTTGCACTCGGCGAAATCACGGACGGTGATAGGGCGATCCTCCGGTTTGGGCTTATCCAACGCGCGAGCTCCTCAGTGCGGCAAGCTCTCTCAGCCAGAAATCGCGATTCGTGAGCTCGGGATGGGGTACCGTGAGTCCCGGCTCGCGCACACTCTGCTTCTCGAACAGCACGATGTCGAGGTCCAGTGTTCGCGGTCCCCAACGCGCGTTGCGGACGCGCCCCGCGTCGGTTTCGATTCGCTTGAGCTCGGCGAGCAGATCCTGCGGCGAAAGCTCGGTTTCGATGGCGATCATCTGATTGAGAAAGGGGCCCTGCGCAACCGGTCCAATCGGAGCGGTCTCTTCTGCATCGGTGTGACCCAGCACCCGCGTCGTGGCGAGGGCCGAGATTGCACGTCGCGCCTCCGCCAAAAATACCTCACGCTGGCCGAGGTTGGAGCCCAGCGCTATGTAAGCGACATCTCTCACACACGCTCTCGCTCGAGGGCAACTTCCGCGTACGCGAGCGGTCCCGGCAGCGCGACGTTGGGTTTCCGCACGGCTATGCGCACGCGCTCGACCAGCGGGAGCTGGAGGGCGCGCTCCGCGATTCGCTCGCCGACTTCCTCGAGAAAGTTGGTATGGCCCTGCGTCACGACCTCCGCCACGAGATCGTACAAGCGCCGATAGTCGACGATGTCCTTGGCGGTGGGCCGCTCACCGCTGCGGCGAACCCAAAGCGATGCGTCAACCTCGATCGACTGCGCAATCTCGGCCTCGTGCGGCAGCACGCCGATGCGCGCGTGAAATCGCATCGCCTTGAGGGTGACCACATCGGTATCCGTCGCATGGTCACTAGCCATCAAGAGCCTCTCGCAGACTACGTGTCAGTTTCAGAACATCCTCCGGGCCATGCCCAGCCGCACTCACGAGCGCGCTGCCGACCACGACTCCGTCGGCCAGCTTGCCGACGCTGCGGGCCTGCTCCGGCGTGGAGATTCCAAATCCGACGCAAATCGGAAGCGTGGTCGTGGATCGAAGGCGCTGGATCGTATCGGGCAATGATGTCGCGATCTTTTCCTGAACTCCGGTGACACCGAGCCGGCTGATAAGATAAACGAATCCGCTGCCGTGCCGCGCGATCTCAGCCATTCTGTCGCGCGGGGTCGTCGGGGCGACGAGCCTGATGAACGCGAGAGGACTGGCGCCAAGCCACTCCTCGCGCGCTGGATCGGCGCCAACCGGAATGTCGGTGACGAGAATCCCGCTTGCGCCGGCATCTGCCGCTCTCGTGAGAGCGTCGGGGCCCGCGGCGAGAATCGGATTGAGGTAGCTGAACAGAACGACGGGGACGCGGGGCTTTGCGCGCTCGATGAGGGCGAGGACGCCGTCGTAGGTCATTCCCTTCTCCAGCGCCTGCTGCGAGCTGGCCTGGATCACCGGTCCATCCGCGATCGGGTCCGAGAAGGGCACGCCGAGCTCGATGATGTCGGCGCCGCCTTCCTCGAGCGCGCGCAGCGTTTCCAGAGAGCGCCCGACGTCGGGATGGCCTGCTGTTACATAGCAGACCAGGGCGCGGCGGGATTCTTTTTTGAGCGCGTCGAAGCGACGCGCTATGGCGTTAGATGAGGTAGTCGCCGGGGGTGATACCATAGCGATCGGGGTCCGCCGTCTTGATGATGGTCCGGGCATATTGCCCTCCTGCCTCCGGGACGGCCAGGTCCACCTGCATCGGCGGACTGATTGTATTCCCCTGCGCGTCGCTGATGATCTTGACGATCGGTCTCGAGAGCGCCTCAGGATTCGGATTGGCCGCCGAGACGATGGCGAGCTCGAAAGTGTCGAGCACTACCAGCGTTCCGACCGGGTAAATGCCCAACAGGTTTATGAATGCTTTGACGAGCACCGGATCCAACCCGCGACGCGGATTGTCGCGCATCTCCTGGAGAACAGCCGAGGGAGCGATTACTTCCGTCCTGTAAACGCGTCTCGATGTGGCCGCATCGTAGCCGTCGGCGATCGAGACGATCTTGCTGAGAACGCTGACCTGGCGTGGGCGAATGGATTTCGGGTAGCCCGTCAGATCAACTTTCATGTGATGCTCCTGGCACACCGTCATGGCGCGGTACGAAAGCTCCTCCTGCTGCCGGCGGAACTGGAATAGCACCAGCACGCCGAGCCAGGGGTGGGCGGCCATCCACTTCCACTCTTCGTCGGTGAGCTCGCCGGTCTTCTGGAGGAGGTCGATCGGAACTCGCGATTTGCCGATATCGTGCATGAGCGCGGCGAGGCCCAGCTCATACAGCTGGAGCTTGGTCATGCCGAGGCGGCGTCCGAGCGCGATCGAGAAGATGCACACGTTCACCGAGTGCGTGAACGTGTATTCGTCGTAATCGCGGATCGCGGTCAGGCCGATGAGCGATGTCTCTTCGTTCAGAACCTGATCGACGATCCCCTGCACGACGCGCTTGATCTTCCTGATGTTCGGCGTCTTGCCAATCCGGACCGAGTTGATGACGTCCTTGGTGACGGCAACCGACTGGGAGTAGGTCCGATTGGCGGCCGCCTTTGCTTCCTCGTTGAACTCCTTGTCGGTCGCGGTTTCGGTAGGAGGGTCAAGTTGGAACATCTCGATCTTCGCGTCCCTGAGCCTGGACTGAATCTCCATGAATCTTTCGGCGGGCGCATTCTTGGTTTCACCGCCCATCAGCGACAAGAGCAGCGTCCAGTCGCGAGCCGTTCCGTCAGTGCCGACGTGAATCGCGCCGATGCCGGCGAGCTTGCAGAGCGTCAGGATGTGTCCGAACGTGGCGTAGTTGCTGAGATCGAGTCTGAGCCGCGTCGAGTTGATGAAGATGAACTCTCCCGAGACTCTGAACTCGAGCTCACCCTCTTCGGCGCGCAGCTCTTCGGCGACATGCGACAGCTCGGCCAGGGTTTTTTGCACGGCGCTGTGCTCGAGCGGATAGAGCTTGATCGCCCGCAGCGCGGCGTAGAACGCGACCATGAAATTTCTTCCGCCGCGACGGACGTTGGCGCCGGATGCCCTGTCTCCGTCGCCGGAGACGGTCTTCGTGGCCTGAGCGGTCACCCCGTGCCTCCGCGAATCGCGCGGCTGACGGCGTTTCTGACGATCACATCCTTCTCGCCTGCCGCGCGGTTGAGAGACTCCATTGCTTTTGCACTATTGATCTTGCCCAGAGCCATCGCGGCACAGGCGCGCATCTCGGCGTCGTCCTTTTTGCCCATGAATCCCTTGGCGTTGAGCAGACCGTCGAGGAGGGTGACCCCCGCATCGCCACAGAGGAGGCCATACGCCTCGAAGAAGGCCATCTTCTCCGTCAGATTGCTATCCCGCAGCTCCTTCCCCTTGATCACCGCCTCGATTCGCGGCGACGCCGCCCTGGCGTTGCGAGCGCCGAGCGCGCGCACGGCGACGATGCGTACCTCGCGGTCCTCGTCGATCAGCGCGCGCTCGAGCATCTGCATTGCGCCGGCCGACCCGATTTCCGTGAGCGCGGTCACGGCGGCGACGCGCATGTCGGACTCTCCGACGGTGAGCATCTTTCCGAGCGCTGGTACCGCCGCGGGCGACTTGAGCGCAGCCGCACGGCGGATCGCCTCGAGGACAACTGCTTCGTCGTCCGACCCGATGAGACGAATGAGCTCCGCGCTGTTGCTGCTGGCCAGACGACCGGCGGAGACCTCGAGCAGCATCTTGAGCGAAGGATTGTTGCTGCGTCCGATCCAGCCGAGAATTGTCTCGAGCGCACGGGGCTGGAGGATTCCGAACAGCTCATCCAGCTCGTGCTGGGGGGCGCGAAGGGGCGAATCTTCGAGCGCCTGAAGGAGCTGCCCCAGCGGCTTGGGATCGCTCATCAGCTCGCCGAGCTGCATGAGACGATTCTTCTGCGTCTCCAGCACCTCGGGCGCGCGGTTCGCGGTTACGCCGGCTTCGCGCAGGAGGTATGCGGCGTTTCGATACTGCGCGGTGGAGAGGAGAATGAGGAGGAAATAGTCGAGCAGTCCGCAGATCTCCTCGCGCACGGTCGGGTCCTTCTGGTTCTCGAATGTGTCCAGGAGCGATGCGATTACGGACGGCCGCAAATCGGTGGAAAATTCCCGCTTGATCTCGCCCTGCAGATATTCGACCTCGCGGTCGTCGAGGAAATAGAGGGTCGCGTCGAACTCGTCCATCTTGGCGATCGAGGACTGGGTCGACTCGAGACCCGCCTCAGCCTGCGCCGGCGAGAGAATCTTTTCCTTTTGCTCCGCCCGCTCCATGGATTCGACGCCGGGGCCGCCATCCTGCGTGAGATCGACGTATCGGTACTGCAGCGTCACGAACTCGCGCTCCCACATCAGCGTGAGGAGGTCGTCGTCGTCATCTGTCGCCTTTCTAACGCGCTGCAGGAGGTTGAAGAACACGCCAAGCTCTTCCTGCTCGAACCCCTTGAGCATCTTCAGCTCGCGAACGCCATCTTTGTAGAGGAGCCACGCGATGTTGTCGCTGGTCCGCTCCTCCTCGTCGAGAACCACGCGGCCTTCCCACTCGAGGCGTGTCTCGACCACCTGCAGGTCGATCTCGTCGGTGTGCACCCAGAGCGCGGCGAACGATTCCCTGACAGCTTCGAGAGAGCGCGCGTGCATCGGATTGTTCGGCAGATAGAGCTGATGCGCGCGAACGGCCTTGACGAAGGCCTTGAGCAGGTCGGTGACGTAGACAATCGGGAACGAAGGCTCACTGAGCTCGCGTTCCTCGGTCTTTGGTGGAACCGACGTTGTCATGCGGGAAGAAGTCCCATTTCAGTTATCTGCGCGAGATCCTTGTCGCCCCGACCGCTGATGCAGATAAGCACCGCGTCGTCCTTTTTCCACCGTTCCCTCTCTTTGACGACCCAGGCGACCGCGTGTGACGTTTCCAGGGCGGGGATGATCCCCTCGAGCCGGCTGAGGATTCCGAGCCCCTCGACTGCTTCGTCGTCGGTGACGGAGACGTAGAGCGCGCGACCTGTCTCCTTGAGGTAGGAGTGCTCGGGCCCCACTCCAGGGTAATCGAGCCCCGCTGAGATCGAGTGCGCGGGATGGACCTGGCCGCTCTCATCCTGTAGCAGATAGCTGAGCGAGCCGTGGAGGACGCCCGGAACTCCACGCTGGAGGGAGGCGGAATGCTCGCCCGTATCGAGACCCTTTCCGGCCGCTTCGACTCCTACCAGCTCCACTGCCCGGTCTGGCACGAAGGCGTGGAATATTCCCATTGCGTTGGATCCGCCGCCTACGCACGCCACTACGCTGGAAGGTGCACGACCGGCCGTCTCGAGCATTTGAGCTTTTGCCTCCCGCCCGATGACTGATTGGAAATCACGAACCATTCGAGGGTACGGTGCCGGACCAACGACCGAGCCAATGATGTAGTAGCTGTCATTGACGTTCGTGACCCAGTCGCGAATCGCTTCGCTGGTCGCGTCCTTGAGAGTCCGCGTTCCGGAAAGGACGGGGACGACTTTCGCTCCCATGAGCCGCATGCGATAGACGTTGAGCTGCTGCCGTCGCATGTCCTCTTCGCCCATGTAGACCGTGCAATCGAGGCCGAACCGCGCGCACACCGTCGCCGTCGCCACTCCGTGCTGGCCCGCGCCCGTTTCCGCGATGATGCGTCGCTTGCCCATCCGCTGCGCCAGCAGCGCCTGCGCAAGTGCGCTGTTGATCTTGTGCGCACCGGTGTGATTCAGATCCTCGCGCTTGAGATACACGTCGCACCCCACCGCGTGGGACAGTCGCGGAGCGGTGCTGAGCGGAGATGGACGCCCAACGTATTCCTTGAGAAGGCGGTCCAGCTCACGCTGGAACTCCGGGTCGCGGATCGCCTGGTCGAACGCGGCATCCAGCTCGTCGAGCGCGGGAATCAGCGTCTCGGGCACGTACCGGCCGCCGAACGCGCCGAAACGGTGGAGGGTGTCCGTCGCCACGCTAGCGGGGACGGATTCCGGTGGCAGCGGTGTAGAACTCCCGCATCAGCCACGGATCCTTGATGCCGGGCGCGCTCTCGACGCCCGAGGAAACATCGACGACATCGGGAGCGAGCGTCCTGATCGCGCTGACGACGTTGTATGGGCTCAGTCCTCCCGCGAGCACGACCGCGCAGCTTCCTCTATCGAGGGCGAGATCCACCGCCAGATCGTTCCACGGGAGAGCGTGTCCGGTGCCGCCAAGGCGCGAGCCGGTCCTCGCATCCAGAACAATTGCGTCCGCGTTATCGAAGAGCAGCTCGGCGTACGCCGGAATATGCGATCCCGCGATTCTGATCGCCGCCCAGATCTCGCCGCGAAATTTGCCCCTGATCGCCGCCACTTCCGAGGTCGTTGGATCGGCGTGGAGCTGCACGATGTCCAGGTGCGCCTCCTCGGAAGCGCGTTCGATTTCTTCGGGCTCATTCGTGCCGAACACGCCGACGCGCTTGACCCCAGTGCCCGCGGCGTCGAGGATCTTGCGACCCTGAGCTGGCGAGACGCGGCGAGGGCCGTCCGCGAAGACGACTCCGATGTAGCTCGCTCCAATCTCTGCGGCGAGCGCGGCGTCGTCGGGGCGCGTCATGCCGCAGAACTTAACCTTTGCGAGCACCGCCAGTCCGAGCAACGTCCGTGAGAGCGCGCGCTGCCGCTTCGGGATCGCGCGCGCCCGACAGCTCCGAGCCGACGAGAACCGCATCGGCGCCCGCGTCAGCGAAGCGCTTCACGTCCGCCGCTGATTTCACTCCACTCTCCGCGATCGCGAGCACGCCGCGCGGAATGAGCGGCAGGATTCTGAGCGACGTCCCGGCATCGATCTCGAGCGTCTCCAGATTTCTGTTGTTGACTCCAATCAGGCTGGCATTCAGGGAGAGCGCGAGATCGAGCTCTCGCTCGTCGCGGACTTCCACCAGAATCTCGAGCGCCACATCAGCCCCCGCGGTCATCAGATCCTTGAGACGCCCGGGAGGCACGGCGCGCGCGATGACGAGCGCGGCCGAGGCGCCAAGTACCCTCGCCTCGAGAATCTGCGACACCTCCACGTGAAAATCCTTCTTGAGCAGAGGAAGCGCGACTGACTTTCGTGCGAGGACAAGATCATCGGCCGAGCCGCCGAATCTGGTGGGCTCGGTGAGGACGGATATCGCGGCCGCGCCGCCCGCCTCGTAGGCCCTTACCTGCCGAGCGAGATCGAGACCGGGATTGATGGCGCCCCTGGATGGCGAGGACCGCTTCACTTCCGCGATCACGCCAACCCGCCGACCCTGGAGCGCGTCGCGGAATGATGGGACGTTGCCGGCACGGCGCGCCATGCGCTCGAGCTCAGCCGCGCGAGGAGCCAGAGTTGCAGCCCGAGCGCGTGCTTCGTCCGTCAACTCACCGAGGGTGCCTGTCGGCGGTGTCCAGCCAGAAAAAGCTTGCGCTTCGGTCGATCTTCGGCTAACGTAGGAATTCGGCAAATGTTCGGTGGGATCGGCGGACCGGTCCTTTCTCAAAACCAGCCGCG
>Ga0207929_1000063_pt1 | contig 30820 bp, 28 predicted proteins | sample NGESurdeep072012_FD_184466 | JGI IMG/M metagenome (GOLD analysis project Ga0207929, IMG submission 184466) | Arctic peat soil microbial communities from Barrow, Alaska - NGEE Surface sample 53-1 deep-072012 (SPAdes) | ecosystem: Environmental > Terrestrial > Soil > Wetlands > Peat ... | reverse complement strand
TCGGCCCGCACGCTCGGAGTTGGTCGAGTCGCCGAGCAGGAGGAGCACTCCCGCGTCGCCCAGCTGTTTGAAGCGCGCCATGTTGGTCGGCAAGCCGTCCGGCGGCGCATCGTCCAGCTTGAAGTCGCTGGTGTAGATGACCCTCCCGACCGGCGTCTCGATGGCCAGCGCGACAGCGTCGGGGATTGAGTGGCAGACGGCCACGGTCTCGACCCGGAACGGACCCATCTGCACCGTGTCGCCCACGCGCACCTCGCGGAGGTCGGCCTCGCGCAGGATGCGGTGTTCCTTGAGCTTGGGCTTGACCAGGCCGAGCGTGAGCCGCGTCCCGTACACCGGGACGTTGAGCTTCTTCAACACGTATGGCAGCCCGCCGATGTGATCTTCATGACCGTGGCTTAGGAAAATCCCAAGCACTTCTTTGCGCCGATCGAGAAGGTATGAGATGTCCGGCAGGACCAGGTCGATACCCAGCATGTCCTCGTGGGGAAACATCAAGCCGGCATCGACGACGAGGATCTGCTTCTCCCACTCGAGGGCCCACATGTTGATGCCGACCTCACCCAAGCCGCCCAGCGGCAGATATCGGAGTCGTGAAGCGCTCACAGCAGACGCAACTGTTCGGCTTCCTGTCGCGGAGCTGTAGGTGGTTCTGGCGGTGGCGGCGGCGCGAGAAGCTTGTCGAGGTACACCTTGACCCGATCGAAGTCCCGCTCGAGGTCCGCGACCAGAGCTCCGTTATGCAGGGCGGCGGCCGGGTGGTAGAGCGGCACGTAAGCGACGGAACCACGCATCACCAGGCTGCCGTGCACGCGAGAGATCGATCCCTGTCCCGGCATCAGACGCTCCATGGCGTGCCGGCCGAGGATGAGCACCACCTTCGGCCGGATCAACTCGAGCTGTCGCGCCAGGTAAGGCGAGCACGCCTCGGCCTCGTTGGGCATCGGGTCGCGGTTCATGGGCGGCCGGCACTTGAGGACGTTGGTGATGTAGACATCCGAGCGGCTGAGACCGATCCGCACAAGGAGCGTGTCCAGCAGCTTTCCTGCGGCCCCTACGAATGGCTCGCCCTGGCGGTCCTCGTTGAAGCCGGGCGCCTCGCCGACGATCATGATGTCGGCCGGACAGGGCCCGATCCCGGGCACCGCCTGCGTTCGCGTCGCGTGCAGCCCGCACTTGGTGCAGGCGCGGACCTCGGTGTGGAGAAGCTGAAGCTCCGGTGCGCTAAGCGACTTTGACGCCCGCCTTGAACGTGATGAGCTCCTCCGCCTCGCGGACGGTGAGCATCACGGCTTCGAGCTGCTCTTTCGTCAAGGGGACGAGGGGCAGGCGGAAAGGACCGGCTGGGAAGCCCATGGCATTGAGGACGGACTTGAGCGGGACCGGGTTGGCCGCTGTGGTCATCAGCGCCTTGATGACCGGCAGAAGACCGACGTGGATCTTCTGGGCGACATCGTTCTCGCCCTTGAGATGGGCTTCGATCATTTTTCTCATCGATCGTCCTGCTATGTGCGACACGACGCAGATCACGCCGTAACCGCCCGCCGCCATCACAGGGAGAGTCCAGCTGTCGTCGCCGCTCCAGACGTTGAACCCCGCAGGCTTGCCGGCACAGACAAGGCCGATCTGGTCGAGGTCGCCGCTCGCCTCTTTGACGCCGACGATGCCGGGTAGGTCGGCACATCGAAGGGTCGTCGCCGCGGTCATGTTGATCGCGGTTCGGCCCTGGATGTTGTACATGATCGTGGGTCCGACCTCCGAGATCGCCTTGAAGTGCTGATACATGCCCTCCTGCGGCGGCTTGTTGTAGTAGGGCACCACCGCCAGCAGGGCGTCGGCGCCGGCGTTCATGGCTCGCTCTGAGAGCTTGACCGAGTGATGAGTGTCGTTGCTGCCGGTGCCGGCGATCACGGTCTTGCCGGGGATTGCCTTCCTGATGGCTTTGACCAGCTCGATCTTTTCGTCATCGCTCAAGGTCGGCGATTCACCGGTGGTGCCGGACACGATCACGCCGTCCGACCCGTCGGCCACCAGCAGCGCCGCGAGGCGTTCGGAGGCTTGATAGTCGACAGCGCCGTCGGCGGTGAAGGGCGTGAGCATCGCCGTCAGCAGGCGGCCGAGATCCTTACTCATTTCATCCTCATAACGTGGTGGAGAGGAAGCCCGGATTCATTCCGGGCGTCACCTAAGGTCCGGGAAACACGCCAGGCATCGTGGTGCCGGGTTCGTTGTGGGGTCCCCATTAATCGAACCGCCGTAGGCGCAGATTCATGGGGTTATATGACTCCCAGTTCAATCGCGTGCTCTGCGATCTGGACCGCATTCAGTGCCGCGCCCTTGCGCAGGTTGTCTGAGACCAGCCACAGCGCCAGGCCATTTTTGGAGGACGGGTCGGTGCGAATGCGGCCAACATACACCTCGTCCTTGCCCGCGACGTGGTGCGGGGTCGGGTAAAGCCTGGCGTGAGGGTCGTCCTCGACGATGATGCCCGGCGAGCTGCCGAGAAGTGTCCGAACATCGTCAGCCGAGATCTTGGCGGTCGTCTCGATGAATACCGATTCGCCATGGCCGACAGGTACAGGCACGCGCACGCATGTGGCGGCGATTGCGAGGTCTGGCATGTGGAGGATCTTGCGCGTCTCGTTGGCGATCTTGACCTCCTCCTCGTTGAAGCCGTCGGCCTCGGGATACCATCCGCCGGGAACGACGTTGTACGCAAGCTGGTACGGATACACGACGGCTTGCGGCTCCGTCCCGTCCGCGATCGCCTTGGTCTGCTCTGCCAGCTCGTCCACAAGGGCCCTGCCCGCGCCCGACGCCGATTGATAGGTGGAGACGAGCACCCGCTCGATCCCGACCGCATTTCTCAATGGATTGAGGACGACGGTCAGCGGAACTGCGCAGCAGTTTGGATTGGCGATGATGCCCTCGTTGTCACGGATGTCCTCACGGTTCACCTCGGGCACGACCAGCGGAACGTTCTCCTTCATCCTCCAGGCGGAGCTGTTGTCGATCACCAGCGCGCCGGCCTCCGCGGCAATCGGTCCGTACATGAGCGCTATGTCGGTGCTCGCCGCGAAGAGAGCGACGTCGATGCCTTTGAACGCCTTCTCATCAATTGCCTCGAGGGTTATCGAGCTCCCGTTGTAGGGAACCGTGCGCCCCTTCGAGCGTTCGGAGGCGAGGGCCTTGACCTGCGCGCTTGGAAAATGTCGCTCCGCAAGGATCGCCAACATGGCCTGCCCGACCATCCCCGTCGCGCCGACGACGACAACGTTTAATCGCTTGGAGGCAGGCACGAGGTCAGTTTAATTCGATCCAGGTGGGAGCGCTATCCGCCCGGGTGGAGGCCAAGCAACTCGTCCAAGCCGCGGTAGAAGCGCCTCTCGGTGGTCACTCTACGAATCGCCAGCAGCACGCCTGGCACGTAAGCCTCTCGGCTCGTCGTGCGGTGGGCGATCGTCAGCGACTGTCCCGGCAATCCGAAGATGACCTCCTGGTCGGCGACGAAGCCGGGCAGCCGCACGCTGTGCACGGCAATGCCGCCCTCCTCCCCACCCCTCGTGCCGGCCAGCGTCTCCTTCTCTGCCTTCTTGTGGCTGAAGGGTTTGTTGCCACGCCGTGCGGCAAGGCGCCTGGCTGTCGATAGCGCAGTGCCTGATGGCGAGTCCAGCTTGGCCGCATTGTGCATCTCGACGATCTCGGCGGCGTCGAAATGAGGCGCCGCGATCTCGGCCAGATGCATCATCAGCACCGCGCCGATCGCGAAGTTCGGCGCGACGATGCCTCCGAGTCCCTTCGCCTTGCACGCCACCTCGATCTTGTCGACTCCCTCCGCCGGAATCCCCGACGTACCGACGACCGGCGCTGTTCCTGCGGCAACTGCGACCAGCGCGTTATGCAGGGCAACCGACGGGCGCGTGAAGTCGACGAGGGCATGCGGGCGGTTCTTCTTCAGAAAGGCGGCCAGGTCGTCGTCAGACCCGACTCCGCCGACATAGTCCATGCCAGGCTCGGCCTGGAATGCCTGGACAAGAATGGAGCCGACCTTGCCGCGGTGTCCTGCCACCGCGACTCTGATCGGCTCCGCCATTTGTTGAGCTACCGGCGGGGTCGGCCGCCGCCCCCGCCATTGCGGCCGCCGCGGTCCCGCCCGCCGAAGCTGCTTTCCCTGGGTGGCGGTGGCGGTGACGCCAGCGCCACTGCCATCGCTTCCTTATCGATCTTCTCCTCGATCGGCTCGCCCTTCGCGGTCAGCTCCTCGATCGCCGCCTGACGGCTCAGGTTGAGGCGCCCCTGGCTGTCGACCTCGGTGGCCTTGACAACGATCTCATCGCCGACGTTGGCGACCTCCTCCACCCTCTCGACCCGATGGTCGGTGAGCTTGGAGATGTGGACCAGCCCGTCCTGGTTCGGCAGCACCTCGACAAAGGCACCGAAAGGCATGATCCGAACGACCTTGCCCTTGTAGATCTTGCCGACCTCGATCTCGTCAGTCAGACCTTTGATCCAGTCGATGGCCCTCTGGCCGGCCTCCTGGTCGGCCGCTGCGATATACACGCTCCCATCGTCCTCGACGTCGATCGAGGCCCCTGTCTCCTCGGTGATCTTGCGAATCATCTTGCCGCCTGGGCCGATGATGTCGCGGATCTTGTCTGGGTTGATGTGGATGGTGGTGATGCGCGGCGCGTAAGGGCTGAGCTCGGTGCGCGGTTCCGGCAGCACGGCCAGCATCTTGTCGAGCACGAACAGCCTCGCCTCGCGTGCCTGCTCGAGCGCCTGCGCCAGGATCTCGTGCGGCAGCCCCTTGATCTTGATGTCCATCTGAAGCGCGGTGATTCCGTCCTTGGTGCCGGCCACCTTGAAGTCCATGTCGCCGAGGTTGTCCTCGACGCCCTGGATGTCGGTGAGCACCGCGAACTTGCCTTCGCGTGTCACGAGGCCCATCGCAATACCGGCTACGGGCGCCTTGATCGGCACCCCGGCGTCCATCAATGAGAGGGTCGAGCCGCAGACCGATGCCATTGACGTCGAGCCGTTGGAGCTCAGGATCTCGGAAACCAACCGCATCGTGTAAGGCCACTCGTCGACCGACGGAATGACCGCGAGCAACGCCCGCTCCGCGAGCGCGCCGTGCCCGATCTCACGCCGTCCTGGTCCGCGCAGCGGGCGGGCCTCGCCGACGGAGAACGGGGGGAAGTTGTAGTGGTGCATGTAGCGCTTGAACTCTTCGACTCCGAGGCCGTCCAGCTTCTGCTTGTCCGACATCGACCCGAGGGTCGCGATGGTCAGCGCCTGGGTCTGGCCGCGGGTGAAGAGCCCTGAACCGTGAGTGCGAGGAAGGACGCCGACCTCAACTGTGATCTCGCGAACGTCCTTGAGGCCACGACCGTCGATCCGCACGCCCTCTTCGACTATCCGCTCCCGAACCCGGTCCTTGAGCTTCTTGTCGAAGAGCTTGCCGAGGATGTCGACATGCTCGGGGAATCTCTCACCGAGCTCCGCGATGGTCTTCTTGCGCAGCTCGTCGGTGGCGGCTTCGCGCGCGGCCTTGTCGGGACCGAACGCTGCCTGGTCGAGCCGCAAAGCGAGGTACTCGCTCACGACCTCGACCACCTGCTCGGGATAGGTGGGCGGTGTGTACTGGTACTTGGGTTTGCCGATCTGCTGCTGCAGCTCGACCTGGGCGGCGCACAGCTGCTTGATCGCTTCGTGCGCCATCTGCAAGGCGTCAACCACCGTCTTCTCGGTGACGCCCTTGGCTCCGGCCTCCACCATCAGGATGGCGTCGGCGGTGCCGGCGACCACGAGGTCGAGGTCCGAGTCGGCCATGCGGGAGGTCGGCGGGTTGACGACGAGCGCTCCGTCGAGGAATCCCATCCTCACCGCTCCGACTGGGCCCGCCCATGGGATGTTGGAGATCGTCAGGGCGGTGGACGCCCCGTTGATGCTGAGGATGGTCGGGTCGTTCTCCTGGTCAGCCGACAGGACGGTCGACACGACCTGCACGTCCAGCCGGAACATGTCCGGGAACAGCGGCCGAAGCGGGCGGTCGGTCAGCCGTGAGGCGATAATCGCCGTCTCGCTCGGCCTGCCCTCCCGGCGCATGAAGGCGCCCGGTATCTTGCCGACCGCGTAAAGCTTCTCCTCGTAGTCGCACGTGAGCGGGAAGAAGTCGACTCCCACCCGCGGTTCCTTCGACATCACGGCGGTGCTGAGCACCACCGAGTCGCCCTGGCGGAGAATCACCGCCCCGTTCGCCTGCTCGGCCACCCGGCCGGTCTCGATCGAAAGCCGCCTTCCGGCGACCTCTACGTTTTTTGTGACAATGGCCACGCGAATACCTCCATTAGGGAGGACATCCCCGAGGTGCGTCCCTGGGTCAGGTTCCTAGCAGCTACGGCTCAGGTTTGTGACCTCAGCGAGAGCTTCTAAGAGCTGACTTCAGCGCGACCAGCGTGGAGTCCTCCCGGTTGACTTAATCGGCCGAGCTTGCGCCCAGCCCCGGCTATCTCCTGATCCCGAGTTTGGCGACGAGCGAGCGATAGCGCTCGATGTCGGTGCCTCTCAGATAGTTCAGCAGACGCCGTTGCTTGCCAACCAGGAGGAGAAGGCCGCGGCGCGAGTGGTGGTCCTTGGCGTGCGTTTTCAGGTGCTCGGTCAGCTCCCGGATGCGGGTTGTGGACAGCGCGATCTGGACCTCGGGTGAACCCGTGTCCTTATCAGCGCGCCTGTGCTCCGCTATCAGCTTGCCCTTGACTTCAGTCTCTATTGCCAAACCGAATACGAATTATACCCAGGCCAGGTTGCCGGCCGTTTTAGGGCGATCGCTCAACTGACCCGTCGGAGCGCGGGTCTGCCCCCGCCCGCCACGTGCCTGGGCCGTCGACAAGGATGGCGTGGGCATGGCCGAGCGTGTGGTGCTTTGGCGGCATCAGCTCGATATTCAGGCCCGAGCGGCTCAGCTCCCCGGCGCCGGGGTAGTCGGCCTCGACCGAAATCTTCACTCCATCCGCCTGGACCCGCACCCGCGGTCGTGCCACAGCCTCGGCCGGCTCCAAGCCGTGGTCGACGAGGTTGATCAGGACCTGGGTTTGGAGCTGCGGCTGGCCATCCCCGCCCATCGACCCGAAGATCGCCCAGGGACGGCCATCGCGGGCGGCCATCGCGGGAATCAGCGTGTGCATGGTGCGCTTCTTGGGCTCGAGCCGGTTCACGTGCGCCGGATCCAGCTTGAAATAGCAACCACGGTTCTGGAGCAGCATCCCGGTGCCCTCGGCGACGATGCCCGATCCGAATCCGTACGCCACGCTCTGGATCAGCGAAACGAGATTGCCGTGCTCGTCTGCCGCGCAGAGGTAGATCGTGTCGCCGCCCTCATGTAGGTGTCCACTGGCATCGGCGACGGCGCGCGTCGGGTCGAGGAACGGCTCGAGTGGCGCAGGCGAGAAGTCCGGGTCGGTGATGTACCGGTTTCGCAGCGGGTAGGTCTCGTCACGGATCTTCTTGAACGCAGCGATGAACTCGGCTCCCGGCTCGAGTGCGCCGCGATCGAATCGTCGAAGCCTGGCGAGCATTGCGAGTGCGGTCAGGCCTTGCGTCGGCGGCGGCAGCTCGTAGACGGTGAGGCCTCGATACTCGACAGTCACAGGGTCGACCCATTGCGAGTGGTGGGTGGCCAGGTCGAGCGCGGTGACAAATCCATCGCGCCGCCGCAGCGCCTCCGCGATCGCGGCGGCGACGGCTCCGCGGTAGAAGGTGTTGATCCCTGTGCGGCCGATGTCGGTGAGCACAGATGCCAGGTCCGGATTGCGCAGACGCATCCCTGCTTCCATCGGCGGGTACAGAGCGTGTGCCGCAGGTTCGCGGCCGAGCAGGTCGGCTTCCTCTTTGAGCTCGTCCGACAGGTGCCCTGTGATGATGTAGCCGTCGCGAGCAAGGAAGGCCGCCGGCTCGAGCACTGCCGCCATCCCGACCGTGCCATATCTTTCGAGCAGGCGGCCCCACGCCTCGACCGTGCCTGGCACCGTCACGCTCAGCGGGCCCCTCTCGGGCATCTCTTCGTGTCCGCGCGACCTGACCTCTTCGATGGTGGCCAGCTCGCCCGAGCGCCCGGCTCCGATCAGGCCCACCGGCGCCGAAGCGCCCGCAGGCCAGACGATCGCCATGAGGTCGCCACCGACTGAGGTCATGTGCGGGTAGACCACGCACAGCACCGCGTCCGCGGCAATCGCGGCATCGATGGCGTTGCCGCCGTCGCGCAGGACCTGCGCTCCAGCTTCGCCGGCAAGGCGATGCGGTGTGGCGATGACTCCTTTCGTCAAACCGGCGCGATGAATTCGATCGCGCCCGGCTGAATCTCGAAGAGGGCCGGCAGCGTCCCAGGCGTCTCGCCATCGAGATCCACAAGCACACGCGCCTTGGACGCGACCGAGATGCGTTTGCCGTACATCAGCTGGATCTTCGGGTTGTGGTCATCTAGATGTGTTCCATTCCTGATGCTACCGAGCTTGCGCGCCGTTTCGATCTTGCCCACGTTGCCGATCAGGATGACATCGAAGACGCCGTCGGTTGGCTTGGCTGAAGGCGCCATGCGCATTCCCCCGCCGTAGTACTGGCAGTTGGCGATCACCACCTGTTGGGCGACCAGATCGAACTGATTGCCGTCCACCACCACTGTCATCGGCTGGTTCTTCCATCCGAGCAGAGCCAGCCCTGAAGCGAGCGTGAACGCTGCAGCGCCAAGTCGCTTCGATCCCGTATTGACTCGATGTGCGACCACGCTGCTCAGGCCCAGGTCGGCGATGTTGATGAAGTGGCGCACCGCGGTGGAACCGTCGTTGGCCTGGTAAGTCGCGCAGCCTGCGTCCAGGCGGCGCGGCGTGCCGGCCTTGATGACCTGGACCGCCTCCTTGGGATCGAGCGGGATGCGCAGCGTGCGCCGGAAGTCGCCACCGGTGCCCAGCGGAAGCATCGCGAGCTTGGTGGTCGTCGGGATCGGCGCGCCGTTGTGGAAGAAGCCGTTGAGCACCTCGTTGAGGGTGCCGTCCCCGCCGACGGCGACGACGACCGGACGCGATTGCCTGACCGCTGTTTGCGCGATCTCAGTCGCTTCGAGTGCGCGGGTGGTCAACCTGCCTTCGAAGGGCAGGCCGGTGGTGTCAAGCCAGCTGCTGATCGCCGCCCATTCCTTCGCTGCGCGCCCGCCCGCTGAGGCTGGGTTGACGATGAACAGGACGGGGGCGCCGGGCCGGCCGCCTATTACAGGCCTCCGAGTGCGCGCGGGTTGAGGGTTCTTGTTGGGTCAATCCCTTCCTTGACCGCCCGCCAAACGCGCATCCAGCCGCCCATCTCGTCCGCGACCCATCGCGCACGTGCCTGGCCCGTCCCGTGGTGGTGGCTAATCGTCGCTCCCAGCCCAAGCGCTGCGGTCATCGCACCCTCCCATGCCCGGCCGTAAGCGGCGCGGGCCTCAGCCTCTGTGTCTGCGGATCCCCCGAACGAGAAGTAAGCGCAGCAGCCCTGCTCGTAGGCGTGGCTAAAATGGCATAACGCCAATCCACCGATGACTATTGCGGACTTTACATCGGCATGAAGCCTGGGCAGCACCGTCCATCGCGCGGCCAGCTCGATGGTGTCGAGGTAAGCTCCGGGCGGTTCGAGGAACGCTTTCAGGCGCTCGGCGGAGAGGCTGAATCGATGGCTGTCCCAGCGGTGCCACGGTTCCTCTCCAAGGTCTTTGGCATCGGCCACGAACCGCTTCACTGCATCGGCCTCGGCCTTGGCGACATCGGCCAGGCCGGCGGTGGCGATAACCAGGAGGCACTGCCCAGCGGGGAGGTCATAGCCGCCGAAAGCAGCATCTTCAGGGTCGTAAAGCCGCATCACCAAAGGCCGGATGCCGGACTGCATCACGGCCCGCATCGCCTCGAGACCAGAGGCGAGGTCGCTGAATGCGTATCCCCGCCCGACCACCGTTTCGGGTAGGCGGTGCACCCGCAGCTCGGCCCCGAGGATGACGCCGAGCGCGCCTTCAGAGCCGAGCCACAGCTGGTGCAGGGCCGGCCCTACCGCTGATCGGGGGCCTGGCCGGGGAGCAGCAAAGGTGCCGTCCGGAAGGACCACCGCAAGGCCGAGCACCATGTCCTCGACGTTGCCGTAGCGGCTCGACTCCTGGCCCGACGACCGCGTGGCCAACAGGCCGCCGACGGTGGTTCCTGGCAGCGAGCTCGGAAAGTGGCCGAGGGTGAGGCCGCGCTCGTTCAGGTGCTTCTCCAACACGAGGCCGTTCACCCCTGACTCGCAGCGGCAGACCAGGTTCGTCTCGTCGAGGTCGAGGATGCGGTCGAAGCCGCCCATGTCGAGCACCAGCTCGCCCGCGCGCGGCGCCAGGGCACCACACACGCCGGTGCCTCCGCCCATCGGAGTTACGGCGACGCCATTGGCCGACGCCCAGCGAAGGATCGCGATCACTTGCTCGCGCCCGGCCGGCCTTGCCACCAGGACTTTGGGGCGCCTGACGCCATCGCGCTCCTCCATGAGCCCCAAAGGCCAGTGGTCTCGAACCTCGCGCTCGTCAAGCGCCGCGGCGCCAACGATCTTCTCGATCTCGGCTCTCATTGTTTCGCTGCCCACGTGCCCGCGAGCCAGCCTGTCAGAAGGGGTACGCCGAACCCACATGGTCCGGCGTAGTCGTAACCACCGAGCACCGCCCCGGCCGCGTAGAGGTTCGCGTATGGCGGTGCGCCCACTTCATTCAACGGGTGCAGCTGTTTGTCAGTCATCAATCCGCTCTGCATCTCAGCGGCGGGGTCCAGGTACTCGAGGTGGCGCAGGCGCGCTCCCCCGGTGCTGGCAAGAACGCCGTCGTGAAAGACCCCGAGATCGAGCAAAGGCTCTTCAGGCTTGCGGCCTCCGCGGATCCCTCCACCGATGTGATGACCCGCGGCAAGGACGAAAGCGTCGGCTCGAAACGCGCGGTCTCCAGCGCGCGCGGCGGTAATGCGACCTCTTTCAAAGTCGAATCCCTGGATCTCCGCTTTAACAGTTCCCAGGCCGATCACCTGCTGCAGGCGCCATCCGTGGGGGGATGGCGGCGCGGCCAGGAGCTCGAAGCTGTCGTCAGGGAGATTGCTGAATCCCGGCGGGTACGCCACCGAAGCCGCGCGCGCCTTAGCCAGCGTCGGGGCCCGGCGTCCATAGAGGTCCGTGAGCGACGCCGACATCGGCAGGTTCGGGATCGACACGTCCTCGGCAAACGCGTCGATTCCGTGCAGCTCCTTCAGCGCCTGCGCAGTCGACGCAGCGTCGTAATCGCCCACCTGGGGCACCCCGACCACGGCCACCCTCCGACCCGCCAGCGCGCGCAGCTCACCGCCCGCCACCGTGGCCGGCACCAGGTTCGCGGGCCGGGCCAGCCCGTGGATGTCGGCGTAAAGGCCACGGTGCTTCCAACCGCCCTCGAACTTGAGGCCGCCCTTCTCGAGCGCGAGGTGGATCGCCTGGATCGCGGTGTCCAGCTCCGTGGCGATGCGAACGGCGTCGAGGCCGAGCCTGGTGAACGGGTGATGAGGCTGCGTCCTCAATATCGAATCGAGATCGTCGACGATTTCCATTCCGCCCGCGTAGAGCGCCGTGGCGCCCGGGGCGCGCGCCACCACCGTCACGTCAGCACCTGCACGCCGTGCTGCCAGCGCTGCGCAGTAGCCCGCAAAGCCCCCGCCGATCACGACGACGCGTGTCAAAGCTTGACGATCCGGCGCGTGTCGGCGACATCGCGGTGCAATTGCTCGACCAGCTCATCGGTGTTGGGAAATTTGATGTCTGCGTGCAGATAACGGATGAACCGCAGCTCCAGCCGCTTCTGGTAGAGATCGCCCTCGAAATCGAGTAGAAATGCCTCCACGCGAAGAGTCGTGCCTCCGAACGTTGGCCGGTAGCCAACCGAAAGCGCCGCGATGAAGGTGCCTTCCGGAGCGATAGCCCGCCCCGCGTATGCACCCAGCGCGGGCACGAGCTTGTTCGGCTCGACTCCGATGTTGGCGGTTGGGAAACCGAGCCTCCGGCCGACCTTGTCCCCCGCTTCGACCGGTCCGGCCATCGAGTATTCGCGGCCGAGCAACCGGTTTGCCTCTTCCATCTCACCCAGCGTCACGAGCCGTCTCAGGTCGGAGCTGTGAAGCTCCTTTCCATTCAATTTGAAAGGGGGCACGACATCCACGACGTGCCCATTGGCGCGCAGCCACTCGGCGTTGCCTCGCCGCTCACGGCCGAACGCGAAGTCGAAACCGACGACCCAGCGCCGCACCTCGATCACAGGCGTCAAGAGGTCGACGAACTCCTGCGGCGACCGAGATGCGAGCGCCCGGTCGAATCGGATGACTATCGCGTGCTCGATGCCGAGAGCCTCGATGAGAGCGAGCTTCTCCTGCAGCGTGGTGACCGACGGCGGGCAGTTCGCCGGGTCGAGCACGCAGCGCGGGTGAGGCTCGAATGTCATCAGCGCCGGCTGGGCTCCGTCGATGGCGGCGGCGGCAACTGTGCGCCGGATCACATCGACATGCCCGAGATGAACGCCGTCAAAGCTTCCGACTGTGAGCGTCACCGCTCCGATCGGGCTCGAGGGGAGCCCAAAGTGGACCTTCATCGCGCCAAGTTCAGCTGAGCACCTTTTCGGGCACGAAGGTCCGGCGAAGTGGGTCTGCATGGCCGAGGGCGACCAGGCGGCCGCCTGCGTCGTGAGCTCTGATCAGGCCGGGTCCGGGCTCCGGCAGTACGCGGACCGAGCGACCTTGCCTGACCATCGCCTCCTGCTCGACATTGAGCCGGACCCGCTCCATGTCCGGCAGTATGACTTCGGCAGGAAGCAACAGGCCGCGAACTTCGTCAGTGGTGGTCAGGGCATCGACCTTCACCGCAGATTCGATGAGAAGAGGGCCGTAGGCAGTGCGCACCAGCCGGCCGAGATAGCCCCCAACTCCGAGCCTCCGGCCGAGGTCACGCGCGATCGACCGCAGGTATGTGCCGCTGCTGCACCGGATCTCCACACGGGCCACTGCTTCGGCGCCGGCGGTGAAGCTCAGAACACGCGCCTCGTAAACCTCGACCTCACGGGCGTGGGGTCGGGGCTCCTCGCCCATCCTCGCGAGCTTGTACGCGCGTTGGCCATCGACTTTGACGGCCGAAAAGGCAGGTGGCTCCTGCAGTATCCGCCCGGTGAAAGCCACCAGGCCGGCCTCGATGTCGCCTGCGGACAAGCCGCTCGGATCGCCCACTGCCTCCCGCTCGGCCTCGGCGTCGTCGGTGGCCGTCGAGAATCCCAGATGGATGTCGGCGACATACGTTTTCGGGAGTCGAAGCGCAAACTCCGCGAGTCGAGTCGCAGATTCGAAAAGGATCGGGAGCACGCCGGTGGCCAGCGGGTCGAGGGTCCCGGCATGGCCGACGCGGTGCGCGCCAGTCAAACGGCGAAGACGGCTCACGACTGCGAAAGAGGTTTCGCCGGCGCCTTTGTCTACGTTCAGAACGCCAGTCGAGAAGGCAGCAGCGTCAGCTCTTCTGCGAGGCGGCAATGATCGACTCCTTGGCGGTCGCCAGCACGAGCTTCACGGCCTCGTCCATCGGCTTATCGATCTCCGCCCCGGCCGCTCGAATGTGTCCCCCGCCCCCAAAGACCGCACATAGCGCGGCGGCATCCACGCCACCCCGGCTGCGAACGCTGATCTTGGTGAGCTCTGCGTTCACCTCCTTGAAGAGGATGGCCAGCTCCAGCCCCGCGATGCTGTTGAGATTGTCGATGATCCCCTCCGACTCGGCCATCACGGCGCCGGCTTCCCGCAGCATGCCGCGCGTCACCTTCGCCCACGCCAACCGGCCTTCCATCTCGACGCGCATGGTCGCCAGAGCCAGGCCGTTCAACTTCAGAGTCGTCTCCGGCCGCATCTTGTACACGAGCGTCGCGATGTGCCCCGGATCGGCGCCGAGGCGTGCGAGTCTCGCGGCATCCTCGAGGGCCTGCGGTGTGGTGTTCTCGTGACGGAAGCCGCCGGTATCCGTGAGCAGAGCGACGTAGAGGTCGGTCGCGATGGTTGCCGTGATCGGGAAGCCGAAGTGATCGAGCATCCGCATGACCATCTGCCCCACAGCAGAGGCGTCAGGCTCGATCACGTTGATGTCGCCAAAGCGCGAGTTCGAAGGGTGGTGGTCGACGTTGACGATGGTGGCCTGCGACGCAATCCGCTTGACGCTGCTCCCGGAGCGCTCGAGGTTGCCAGAGTCGAAGAAGAACACCAGATGCGGGTCGATCCCGTGGGGGGGCTCCTCCAGGATTTCGCTGAAACCGGGGAGAAACGTGTACATCTCCGGCAGCGGCGGCGGGATCAGCACCCACACCTGCTTGCCGGCCGATCGCAGCGCCTCGGCAAACGCCAGGCTGCAGCCGAGCGTGTCTCCGTCAGCATCCTTGTGTCCGAAGATCAGGATGTTCTCATTGGCGTCGATGAGCTCCTTGATCTCGTCGTAGACGTCTGACTTCGGTCGCGGGCTGGCTATGTCGTCTCCTCCTCGCTCTCGCCGGTCGAGGCGACCTCGGCGTTGTCCGGCACAGGCGGGAGGACTTCCTTGAGCAGCTCGTTGATGTGGACGCTGTACTCGATCGAGGGGTCTATCTCGAATCGGAGGTCGGGCGAGAACTTCAAGTTCTGCAGCCGCTTGCCGAGCTCATGGCGAATCAAGCCCTTGGCAGAATCGAGACCCGCGATCGATGCCTTCTTCTCCTCGGGGTTGCCGAGCACGCTCACACGCACGCGCGCCTGACGCAGGTCAGGCGACATGCGTACCGCCGTGATGCTCACGAACCCGATGCGTGGATCCTTGAGATCTCGGCGGATGATTGACATGATCTCCTCGCGCACCTGCTCGCCGACCTGGTCGGCGCGGTAGCTGGTCATCACGACCTCCGCTTTCAGCAAGACACGCCTTGCCTAGATTTCTTCCCGCTCGAGGCGGTATGTCTCCATGACGTCGCCGGGTTCGAAAGCCTCGAAGCCCTCGAGCCCAACGCCGCACTCCTGGCCCTCGGACATCTCCCGCACGTCCTCCTTGAAGTGCTTCAACGAGCTGATCCTACCCTCGAAGATCTGCTCTTTCCCCCTCAACAGCTTGGCCCAACCCCCACGGGTAATTTTGCCCTCGACCACCCGGGAGCCGGCGATCACGCCCTGGCGAGGGATCTTGATCGGGATGACGACCTCGACCTTACCCTCACGGATTTGACGATACGTCGGCTCACGCAGACCCTTGGCCGCCCGCTCGACGTCTTCGGTGAGCTTGTAGATAACGTCGTAGTAGCGGACTTCGACCTTGGCTCGTTCCGCGGCAGCGACAGCAGCGGGCGTCGGCTTGAGGTTGAAGCAGATGATGATCGCGTTCGACACGCCGGCCAGCAGCAGGTCCGAGTCGCTGACGGCCCCCACTCCCTGACCGACGATCTTGATCGCGACCACCGGGTCTTCGATCTTCTGCAGTGCGCTGAGGAGGGCTTCCAAAGTGCCCTGCGCATCTGATTTGACGACCAGGCTGAGCTCCTTGACCTCGCCTTCTTTGGCGCGGCGCGAAAGCTCTTCCAGGGTGATCCTCGGGGCGAAGTCTCGTGCCGCTTCCTGCGTGCGTCGCTCAGTCAGCTTCGTCAGCGCGATCTGCCGAGCCGCTTTTTCCGAGCCGACGACCTGGAAGATGTCTCCGGCCTGTGGGACCTCGCTCATACCCGAGACCACGACCGGGGTCGCGGGACCGGCCTCGGTCACGGCCTCGCCGCGATCGTTCGCCAGCGCTCGGACGCGGCCGTAGATGTGGCCGCAGACGAAGTCGTCGCCGACTCGCAAAGTTCCGGCTTGCACCAGCACGGTGGCGACGGGGCCACGACCGCGCTCGAGGTGCGCATCAACGACGGTGCCGATGGCATTGCGGTCGGGGTTCGCTTTGAGCTCGAGGATGTCGGACGACAGGACGATGGTGGTCAGCAGATCGTCGATGCCCTGGCCCGTCTTCGCGCTGAGGTGCACACACTCGTGCTCACCGCCGTAGTGACGCGTGACAATTCCTTGCGCCGCGAGCTCCTGGTGAACGCGATCGGCGTTCGCCCCCGGGACGTCCATCTTGTTGATGGCGACGATGATTGGGACCTTCGCTGCTCGGGCGTGCTGTATCGCTTCGATGGTCTGCGGCTTGACGCCATCGTCGGCGGCGACGACGAGCACCACGAGGTCGGTGACCTGCGCGCCGCGAGCACGCATTGCGGTGAACGCCTCGTGGCCCGGCGTGTCGACGAAGACGATTGGGTGCCCGTCCGCGGTCTCGATTTTGTACGCACCGATGCGCTGGGTGATGCCACCGGCCTCGCCCGCAGCGACCCTGGTTTTGCGGATGGCGTCGAGGATGGAGGTCTTGCCATGGTCGACGTGTCCCAGGACCGTGACGATCGGCGCGCGCGGCGCGAGCTTGCTCGGGTCTTCATTGGCGACCGAGAACAGCTCCTCGCGCGACGTGGTGACGACCGCCTCGCCTTCTGCAGACTCGGTCGCGACGACGTCCTCGCTGGACACCGGTTCGACCGTGTAGCCAAACTCATCGGCCACGATCTCGGCGGTCGCGAAGTCGATGACCTGGTTGATGGTCGCCATGATGTTCGAGGCCATCAGCTTCTTGATCACCTCGACGGGGCTGACCGAGAGCTTCTCAGCAAGGTCCTTCACGGACAGGCTTGGCGGCAGCACCGCGCGCCGGTCGCCGTTGGGGGCGATCTTGACCGCCGCCAAGGCCGGCTTGAACGCGGATCGGGCAGCTTCGATCGCCGGCGGCGCCAGCGGCGCGGCGGCGTTACGCGTCAGCCGCCTCTGCTGGAGGAAGTTCACCAGCTCCTTTTGGCTGATCCCGAGTTCGCGTGCGAGTTCGTGTGCTTTCATGCGGAGCTACTGATTATGCCCAGATCGCGGGGGAGGCAGGCCTCCCCCGCGGTACCCCCACCGGTTTCTTGCCACGTATGGAGGCGCTTTGACGGGCGTTAGTGACGGCCGGAGTGAATCCGGCCTACTGCTCCACCTGGGTATTTGTTTTAACCAATTCCGTCCAGACCTCAGGTCCTACAGACGTTTTGAGGGACCGCTCTAGGGCCCTTCGCTTGCGCGCGGTTTCGAGGCATGCGCTGGTCGAGTGGACGTATGCGCCCCGGCCCGGTGCCGCGCCCGTTCTGTCGACCATTGCGGTTCCGTCGGGGCCACGAACGACCCGAACCAGTGCCCCTTTGCCGGCCTCCTCGCGGCACGCGACGCAGGTGCGGACCGGCTCACGCGGTGGGTTCGGCAACGACCTCGCCATCGGCGTCGCTGGCCTTGATATCGATACGAAAGCCTGTGAGCTTGGCCGCCAGCCGTGCGTTCTGCCCATCGCGACCGATCGCCAGCGAGAGCTGCGCGCGCGGCACGAGGACCGTCGCCGTGCGTGTCATGCGATCGATGGTGACCGCGTCCGGTTTGGCCGGCCCGAGCGACGACGCTACAAACACTTCTGCCTCGTCAGACCAGGGCACGACGTCCACGTGTTCGCTGGCGAGCTCGCTGAGGATCGCGCGGTGGCGAACTCCCTTTGGCCCGACACACGCACCAACCGGGTCGAGTCCCACCTGGCTGGACGACACCGCGATCTTCGTGCGCAAGCCGGGCTCCCTCGCGATGCCGCGCACCTGCACGGTGCCCGCCTTGATCTCCGGTACCTCAGCCTCCAGCAGTCGGTGCACGAACATCCGCGAAGCTCGCGAGACGCGGACCTGCGCCTGGCGTGCGTTCCTCTGCGCTTCCATGATCACCACCAGCACCGGTCGTCCCGGGATCAGCTGTTCGCCGGGAATCTGCTCTTCCGGTGGCATCACCCCCTCCGCACGACCGAGGTCCACGTAGACGGTGCCCATCTCAATTCGGTCCACCACGCCGCTGGCGAGCTCACCCTTGTGCTCGGCCACATCCCGCAGCGCCTTCTCGCGCTCGAGGTCGTGAATGTGGCGAAGCACAGCATGCTTCGCCGTCTGCGCTGCCAGGCGCTTGAAATCTTCGGATGGGAGCATCTCGACCATCTCGCTGCCATCACTCCGCACGATGCGGCTGCGGACCTCCAGTCCGCCGGTCTTGGTATCGAGCTTCACTGTGATCTCACCCGCCGGGCTGAATGCGCGCGCGTACGCGATCGCCAGCGCACCTTCCACGGTGTGCAGCATCTCCTCGAAAGGAATGCCCACCTCGGCGCAAAGCGCGGTCAGCGCCTCGGCAAGGCTCTCCGTGGCCGGTTCAGAATGAGACCGCGAGCCTGCCCGCGACAACGTCACTCCATGCAATGTGCATCACGACAGGTGCGCGGCCTCGAACACCCAGTGCTTGCACTGCTATGCCGGCGCCATCCACGGCGACCAGCTGACCCTCGACGACGGTGTCGGTGTCACCGCTCCGGTAGCGGATGTTGACTCGCTTGCCGCTGAAACGCTCGTAATCCGCCTGCGCGCGCAGCGGACGTTCGGCGCCAGGCGAAGAGACCTCGAGGTTGTATGGCCCATCGATGAGCTCGGAATGTTCGATCAGCGGACCGGCAACGCGGCTCACCCTCTCGCAATCCTCGACGGTGATCGGCTCTGCGTGGTCGATCGAGACGCGAAGCGTGCGGCCCGCCTGCCCCGATTGGTCGAGTGAGTACAGCTCGTAACCCATGTGCTTCAGGGTGGGTTCGATCAGCTCTTTGATTGACGATATGGGCCAGGTTGGCATGTGAGGTTTCTGAATCCAACGATAGCTGGATTGAGTGCTTTCGCGCTAGGCCTGGCGCGCAGGACACACCTTGAACCGACTAGCGGACCGGTTGGAGCTTTCGCCAGACGACCAGCAAAGGCGAGGCGTTGAAGATCGAGCTGTAGGTGCCCGACACGATGCCGATCATCAGGGCCAGCGCAAAGCCCTTGAGCGTGTCTCCACCCGAGATCAGGATCGCGGCCAGGACGAGCACGACGGTGAAGCTCGTGATGATCGATCGGGCTGCGGTTTGCATGATGCTGAGGTTGACGACCTGTTCGAACGACAGCCGCTGGCTGACGCGCAGGTTTTCGCGAATCCTGTCGAACACGACGATGGTGTCGTGGACGGAGAAGCCCACCACTGTGAGCACAGCGGTCACGAACAGGGCGTCGATCTCGCCGATGCGATTGTGAAAGAACGTGCCGATGATCGAGAAGATTCCGGTGAGCACGAAGACGTCGTGCAACAGAGCCGCGAGGGCCGAGCCGCCGAACTGAAACCCTGCACGCCAGCCGCCCGGCACGTTGTGGAATCGCCAGGCCAGCAGCAACAGGATGCCGACCGAAGCAGCCACGAGTGCCAGCAGGGCTCGTGTGATCGTCTCGCCGGCGATCGTCCCTCCCACCTCGATCACCGACGCAGCCTTGGTGTCGACCGGGCCGAGCTTGCTCTCAAGATCGCTGAGCACGGACGCTTGCGCCGCTGGGCTCAAAGGGACGCCTCGGATGATGTAATTTCCCGCGCCGGCTGCGGGGATGACAGTGCCGTTGATCTTCTCGGCCGCGACGGCGTTCTCAACCTGCACCAGGCTGGGCTTATTGATGAAATGGAGCGTGAACTCGGTGCCGCCCGCAAAGTCGATCCCGAGCTCGAAGCCGCCTCCTGGCCGGGCCATCGAGATGATGCCGGGGATGATGATGACCAGGGAGACGAGGAAAAAGATGTTGCGGCGGCTGACGATGTCGAGCTTTCGCACGCGAGGCTCGCGCGGAGGCGGCTCGGCCTTGACCGGCTCGGAGACGACCTCCTTCGGCTGCTCGGGCTCTTCCTCGGGCTCCTCGTCAGGCTCCTCCGCGTCATCTGGAGGGGGAAAGTCCCCCCTTGGGCCGGCCGGCCTGGCGGAGCCAGTTCCGGGCGGACCCCCCTTCTCCTCAGGAGATTCGAGCACGATCCACCCCTAGAAGGCCGGGCCGCCGGAACGCGTTCCAGTTGAGGACGATCGCCAGAAGGTTGTGCGTGACGACGATCGAGGACACCAGGCTGGCCAGAACGCCGACGCCGAGCGTGATCGCGAAGCCCTGCACCGCAGGCGGCCCGACGAAGCCAAGGATCACGCAGGTCATGAACGTGGATGTGTTGGAGTCCCGAATGGCCGGCCACGCGCGCCGAACGGCAGCGTCGACAGCTGCGGGGATCGTACGGCCGGCTCTGACCTCCTCCTTAAAGCGTTCGAAAATCAGCACGTTGGCGTCGACGGCCATACCGACCGACAGGATGAACCCGGTTATACCGGCAAGGGTCAACGTCACCGGGACCCATTTGAAGACGGCCAGGACGGCTGCGGCGTAGAAAAGCAGCGCAATGCTCGCGAGAAGGCCGGGGATGCGGTAGTAGACGATCATGAAGATGACGATGATCGATAGTCCCAGGAGGCCTGCCGCGAGGCTGAGCTTCACGGATTCCGCACCGAGTGTGGAACCGATCTGCGTGACGCCGAGCACCTGGAGGTCCACCGGCAGCGAGCCTGCGTTGATGCCGGTGGCGAGGTCGGTAGCCTGCTGCTGGTTGAAGCTGCCGCTGATGAAGGCCTGGCCGCCAAGGATCGGTGAGATCGTGTTCGCGTCGACCAGGTACTTGGGACAGGTCGCCTCGGGTCCTTTGGTCGCCAGGCAGTTCGGGTCGTAGTTGCCCGACACCGTAGTCGCGTAGGTGGCGTCCTCCCAGTGGTTGATGTCGTTCTGAGTCAGGTCCAGCCAGATCGTGAGGTGGCGCTCGGGGCAGTTCGCGGTGGTCGTGGTGTTGGGATCGCCCGGGCATGCGGCCACATTGGCGGTGGTGAGCTTGCCGAAGAGGTCGGAGCCGGCCTGGTTGAAGCTGATGTTGACGACCCAACCGATCCCGCTGGGATCGAGACCGGCGCTGGCAGATGAGATGTCGTCGCCGGTCAGCCCGGTGAGCTGGGGCTTGTATTGGTTTATTAGGCCGCCACTCACCTTGGCGTCTGGTACCCATTTCGTGTACACGAGCTTGGTGATGGCCCCGATCGTCTTCTGCGCCTGCTCGGCTGTGACGCCGGCGAGGTCGACGGTGATTCTGTCGTTGTTGTTGCCGGCGCCACGCACCTCAGGCTCGCTCACGCCAAGGGCGTTGACGCGCTTGAGGATGACCGCGATGGTCTTCTGCTGAACGTCGGAGCGCGACTGGCCCGGCGGAAAGTTGGTCAGCTGATAGTCGATGTGCGTGCCACCCGAAAGGTCCAGGCCCTTGTGGATGTAAATCTGCCAGCCGCCGAAGTTGGGCGGTAGGCCGGGCACGCTGCCGGTGAGCGGGTAGTGGTTGACGATTCGGTAGATGTAGCCGGCCCCATCGATGAACAGCGCGAACATCAGGATCGCCACGACGAGCAACCGGACGGGCCAGCTGAGGACTAACTGCACAGCCCGAGAAGTTTACGTTCCGGCCAGTTGTTGATGCGCTCAGGCGCTAGCTACAGTAGGCGGGTTTGCTGTGGTCCAGGGTCAGGCGGGACCAGGCCGAGGTGCCGGTAAGCGAGCTCGGTGGCGACCCGGCCTCTCGAGGTACGCGCCAGGAACCCGATCTGGATCAGGTATGGCTCGTGCACGTCCTCGATCGTCTCCGGTTCCTCGGAGAGGGAAGTGGCAATGGTGTCGAGCCCAACCGGCCCGCCCTTGAACTTGAGGATCAGCGTCTCCAGAAGTTGGCGGTCGAGCGGCTCCAGGCCCAGCTCGTCGATCTCGAGCATGCCCAGCGCCAGCCTCGTCGTGTCGACGGTCGCGCGCCCGTCGCCGCGCACCTGCGCGTAATCCCGCACGCGGCGGAGCAGCCGGTTCGCGATTCGAGGTGTGCCGCGGGCACGGCGTGCAATCTCTGCGACCGCGTCGTCGTGAATCTCGATGTCGAGAATGCGCGCCGACCTCCTCACGATGCTCTCGAGCTCCGCTTTCGTGTAGAAATCGAGCCGGTAGACGGCGCCGAAGCGGTCGCGCAGCGGCCCGCTGAGCAATCCCTGGCGAGTGGTCGCGCCGACGCATGTGAAATGAGGCAGTGGGAGTGACGCGGCGCTCGCGCCCACGCCCTTGCCCAGCACCGCATCGAACCTGAAGTCCTCCAGAGCGGGGTACAGCGATTCCTCCACCACGCTGTTGAGCCGGTGGATCTCGTCGATGAAGAAGACGTCCCGAGTGTTGAGGTTCAGCAGGATCGAGCCCAGGGCGCCCTGGTGGTCGATGGCCGGCCCGGAGCTGACCTTGATCGCGACCCCGAGCTCGTTGGCGATGATGTGCGCGAGCGTGGTCTTGCCGAGCCCCGGCGGCCCGCTCAAAAGAACGTGCTCCACAGGCTCGCCTCGGCGTCGCGCCGCTTCGAGCAGGATGCTCAGGTTCTGCCGCACCTGCTCCTGGCCGACATACTCGGAAAGGAGGCGTGGGCGCAGCGTGAGGTCGTACTGGTCGTCATCTGCGCGCGGGTCGAGTATCGGCTCGTCGCCGGCTTTGCCCGTCATTTGAGCTCGGCCACAGTCTGACGGCGAGAGATTCGGTGCACAGGTGGATCCTCTGGGGTCCCCATGCCGAAGGCATGGGAGAGTCCGCGCGCACCGGAGTGAAATGTATTCGACATACATGTAACGAGGAGCACAGGCGGCAACAACGCAGATGGGCCGCATGGGCGCCGAAGATCCGTCGTCACGGCTGTGGCCGAGCTCCACTACCTAGCGCCTTGAGCGCCGTCGCCAATGCCTCTTGCGTGGAGGGCGTCGATCTCCAGTCCACCGACTCCAGGCCGGTCCGTGCCTCTTGCGACGAAAAGCCCAGGTTGCGCAGCGCTGACTCGACAGCTTTGGGGACGACACCATCGCCGGCGAGGGCAGCGGCCCGCGGGATCACCTCGACCTCCCCAAGCGCGTCGAGCCTTGGCTTCAGCTCAATGATGACTTTGGCGGCTGTACGCGCTCCCACGCCATTGGCGCGACGGATCGGAGCGGGATCTTCGCTGACGATGGCGCGCTTGAGAAGCTCCAGGCTGGCCGCGCTCAGGATGTTGAGGCCGACCTTCGGGCCGACTCCGTCCACCTGGATCAACATCTCGAAGAGCTCGAGCTCCTCCACCGACGCGAATCCGTACAGGGCGAGCTGATCTTCGCGGACAACTGTATGGATGTGAAGCTCGTACTCACCGCCGGGTGCGGGAATCTTCTGCCGCGTCGTCGCACTGACGCTGACGAGGTAGCCCACGCCACCAACGTCGAGGACGACGAAGTCGGGTCCTGCGCGGCGGACCACGCCGCTCAGGTGCGCGATCAACGCGCGACCTGCGAGAGCTTGCGACTTCTCGCGTGGCACACGGCGATGGCGATCGCATCCATCGCGTGCGCATCGACACGGCCCTCGGGCACCTTCACCTGGGCGCCGAGCATGCGGGCGATCTGCGCTTTGTCGGCGTTGCCATAGCCGGTGAGAACCATTTTCACCTGGCTCGGCTTGTACTCGAACACTGGCACTCCGCACTCTTCGAGCACCGCAAGAATGGCGCCACGCGCCTGTGCAACCCCGATCGCGCTGGACGTGTTGCGGCCCATGAAGAGCTCTTCGAGCGACGCCTCCGAAGGCGGATGGTCGGCGAGGAGATTGCGAAGATGCCGTGTGATGGCGAGCAGCCTTGCGCCGTCGCGTCCGGGCCGGGTGACGAGGGTGCTGCAGGAAAGGACAAGGCTGGAGCCGGAGAGCAGAGCGAATCCCGTGCCGGCGAGACCGGGATCGATTCCGAGGATTAATCCGTTCGCGGCGTCCGACATTTATCCATATGGTTCTACACCTGTGCTGAGACGCGTTCAAGAACGTTGGTTGGGATATCGAAGTTGGCGTAGACCTGCTGGACGTCGTCGTCCTCTTCCAGTGATTCCATCATCCTGAGAACAGCTGCGGCCTTGTCCTCTCCCACTGCCACTGTCTGCTTCGGTTGCATGGTGATCTCGGCGTTGTCGATCGTGACCCCCATGCCCTCCATAGCGGCCTTGACCTTCTCAAAAGCGGCGGGCGGAGTGGTGACCTCGACCGACTTGCCTTCAACCTGGACGTCATCAGCCCCCGCTTCGATCGCCGCGAGCCCCACGTCTTCGGGGTCGTTCTTGCCGGCGTCGGCCGAGATGACACCCTTGCGCTCGAACATCCACCCCACCGAGTTGGACTCGCCGAGGTTGCCACCGAACTTGGACAGACGGTGCCGGATGGATGCGGAGGTGCGGTTGCGGTTGTCGGTGAAGGCGTCGACCATGACCGCCACGCCGGCGGGCCCATAGCCCTCGTATCGAATCTCTTCCAGCTTCTCGCCCGCCAGCTCACCGGTGCCGCGCTTGATGGCGTTCTGGATCTTGTCGGTGGGCATGTTGATCTCCCGCGCTTTCTGCACCGCGAGTCGAAGGCGGAAGTTGCCATCGACGTTGCCTCCCCCCTCCTTGGCCGCGATCAGGATCTCGCGGCTGGCGCGGGTGAAAGCCTGGCCGCGCTTGGCGTCAACGATCGCCTTTTTGTGCTTGATGCCCGCCCATTTCGAGTGGCCTGACACTTAGATATTCGCTCCGAACATTAATTCGATGATTCTATCCCACGCGAATTCGAACGAAGTTTCGTTTGCCGGCCTGAAGTACGTCGCCGTTGCGAAGCGTCGATTCGGGATTCGCCTTCTCGCCGTTGATTCTTATCCCGCCCTGGTCGATCAGGCGCCGGGCATCGCCCCGACTCTTGGCAAAACCGGCCTTTACGATCGTCGAAACGAGGTCCGCGGGATTCTCGGCCGCGAGCTCGCTCATCTCTTCCGGCGCTTCGCGCTTGCGGAACCTGGCGTCGAATTCGGCCTCCGCTTTGCCGGCCCCATCATCGCCGTACAAGCGCTTGACGAGCTGCCTGGCGAGCGCCGCTTTCGCGTCCCGAGGCTTCAGCGCCAGCACCCGGTCGAGCTCGGGGCCGCTCAAGCCTGAGACCAGACGAAGGTACTTCTCAGTCAGCGAGTCGGGGATCGACATCGTCTTCCCGTAGACCTCGGCCGGCGGCTCGGTGAGGCCGATGTAGTTGTTCAACGACTTGCTCATCTTCTGCGAGCCATCCAGCCCTTCGAGCAGCTGAAAGACCGCGATGTCTTGCGGTTCCTGACCATAAGCTTTCTGGATCTCGCGACCGAACAGCAGGTTGAACAGCTGGTCGGTGCCACCAATCTCGACATCGGCGCGTATCGCCACCGAGTCATAGGCCTGGTTGAACGGATACAGGATCTCGTGGGCGCCGATTGGCGTTCCGGCCTTGACCCGCTCGGCGAAGTCCTCGCGCTGAAGGACCTGCTGAAGAGTCGCCTTCCCCATGAGCCGCAGCACGTCGGCGGCGCCCATCGCGCCAAGCCACTCGGAGTTGCTGTGGACCTCGGTGCGCTCGCGGTCGAGCACGAGATAGATCTGGTTGAAATACGTTTTCGCATTCGCGTCGATCTGCTCGCGACTGAGGACTGGTCGAGTTTCCGAGCGCCCGCTGGGGTCGCCGATGAGCGCCGTGTAGTCGCCGACGATCAGCACCACCGTGTGGCCGTCATCCTGGAAGGCGCGCAGCGCATCGAGCACCACAAGGTGGCCGACGTGCAGGTCAGGCGCCGTCGGGTCGAGGCCCAGCTTTACCCGCAGCTTGTCGCCCCGCTCCAGGCGGGAGCGCAGGTGGTCTTCGACTTTGATCTCGACCGCCCGCTCGCGCAGGCGCCCGAAAAAATCCGAGCTCACACCAACGCGCCTAGCTGACTGGGCTTTGGCTGAAGTAGATCTGAGGGTCGGCGGGCAGCGCGAGACCGAAGATGGTCACGATCGGCTTTCCGATCGCATTGGTCAATGGAACTCCGATGTGCGAGCCCTGGACGGCGTCGCGGATCGATTGCTGCAACGGGTCCAGCGCTCCCCCACCGAACGGTGTGCCGGCAGCGATGAGCTCGTTGGTGATGAGGACCGACAGGATGATCGCGGTGAGGACGCCGACGATCACACCCAGGACCCTGTTGAACACAAGCGCACCGACCTGGATCTGGCTGCTCGCCAGCTGTGCCGCCGCCTCGACGATGACGATGACCGCGATCACGATCCCGAAGAACCCGTAAATGCGCGCGTCAGAGATTTCGAGGGTGGACGACTGCTGGAGAAGGACTCCCGCTTGCAGGCCCATGTTGGTGGCGCCGACGAACGCGAGGTACAGAGCGATCAGGCCGATCACCCGGCGCAGCAGGCCGCCGAAGAACCCAAGCGCGGCGTACACGATGACGAGCACGATCGGAAGCGCATCGAGCCAGGTCACTCGCGCAACCTCGCCTTGTGCCTTTTCTGGAGTGCGAGCTTGATCTCTGTCATCACTTTGTCCACTTCGGCGTCCGTCAGGGTGCGCTCGGGGCTGCGGAAAGTCAAGGTGAACGCAATGCTTTTGTGCCCTTCGGGAACCTGCGGGCCGTGATACTCGTCGAAGGCGCTGGCCTGCTCCAGGTATTCCCCGCCAAGCTCCTTGATGGTGGCCAGCAAAGGGCCGGCAGCGATGTGGTCCTCAACCACCACGGCAAGATCCCGCTCGATCGCCGGGAACCTCGGCAGGGGCTGCGCTCGATTAATTCGCGCCGCCGCGAGGACCGGTTCCACGTCGATCTCGACCGCCACCAGCCTTCCTTCGATCTTGAAAGTCGAGGCCACAGTCGGATGCACCTCGCCTATATAGCCGAGCAGGCGGCCGTCCAGGACGACGGCGGCGCACCGGCCGGGATGGAACAGCTCCTGAGCCCCACGCTGGTAGGTGCACGGCGGAGCGCCAACGGCCGCCAACGAGGTGTCGAGCACCGACTTCATGGCATAGAAAGCAGCGCGTCCCGCCTCGGCGCCCGCGCCCGTGGTCGCGACGACCCCTAGGCGCATCGGCTCGTCAGGCGGTTCCGACTTGTCGTCCACTGGGGCCAGGAAAGCGCTGGCGATCTCATACACGCGGACGTCCTGACGTCCCCGGTCGCGATTGAGCGCGACCACCCCGACGAGCGACGGTAGCAAAGAGGTGCGCAGCGTGTTCATGTCGTCGCTCAACGCATTGGAGACCCGCATCGCGTGCGCGTCGACACGGAGGCTCTCGAGCACACGGCCGGAAACCAGAGCCGGGTTCCAGGTTTCGGTGAATCCAGCGCCGGCAAGCACCTCGCGCGCCTCGTCCAGACGCCTGCCGATGCTGGGCGCCGACGGTATCCACCTGTCATGACGATGACCTGGCAGCGTTGGCGGAATGCGGTCGTACCCGTAGACGCGGCCCACTTCCTCGACCAGATCCTGCGGGATCGTCACGTCAAGTCTGAAGACCGGCGGCAGCACGTCCCATTCGCCGTCTTCGAGCGCGCGGACGTGAAAGTTGAGGCGCTTGAGAATCGACTCGGCTTCTTCCAACGGCACGTGCAGGCCGAGGATCTCGTCCACCAGGGCGGGGCGAAGCCTGACGCGCACCGGCTCCTGGGGGCGCGGATAGACGTCGGCCCACTCGCGGTGGACGCTCCCTCCGGCCAGCTCCGCGATCAGAGACGCCGCACGACGCGCGCCCGCCAGAGCCAGCTCGGCAGGCAGGCCCTTCTCGAAACGAGACGACGCCTCGGTCCGCAGCCCGAGCTCGCGCGCCGTCTGGCGCACGCTCGAACCGTTGAAAGTCGCGGCCTCGAGAAGGATTTCGGTGGTGGCCTCGGTGACCGCCGTCTCCTCGCCTCCGATGACGCCCGCGATCGCCACCGGCTTGCGGCTGTCGGCGATGACGAGCATCTCAGCGCTGAGCTCTCGTTCGATGCCGTCAAGGCAAAGCAGCTTTTCGCCGGCACGAGCCCCTCTCACGCGGATCTCAGCTGGGGAGATCTTTGTCAGATCGAATGCATGCAACGGCTGGGCATACTCGAGCAGCACATAGTTCGTGATGTCGACCACGTTGTTGATGGGCCGCACGCCACAGGCGCGCAAGCGCCGCTGGAGCCATGCGGGGCTTGGCCCGACTCTGACGCCCTTGATGACGCCGCCGATGTAGCGGGCGCACAGGTCCGGCTCCTCGATCGAAACCTTCACCAGATCACGCCCCGGCGGATTGGCCGTTCCCGTGAATGCGGGCATGAAGTCGACCTTCATCGGCCTGTCCAGCCCCGCGGCCAGCTCGCGCGCCACACCGAGGTGGCCCATGCAGTCGGGGCGGTTGGAGGTGACCTCGATATCCATCGTCACCAGGCTTGGAATCACCGACTCCAGCGAGTCTCCCGGCTTCCCTGAGTCGAGAATGAGAATGCCCGAGTGGTCGTCGCCGAGCAGCAGCTCCTCGGCGGAGCAGAGCATGCCCCTGGCTTTGTAGCCGGCGATGTTCATGTCCTTGACGAGCTTGCCGTTCGGCACAGTGACGCCTGGCATGGCCACGGGCACCAGCGAGCCTGGGATCGCGTTAGGGGCCCCGGCGATGATCTGCTCGACGTGGTCGCCGAGGTCTACCTGGTGCACCCAGAGGGGGTTACGCGACTTCGGGTGCGGGATCTGCTCGAGCACCTTGCCCACGATGATCTGGGACAGGTCCACGACCGTCAGGTTCTCGACCTCGAGCCCCAGGCGGGTGAGAACCGCAGCGGCGTCATTGGGCGTGACCCCGTCGAGGTCGACGAAATCTGCAAGCCATTCGTAGCTGACCTTCATTGCCTAGAACTGCTCCAGGAAACGCAGGTCTGATTCGTACAGCAGGCGGATGTCGTCGACGTCGTGCTTCAGCATCGCCATGCGTTCGATGCCAAAACCCCACGCGTAGCCATTCCACTTTTCGGGGTCGATGCCGCCGTTGCGCAGCACCTGGGGATGCACCATCCCGCAGCCACCGACCTCGAGCCAACCTTTGTAGCGGCAGCTCTTGCACCCGGCGCCGCCGCAGATGCCGCACGACACGTCGAACTCGAAGCTTGGCTCGGTGAAAGGAAAGTAGCTCGGCCTGACGCGCACTTTTCTCTCGCTGCCGTACAGCGACTGGATCATGTAGAGGAGCGTCCCCTTCATGTCACCGACAGTCAGCCCGCGGTCCACGGCGAGACCCTCGACCTGGCTGAAGTACGGGAGGCGCGTCGCTTCGGGCGCGTCGCGCCGGTAGCACCGGCCCGGCGTAATGATGTAAATCGGCGGCTCCTTTAATCGCTGCATCGCGCGGATCTGAACCGGCGACGTGTGCGCGCGCAGCAGCAGCTGCGGTGTGAAATAGAACGAGTCCCAGTTTTCACGTGCCGGATGGCCGGCCGAGATGTTCAGGGCTTCGAAGTTGTACCACTCGGTCTCGACCTCGGGGCCAAGCTCAACCTTGTAGCCCAGGCTCTCCAGGACAGTCTCGATCTGTCGCTGCACCTGGGTGAGAACGTGGACGTGGCCACGGCCGAGCGGCGGGCCGGGGAACGTGACGTCGATCGCCTCGGTCTCCGCGATGTCGGCGAGGCGAGCCCCTTCCAGCTCGGCCCGCCGGTTGGCGAGGGCGGCTTCGATGGCGCGCTTTGCCTCGTTGGCGGACTGGCCGAGCGCGGCACGCTCCGCCGGCGCCAGCTGGCCGATGCCGGTGAGCAATTTGGTGATCTGCCCGCTCTTGCGTCCAAGGTAGTCGAGCGTGATCGTCTCCAGCTCGCCTTCAGTGCTTGCTTTCGCGATCGCGCCCAGTGCTTCTTTGATCAGGTTGGACGGGTCGCTCACGCTGCCAACCTCCGGCGGACTTCGAACAGGAGCAGCGCTGCCGCTGCGGCGACATTGAGCGACTCGACCCCGCCGCCGAGCGGCACGGTCACCAGCTTGAAGTTCTCCTTCGAGAGGCCGTGCGCCTCGCTGCCGAGGATGATCATGCCCGCCTTCTCGATCGGCGCCTCCGCCAACGGCGCTCCGCCCGAGGCCGCCGCGCCGTAGCCGTCGAGGCCGGCGAGGTCTTCCCACCTGGCTCGCGCAACCGTGAGCCGGAACACGTTGCCCGCCGACGCGCGAACCGACTTGGCGCCGTATGGATCCGCGCAGCCGTCGAGCAGCGCGAGGGCCGGCGCGCCGGCCGCGGCCGCGGTGCGGCAGATGGCGCCGACGTTGCCGGGATCCTGCACTCGATCGAGCACCACCAGCGGCCAGCGGTGGGCGCGAGCCACCTCGATCGCTTCCCCGGCCGTCCATTCGCGCACCCTGGCGATCGCGATCACTCCTTGGGGCGTGACAGTCTGGCTGATCGAGCGAAACACGCCGCGCGAAAGGGTAATGCGGCGGGGCGCGTCTACCGGCGAGTCATCGCCCTCGCGAACCGCGATGAGCTCGAGCTCGACGCCGGCGGCGGCCGCCTCGGCGACCACGCGCGGACCTTCCAGGAGGGCGAAGCCTGGCTCGCGCCGGCGGGCGAGGCGCTGCAACCTGCGCACGACCTCGTTCTCCGGGCTGGTTATCATCTGCGCGGCTGCGCCGATCCGGTCCGGCATCTACGCGCCAGGGCGAGCGTCTGCGTTGTTGGCGCTTCCGCTCCGATGCTCACGCATCCGGTGGATGCGCTCCGCTTCAGTGCTCGCGCCGCCTAGCATCCATCTCGCCCTGACACGCATCTGCTCGGCCCGGCCGGCGCACCCGCGCAGGATCAGAGGCTTTTCTTTGCAACCTCCACCAGCCGAGCAAAGGAACCGCTGTCGCGCACGGCCAGGTCAGCCAGCACTTTGCGGTCGATCTCCACTCCGGCCTGGCGAAGGCCGTGCAT
>Ga0207929_1000062_pt1 | contig 31487 bp, 28 predicted proteins | sample NGESurdeep072012_FD_184466 | JGI IMG/M metagenome (GOLD analysis project Ga0207929, IMG submission 184466) | Arctic peat soil microbial communities from Barrow, Alaska - NGEE Surface sample 53-1 deep-072012 (SPAdes) | ecosystem: Environmental > Terrestrial > Soil > Wetlands > Peat ... | reverse complement strand
CGGCAAATCAGGGCGATCGGTCGTTACGGCAAGACTCGCAGACGATCTACCCCTGGTGCGCGCTGACAGCGATTCGATATTCAGGGTCGTCGCCAACCTCCTGTCGAACGCCCGGAAGTATTCTCCAAATGGCGGGGCCATCGTCGTCAGCGCTGCATCGGTTGACGGCATGGTCGAGATCTCCGTGCAAGACCAGGGGCTGGGCATTCCAGCCGATGCGCTGTCTCACCTGTTCCAGAAGTTCTATCGAATTGACACAGCAGATCGGCGTGCTATCAGAGGTACGGGCCTCGGTCTCGCCATCAGCAAGAACATCGTCGAAGCCCACGGCGGCACGATCGGCGCGAGGTCAGCGGGTCCAGGCCTGGGCTCCCTCTTCTACTTCACGCTGCCGGTCGGTCGTGAGCAGTCGCGCGCAGGAGACGTACTGGTGGTCGAGGACGACTCGGGCTTTGCCCACCTGCTGCAAGCAGAGCTTGCGACCAGAGAGATCAGCTCGGTTTGGGCAGCGGACGCTGAGACCGCAGAGCAGCTCCTGGCCAAGAACGGCGCGCGCGCTGTCGTGCTCGACCTGCTGCTTCCCGGCTTGTCAGGCGAAGCATTCCTGCAGCGCATGCGAGAGACGTACGGGCCATCCATCCCGGTGGTGGTGATCACGCTGAAGGATTTGGAGCTGTCTGAGAATCTCGCGTTGCAGCAGCTTGGCGTGACGGGGGTGCTGCGAAAAGGGCCGGGCATATCCGGTGCCGCAGCCGACCTGATTGAGAACGCCCTGGCGGCCCAGCTGGTGGCCCGCTGATGGCGATGGCCGAGGTGGTGCGACTGGCGCCGGCTCTCAGTGTCGACGATTCCGACCGTCTGCAGCGCCTGAGGCAACTGTTCGCCATCCATGGTCCTGACCTCACTGCGTGGCCAATGGTTCCGATGCCGGTCCTGTGCACCGTATCCATCTTGTTCACGGACCTGCGCGGCTTCACCCGTCTGACAGAGCGCTTCGCCCACGACCCCGCCGGCCTGATGGAAGTGCTCAATGCACATCTGAAGAAAGTCCTGAGGTCGATCTCAATTTGTGGAGGCGTCGTCGAAAAATTCGTCGGCGACGGAGTGATGGCCACCTTTGGCGCCAGCGGAGACCAGGGCGACCACGTCGGCAGAGCGATGGCGGCCGCGATCGGCTTGATCGGGGCAAATGAAGCGCTCAACCGCCGATCCGCGGCAGATTGGGGCTTTCGACTCGACGTCGGCGTCGGCATCGCGTCAGGACCCGTCGTGGTCGGCGCCGTCGGCTCGGGCGACCGCTCAGAGCTCGGCGTGCTTGGCGATGCGGTCAACGTGGCCGCCAGGCTGGTCACGCAAGCCGGGCCTGGCGAAGTACTGATGACCGGTACCGTTTATCGGGCGATGGAAAGCATGCTGCAGAGCGAGCTCACCTCGCAGTCCGCCGTGCGGGGGCGGTCAGGCCGTCTCGAGATCTACAGGATGTCCTTGCTCGGCGGCCGCGGCGACCTCGCCTGACGCGCCGTCGACATGCGCCGCCAGGCCCGCGTTCTCCACCAGGAGATGAGTGGCTTCGGATTCGTCAGCGGGCCTGCCGATCAAGAATCCCTGGGCGGCGTCGCATCCAGCTTCGATTAGGATCGCTTCGGCCGCTCGATCCTGAAGGCCCTCCGCGACGACTCGCAGGCCGAGGTTGTGGCCGAGCCCGACGGCGGAGCGCACGATCGCGCCGGAATCAGGGTCGGTCGCCAGCCCTGTCACGAACGAGCGATCGATCTTGATCTCGTTGACCGGCAGGCGCATCAGATAGAGGAGCGACGAGTATCCGGTGCCGAAATCGTCTAGCGAAAGCCGGATGCCCATCTCGCTCAGCCTGGCCAGCGCCTTGCCTGCGGCGGCAGCCATCGCCACTCCCTCTGTGATCTCGAGCGTCAGCCTGTGCGGCTCGATGCTCGAGGACTCGAGCGCGCGTGAGACCATCTCCTCGAGCGAGTGGTCCTCGATGCAGCGCGGCGACACGTTGACGGACATGCTGACGTCGAGCCCCAGCGCCAGCCACTTGCGCAGCTGGGTGAGCGCGTTGTCGAGGACCCAGGCCGTCAGCGGATGGATGATGCCCATGTCCTCGGCCAGGGGAAGGAATCGGTCCGGCGGCATCATGCCCTCTCGAGGGTGGTTCCATCGAACGAGCGCCTCCATGCTCTGGATCGCGCCGGTCGCCAGGGTGAGCTGCGGCTGGTACTGCAGGAAGAGCTCGCCCTGCGGGATCGAGCGACGCAGCTCGCCGGCCAACCCTGAGCGTCGAAGGGACTGCGCCTCCTGGTCCGGCGCATAGACCGCGTGTCCACCGCCCGATCGCTTGGCCACGTACATGGCCACGTCGGCGCGGCGCAGCAGGGTCGTCGGATCGTCACCGTGCACCGGGTACAGCGCGATGCCGATCGAAGCTCCGGTCTCGACCATCTGGTCGGCGATCGCGAACGGTCCTTCGAGCGCGGCGAGGATCTTGCGGGCCGTGGCGACCACGTCGTCGGGGTGCTTGGCGTCGGTGGTGAGAACCGCGAACTCGTCGCCGCCGAGTCGCGCGATGGTGTCGGTCGCGCGAAGCACACCACGCAAGCGCGCGGTGACCTCCTGAAGCAGCGTGTCGCCGCGATCGTGGCCGAGCGCATCGTTGATGTCCTTGAAGCGATCGAGGTCAAGGAGCAGGACCCCGAACATGTTCTGGTTTCGCCTCGCCGACAGCAATGCCTGGCGCAGCCGGTCGCCGAACAGGCTCCGGTTGGGCAGGCCGGTCAGGGCGTCGTGCAGGGCCTGGTACTCGAGCGCGTCGGTATGCGCCTTCCGCTCAGAGATGTCTCGCATCGTTGCGATGAACAGATGGCGCGAGCCCACCTGCATCGAGCTGACCACGAACTCCAGGGGAAACAGGCTGCCGCTCTTCCTCTTCCCCATCGACTCATGGGCGGCGCTGATCGGGATGTCCTGCGTCAGGCGGTGTTGCAGGTAGTTCGTGAACCCGCTGCGATGCGTGGTGGCGATGAGGATCTCCGCAGGCTGGCCGACAAGCTCCTGCTCCTCGTAGCCGAAGAGCTTCACCACCGCTGGGTTGGCGGATTCGATGATGCCCGCCTGGTCGATGGTCGCCAGTCCGTCCGAAACGTTGTCGAGGACCGATCGCATCCGTTTCTCGCTGTCCTGCAGCGCAACCTCGGCGCGCTTGCGCTCGACGAACTCGCCGATCTGCGAGCTGACGTCGTTCATTACCGCTACCAGCCCTTCGTCGAGCTCGCGAGCCGCCCAGGTGTGGAGTGAGATCATGCCCACCACGCGGCGCCCGCTGCGTACCGGAAAGCCGGCGATGCCGTGGAGGCCGGCCGCCACCGCGGCCGCGGCGCGTGCTGAGCCGTCGGCTGTCAGGTCGCCGATGGAGAGTGGACTTCCGGCTTCCCAGACTCTGCCAGGCAGCCCTTCGCCGCGCCTGTACGTCGCCTCGGCCGCAGTGGCTTCGTAGGCAGACGTGTCGCGGCCTGGGCGCTTCCAGGCGGTGACGAAGTGCATGGCCTCTCGGGCGGGGTCCACCTCCCAGTATTCGGCGAGCTCCCAGTCGAGCGCCAGGCAAAGACCCTCGAGCACATTGGGGGCCGCCACATCCCAGCCGGGCGAAGTCACCAGCGCGTGCGTGACCGCAAAGCGTGCGGCCTGCAAGACCTCGTTTCGCTTGCGATCGCCGATGTCGACCGCGACTGTTTGGAAATGAAGCGGCTTGCCCGATTCGTCTCTGACCAGGCGCGCGTTGAGGTCAGCCCACAGTGCCTGGCCGTCTCGGCGGATGAACCGCTGGTCGAAGCGAAACCCAGGCGCCTCGCCGGCCATGACGCGACGCCATGCCTCCTGCGTCTTTGCCACATCCTCGGGGTGCGTGATGTCGAAGAGCGTCATGCTTCGGAGCTCGGCCTCCGTGTACCCGAGCCATTCGTAGAAGGCTGGGTTCACCGAGAAGATCTGGCCGTCGAGCCCGGCGAAGGCCATGGCCGCCTGCGCCTGCTCGAACAGAGTGCGGAAGCGCCTCTCGCTGTCGCGCTCCGCGACCTCGGAGCGATGCCGTTCGGTGATGTCGTGGACGAGAGCCAGCAGCCGGTGATCACCTTCAGCGCTGAGGGAACGCACCGCGGTCTCGACCTGGATGCGGCGTCCGTCCTTCGTGATCAGCGCGGATTCGTAACGGAACGGCACCACGCCACCTGTGAGCCGCATCGACAGCTGCTCGACCAGGTGCTGCCGCTCTTGCTCGGGCGCGAGCTCGATCAGCGAACCGAAGGCGGCAAGCTCGGCAGAGGTGTAACCGGTCAGCTGCTGGTACGCGGCGTTTCCGGCGACGAACCTGCCGTCCTCGGTGACGACCAAGCCCTCACCGATGTCGCTGATCGCGTTCAGCAGCGACGCCTGGCGCTGGGACTGCATGGTCAGGTTGCGCTCGACCACGTGGTGGGTGATGTAGGCAAGGAGCGCCAGGCCGAACAGGACGAGGGCCCAGCTGACGACCTCGCGGGTGGAGAGGTGGAGCATGACTGCCGCATCGATCCACAGGGCGGCCAGCCCGACTCCGGCGATGGCGACGATGTATAGAAAGTGGCGGGTCAGGAAGCCGAGGTCGAAGTAAAGGAGCATCGTCGCGAACAGCGCGGCCGACAGCGGCATCAGGTCGTTGCCGAGCCAGGGCGCCGCGACTCCCAGGGCAGCGACCGCCAGCAGCACGTTGACCGCCATCAAGCCGAGCTGGACCGAGACTCGTCCCGACAGCCTCGACGCCCTGATGGCGACAGCGACGGCGCCGTACGCCACGCCGAAAACGACGAGGACGCCCTCTTCCTGGAGGACGACCTTTGGCAGGTTGGCCTCCCACAGACGGAGGGCCACCGCCCCGATGATCACGGCAGCGGCAAGGCTGGTGACAAGGGGGTAGCGCCAGGAGGCCAGGAAGGCCGGGCCCCGCTGCTGGACGGTGCCGGCGGAGGGCGCGCCGAACAGCGAGTCGGCGCCGGCCGGCTGTGACAGGGTCAGATCGCTCGCCAAACCACGACCACGATAGCGGTCAACGTACGGGCCTGGCGCTTTCCGGCGCCGCCAGACGGCGGCTCCGGGGTTACTTGCCGGACTTGGCCTTGGAACGCTGGGGGACGGAGCGCTTCAGGGGCGCCCTTCTGCCCGCATGGGCCGGGAGGGGTTTCTTGGACTCGGCATCTTCCAGGCTCTTGGGCCGGCTGGAGGCGGCATGGAGGGTGCGGAGCCTGTCCAGCCGCTCCTTCTTGGCCAGGAGGGCGGTTTTGAGGGCGTCCGACAGCTGGATGTCGTTCATGGGAACCACCCGGAGGCGGGCTTCCAGCTCCAGGACCTCCACCTCGGCCCTGGTCAGCTCGAGATCAATAATTTTTGCCACTTCTTCCTCTTTTCTTAATACGTTTGAGAGCTACTTAACCTAATAACTACCCCGCGGAGCCACAGGTTATGCCTAAAACCTTAGAAGTGCCTGAGAGTCCCGCTTCAGCCGGAGTCAGGCGACCGTAATGGTGGCCTTTGCGGAGCCGTATTTACCGGCCCCGCATGGATCCTTGTCGGTGATCAGCAGTTTCAGGGTTCCGGTGGTGGTGGGCCAGCTAACCAGCGCCGCCGTGAGCGCAGCGCATCCCCAGCGTTTTTGAAGGGCCTGGCAACGCACGAGCGATCGGAAGTCTATCCGCCTGCGCGCCGGCTGCAGGTCAATCGAGAGAGATCGCGTCGCGCAGCTTTTCGAAGAAGCCCTTGGAGACTTTCTCCGGCTTGCCGGTGAGCCCTCCGACCTTGCGCAGCAGCGCCTTCTGCTCCGCGCTCAGGTCCTTCGGCACCACCACCTGGACGACCACGTACTGGTCCCCGCGCCGTCCGCCGCGCACGTCGGGCATGCCTCGCCCCGCCATCCTGAAAGATTGCCCGTTCTGGGTGCCGGCGGGGATCGCAATCTCGACGGGACCGTCGAGCGTCGGAATCTCGATGCGGTCACCGAGCGCCGCCTGCACCATGTTGACCCGGAGCTCGTAGATGACCTCCTGGTCGCGCCTCGCGAGATGCGGGTGGGCCTTGACCCTGAGCACGACGTACAGATCGCCGGACGGCCCTCCCCTGATTCCGGCCTCGCCCTCGCCGCTGAGCCGGATCTGCGACCCGGTGTCGACGCCTGCCGGGATCCTGACCGAGAGCCGGCGGGCCCTCTCGAGCCGCCCCTGGCCCCTGCACTGAACGCAAGGGTTCTTGAGCAGGCGCCCCGCACCCCCGCACGTCGGGCAAGTCGCCGCGGTGACGACGGAACCGAATATCGACTGCGCGGTTCGCCTGATCTGGCCCGAGCCCCGGCATCCCGGACACGTCTCCTCACCACTTCCGGGCTCGGCGCCATTTCCACCGCACCGATCACAGGTCGCGAGTCGAGGCACGTCGATCTGTTTTTCGACGCCAAGGAACGCTTCTTCGAACGTGATCGTCATGTCGTAGCGAAGGTCATCGCCGCGATTGGAGCGCTGCCGGCGCGCTCCCCTGCCACCTCCCCCGAAGAAGGTGTCGAAGATGTCCGCGAACGGCATGTCGGAGAAGTCCACAACCGGACCGCTACCCTCGACTGCTGCGTGGCCGAACATGTCGTAGGTCCGCCTGCGGCCCGGGTCGGAGAGCACGGTGTACGCCTCGCTCGCTTCCTTGAAACGCGTCGCGGCGACGGCGTCATCCGGAAAGCGGTCGGGATGCGAGTCCATGGCGATCTTTCGAAACGCTTTCTTGAGGTCGTCGGCGGATGCCTGGCGGCCCACACCTAATACCTCGTAGTAATCGCGCTTGACCGCCACTGCCTAGCGCAGTTTAGTGAGAGCGGGAGCCGCCGTCGGCGGCGGGCAGGGCAGGCGGTCGCGCGACTTTGACGAGCGCCGGCCTGACCACGCGATCCCGGATGCGATAACCGCGGCGCAGCTCCTGGACGACAGTGTCTTCCGGGTGCTCCGCCGATTCCTCGTGGCCGATCGCCTCATGGACCGCCGGATCGAATGGCTTTCCGACCGAGTCGATGGCTTCGAGCCCATGGGCGCGCAGCGCCTCTTCGAGCTTACGAACGCTCAGCTCCAGGCCTCTGGCCCAGGCTTCGTCGAGGCCTTCGGGCTTGTGGTCGAGCGCCTTGTGGAGGTCGTCCAGCCCTGGCAACAGCCTGGCTATGAGGTCTGCCGATGCGTGCTGGATGGTCTCCAGGTGCTCCTGGCGCGAGCGCTTCTTGAAGTTGTCGAAGTCGGCGGCCAGCCGGAGGTACTTGTCCCTCGACTCGGCGAGCGCAGCCTCCAGCTCGGCCACCTTGGCCTCGAGCGAGTCGATTGGGGCTGCCTCCGAGGGCCGCGCCCCCTCGCCCCGAGCTTCCGCCTCGTGCGGATCGTAGGGGTGCTTACGCGTGGTCATGAGATGTAGATACCTCGCGCAGCGGTCGGGTCAAACCCCCAGCTCGGCCATCCGCTCGCTGGCACCGCGAGCAACCGCCTGCAGCCTGGCCACGGTCTGGCTGTACGCCATGCGCGTCGGGCCGATCACGCCAAGCACTCCCTTGAGCCGGTTCGAAGGCCCGTAGCTGGTGAGCACCACGGCGCATCCCTGCAGCTGGCTCGATGCGTTCTCCGAGCCGATGACGATCTGGAGATCGGACTCACCGATCAGCTCACGCAGAAGCACCGTCAGGTAGCGGGTCTCCTCGAGCACCTCCAGGACCTGGCGCAGCCGGGACGATTCGGCGAACTCGGGCTGGCGCAGCAGGTTCCGCACGCCGTCATGGACGACCAGGCTTTCCGACCCTTTTTCGTACTGATCCAGGGCGACCACGATCAGCCCCAGCAACTCCTTGTCGAGGCCCAACGCCGCGCCCTCATAGGTCCGGCGGACCTCCTCGCTGGCCTTGCCACCGAGCGTCGCGTTGAGCCGAGTCGCCAGGGCGCTCAGCTCCGGCTGCGTCGCGGATTCGGTGACCTGGAGCACCTGCTGGCGCAGCAGGTTGCCCTCCAGCAGGAGGATGAGCAGAACCTCGGTCGGCTCCAGCGAGACGAGGTCGACGTGCTTGACCCGCGCCTGGGTGCCGTGCGGGGCGCTGGCCACAGACGCGTTCTGGGTCACCGCCGCCAGGGTCATCGCGACTTTCTCGACCAGGCCTTGCACGTCGGCGGGCGCCTTGCGGAGCTCCTCGCGAATGAAGACGGCGACGCTGTCAGGGATGGCTTCCAGGTCCATGAGGAAATCGACGAAGTAGCGGTAGCCGGAGTCGGTGGGGACTCGACCAGCCGACGTGTGCGGCTGGGCCAGGTACCCGAGGTCCGCCAGCTCCGCCAGCTCGCTGCGGATGGTGGCCGACGACAGGTTCACGAAGTAGCGACTCTGAAGCGCCTGAGAACCTACGGGCACGGCGCTGGTCGTGAACTCGTTCACCACCGCGCGCAGGATTGCTTGTTTTCTGTTCTCCATTGGGTTTCAGCACTCTGCCTCGCCGGGCGCGCGCAGGGCGCATGGGCCGACTGCTAGTTAGAGTACGACCAGCGCGATCTGGTTGTGGAGGTCCATCCCACGGCGGGTTGGCACTATGCGGCCGCCGCGCCGCTCGATCAAACCTCCTCGAACGAGCTCGTCGAGCTCGCTATCGAAACCGTCCGGCGCCTCCATGCCTTCTGCGGTCCGCAACCCGAGCATCAATGCCTCCCCCCGGGCCTTTCGCGGCGCCAGCTCCTCCCCATCCGCCATGGGTTGCTGCGCGGCGATGTACTCGCGCGGCCGCGCCACGTTCCACCAGCGAAGCGATGCGCTCCCGTCCGTCGCGTACGAGTGGGCGCCGGCTCCGGCACCGTAGACGGGGCGGCACCGCCAGTAAGCGTGGTTGTGCCGGGATTCGAAGCCAGGCTTCGCCCAGTTCGACACCTCGTAGCGGGCGAACCCGGCGCGGTCCAGCTCCTCGCAGGCGGCGTCCAGCTGGTCCCACTGGAGGTCGGTCTCGACCTCAGGCACGCCGCCCTCGGCGCGGCGCCGCCACAAAAGGGTGCCCTCTTCAAACGTCAGGCAATAGGTCGAGATGTGGTCCGGGCCGAGCGCGATGCCGCGCCGCAGGGTTTCGAGCCACGAATCTCGACTTTGAAACGGGACCGCGTAGATGAGGTCGATGCTGACGTTCGCCATTCCCATGGAACGCGCCAGGCCGAATGCGCGGGTGGCCTGCGCGGCATCGGTCCTCCTCTCCAGGACGGCCAGGGCGCGCGGTTCGAATCCCTGCACGCCGAGGCTGAGGCGATTGACGCCTCCGTCCAGCCACGCCTGCAGCTTTGCCTCGTCGGTGCTCGCGGGATTCGCCTCCAGCGTCACCTCCACGTCAGGCGCGAGATCAAAGTTGTCGCGGACGAAGCGCAACAGCCTCGTCATGAGCTCGGCCGGAAGCAGGCTCGGCGTCCCGCCGCCGAGGTACACCGTGTCCAGTCTTCCGAAAGAAAATTGTCCGCGCGCGGCGGAAAGCTCCCGCTCGAGTGCGCCGATGTAGTCCGGCATGAGCCGGTCCATGCCGGCATAGGCGTTGAAGTCGCAGTAGCCGCACTTGTGCTTGCAAAAAGGGATGTGGAGATAAAGATGTTGAAACGGGAGCCCCTCTCCACCTGAAGGCAGGGGGGTGCGCTGGGAACTGGCTCCGCCAGGCCCGGCGCCCTGAGGGGGGACGTCCCCCCCCAGCGGGAGGGCCAGGGTGCGGGGTCCGGATTTGCGCGGGCCGCTCATCAGACGCCCTTGATGGTGTAGCGCTGGCCGCGCGCCACCTCGAGCTCGCGGCGCAGCAGGTCGGCTGCCTGGCGCTCGTTCGGCACGAGCTGCTTGATGCGCGCTCCGATTCGATCTTCGACCCTGGCGATCTGGCGGCGGATCTGCTCCACGTTGGCCTGGTTGCTCCGATAGCGTTCCCGCTTGCGCCACAGGCGGGCGTGCTCATCGCGCAGGTCGGCCACCGACCTGCGAACGCGGCAGTCCAGGCAGAGCTGATCGCGAGCCTCGGAGCTCGGCACCTGCTTTCCGCAGTCCTTGCAGAAAATAAGGATGGAGCTCACACTGCGCTCGCTTTGAGGTCGGCGACCTCAGCGTGGCTGAGCTCGAGAAGTCGCTGTGGAGCGATCTCGAAGACCGAGTCGGGCCGCCCCGCCGCCGCCCACACCATGCTGTGACCAAGGAGGTCGCGGTCCATGAACACCGGGACGTCTGTGGCATGCCCGAACGGTGGAACACCTCCGATCGAGTAACCGGTCGCGGTTCGGGCGGTGCCGGCGTCGGCCTTCGCGACCGGTGCTCCGGCCACCGACGCAAGCAGGCTTTCATCCAGCCTGTTCGCGCCACTTACCAACGCGACCACCGGCCTTCCGGCCGCCACGAAGACCAGCGATTTCACGATCTGGCCCACCTCGCATCCGATCGCGTTCGCAGCATCGACGGCTGTGCGCGTGCCTGCAGGAAATTGCTTGACGGCGATGCCGACCCCCGAATCGGCCAGCCACGCTTCGAACCGGCTCATTTCTGTTTCAGGATAGGGTTGAGGCAACTTGAGAGTCGTCGTCACCGGAGCCGCGGGATTCATCGGATCTCACCTGAGCGAGCGGCTGCTGGCCGCAGGCCACGAAGTCGTCGGCATCGATTGCTTCGCCGACTACTACGAGAAGGCGCGGAAGGAACAGAATCTCGAGACCTCCAGAAGCAACGACAGGTTCCACTTCGCTGCCTCCGACCTTGTGGACGCCGATCTAGGTCCCCTCCTTGACGGCGCCGCCGTCGTTTACCACCTGGCCGGCCAGCCAGGAGTCCGGCCCAGCTGGGGCAACCAGTTCGACCGCTACGTTCGCGACAACGTGATCGCCACCCAGCGCCTGCTCGAAGCCCTGAAGGACGTTCCGATCAAGCGGTTCGTGTTCGCCGGCAGCTCGTCGGTGTATGGCGACGCCGAGAGATTTCCGACCAAGGAAACCGCGCTGCCACGCCCGGTATCGCCTTACGGCGTGACCAAGCTAGCCGCCGAGCACCTGACACTCCTCTACACCAGGAACTTCGGCATCCCCGGGGTTTCGGTCAGGTACTTCACCGTCTATGGACCGCGTCAACGACCCGACATGGCGTTCTCGCGCTTCATGCAGGCGATGACCGCGGGCGAGGACATCGAGGTCTTCGGCGATGGCGAGCAGACCCGCGAGTTCACCTACGTCTCCGATGCGGTCGACGGCACCATCAAAGCATCGACGGCGGACGTCGTCGGCGAGATCTTCAATCTGGGCGGTGGCAGCCGAGTCACTGTGAACAAGGTGCTCGCGACGCTGGAAGAGATCAGCGGGCTCAGCGTTCGCAGGCAGAACCTGCCGGCCGCACCAGGCGACCCCCGCCACACAGGCGCCTCCATCAATCTGGCCCGCGAGAGGTTGGGCTGGGAGCCGCGCGTGTCCCTGCGCGAGGGCCTTGCCAAGCAATGGGAGTGGTTCCGGGCGACGTGAGCTCGCGCGTCAGGCAGCCATCGCCGCGAGAATCACCCGGCCCTTAGTCCAGCTTGAGCACCGCCATGAAAGCCTCTTGGGGGATCTCGATCGATCCCACCCGCTTCATCCTCTTCTTGCCTTCCTTCTGCTTCTCCAGCAGCTTGCGCTTGCGGGTGATGTCGCCTCCGTAGCACTTGGCGAGCACATCCTTTCGCATTGCGGGGATCGTTTCGCGCGCGACGATCTTCCCCCCGATCGCGGCCTGGAGCGGAACTATGAACATCTGGCGCGGAATGATCGTCTTCAGCTTCTCGACCAGCTTGCGGCCCTGGTTCTGGGCTTTGCTGCGGTGCACGATCAGGGACAGCGCATCCACAGGTTCGCCCGCTACGAGCACGTCGAGCTTGACGAGGTCGCCCTCGCGAAACCCGATCATCTCGTAGTCCATCGACGCATATCCCTTGGACCGCGACTTGAGCTGGTCGTAGAAGTCATGGATGATCTCGCCAAGCGGCATCTCGTACTCGATGACGACCCGGTCGCCGGGCCTGTGCTCCAGATGCTTGTAGACGCCGCGCCGCTCCTGGCACAGCTCCATCATCGGGCCCACGAAGTTCGACGGAACAATGATCGACAGCTTCACGAAGGGCTCCGCGATCGATTCGATCATCGTCGGATCCGGCATGAGGGCGGGATTGTCGACCTCGACGACCGCGCCGCTCTTGAGGGTCACGCGATACTCGACAGTCGGTGCCGTGGTGATGAGGTCGAGCTCGAATTCTCGCTCGAGGCGCTCCTGGACGATCTCGAGGTGCAGAAGCCCGAGGAATCCGCAGCGAAAACCAAACCCGAGGGCTGCTGAGCTCTCAGGCTCGAATGACAGCGCGCCGTCATTGAGCTGCAGCTTTTCCAGCGCCTCTTTGAGGTCGCCGAACCGCTCGGAGTCTGTCGGAAAGAGCCCGGCAAAGACCATGGGCTTGACCTGCCGGTAACCGGGCAGCGGCGTCGCCGCGCCATTCTCGGCGGTGGTGATGGTGTCGCCGACGCGCGCGTCCGTAACATTCTTTATAGCTGCGGTGACGTAGCCGACCTCGCCTGCGGTCAGCTTCTCCGCGGGGCGGGGGCCCGGAGCAAACCATCCGACCTCGTCGACCTCGTGGACCTTGTCGGTGTTCATCATCCGGATCTTGGTGCGGGGAATGATTTCTCCGTCGACGACGCGGACGTAGGTGATCACGCCGCGATAGGTGTCGTAGTGGGAGTCGAAGATGAGCGCGCGCAGCGGGGCCGTCGGGTCGCCACGCGGTGGCGGCACCCTGGCGATCACCGCCTCGAGGATGTCCTGGGTGCCGATGCCCTGCTTGGCGGAGGCGAAGATGACCTGGTCCCGAGGAATCCCGGTGACGTCCGCGATCTCTTCCGCGACCATCTCAGGCTGGGCGGCGTCGAGGTCGATCTTGTTGACGACGGGCACGAGGGTGAGGCCGGCTTCAACCGCCTGGTAGAGGTTGGCCAGCGTCTGCGCCTCTATCCCCTGCGCCGCGTCGACGACCAGGATCGCGCCCTCGCAAGCGGCGAGCGACCGCGATACCTCGTAGGCGAAGTCGACGTGGCCCGGCGTGTCGATGAGGTTCAGCTCATACGTCTGGCCGTCGCGGGCGGGATAGGTCATGCGGACCGCCTGGAGCTTGATCGTGATCCCGCGCTCGCGCTCCAGGTCCATGGTGTCGAGGACCTGGTCCTGCATGTCTCGCTTGCTGATCGAGTTGGTGAACTCGAGGAGCCGGTCCGCGAGCGTGGACTTGCCGTGATCGATGTGGGCGATGATGCAGAAGTTCCGCACCAGCGCCTGCTTGACGGTTGACACGCAATGAATCGTAGGTGCCAGACCGGATTGACCGTGCCAAGATTGCCAGCGGCATGATCACGGCGCTCGGTTTGCTCATTCTGGTTGCGGGCGGAATTCTGTACACCAACGTTGCGGCCGACTTCCTCATCAGGAACCTGACCTCGCGCTCGTTGGGTGCCCTGGCGCCGGGCTACGCAGCATCGCCCTCTGGCATCAGGGTCTACGCAAACGTCATTGCCTCGTTCGGCATCGTGGTCACCGGCCTTGGCGCCATCGATTGGGCGGGGACCATCGGCGCGTTTGTTGCAGTCGTGGGGTTGGTTCTGTTCATCGCGTTTTCCGCCGTTGCGATCGTCGGCGAGGTGAGAACCTACCGCGCTCTCAAGCGCTAGACCGCGATCGGCGCCGGCTGGTCGAGTCTCTGGTGCGCGCCCAGGCTGAGCGGCCGCGCCAGCGCCGCCGAGCAGATCATCGAAGCCATCTCAGCGGCGTCCGCGGCCGTTGCCGAGCTCGCGCCTGACCGCAGCACCCGAAGGCCGCGCGTGAGGCCAGCGCCGCTGCGCTGTACGCCAGCCGCCGAATCCAGCACGCGGCGGACCTCGACGAGGCTCAGCTCGCCACGCCGCCACATGTGAGCTCGCGCGCGACTCGAGCCTGCGACTGGTGCGGTCGCGATGGCCGCTGCCGCGGCGCGCCGTCCGAACGTGGCTGCCTCGAGCAGCGAGTTGCTCGCCAACCGGTTGGCGCCGTGAACGCCGGTGCGTGCGCACTCCCCGGCGGCGAACAGGCCCGGGACAGATGCGCGCCCGTCCAGGTCGGTCGCCACGCCGCCCATCGTGTAGTGCGCGGCCGGGGTGATCGGTACCGGCTCGCGAAGTGGGTCGATGCCCGCGTGGCGGCAGTTGCGCATGAAGTTCGGGAAGCTCAGGCGTAGCAGCTCGGGATCCATGTGGGTCGCCGAGATGAAGGCCGGGCCGCGATGTCTGGCCAGAGCCACCGCCACCTGGTCGCGTGGGAGCAGCTCATCGATGAATCGCTCTCCGGCTGCGTCGACGACATACGCCCCCGCGCCCCGCAGAGCCTCGGTGATCAGGAATGGATGCGGTCCCGCGAAGACCGTCGGGTGGAACTGCACGAACTCGAGATCGGCGACACACGCTCCCGCACGCGCAGCTTCCAGGATGCCCTTCCCGTTGCTCAACCGGCTGTTGGTGGTGCGCTCGTAGAGGCCGGCATACCCGCCGGTGGCCAGAATGATCGCGCCCGCGTGAACAGTCAGGCCGCCGGAGAATTCGGCTCCCTCGCACACTCCGTCACCAAGCAGCGAGTGGAGCTTTGCGCTGAATCGTGTGATGCGCGGATCGCGATCGATCGCCGCGTGCACGAACGCCATCAGCGTGTGACCGCTCTGGTCCCCGCCCAGGTGAAGGACGCGAGCCATCGAGTGAGCCGCCTCGCGGGCAGCGCCACCATCGAACCGCACGCCAAGCGACTCCAGCCAATGGACCGTCTCCGGACCTGCCGAGGTCAGCATCGTCACTGCGTCCGGATCGCACAGCCCTGCGCCGGCGGCCAGCGTGTCGAGGGCGTGCAGCCGGGGCGAGTCCTCAGGCAACACTGCGGCCGCTATCCCGCCCTGCGCCCTCTCGGATGAGGCGGGGCCGGCGGTCACCAGCGCGACGCGCGCGCCCAGGCGCGCCGCCTCCAGCGCTGCGGCGGAACCCGCAAGCCCGTCACCGATGACCAGGATGTCAGTGGCAACCGGGTCACGGAGATCGGAATTGATCACAACTCGACCATCCGCTGGATGGCGCCGCGCGCGCGGTCGGCAACGTCCTCAGGCACCGTGACCTCGAAGACGTCATCGCGCAGCGAGATGAGCAGCTTCTCGAGCGTGATCTTCTTCATGTAGCGGCAGATGGCGCGCTCGCTCGCGGCGTAGAAGCGGCCCTGGGGCGCTTCCTTCGCCAATCGATGCATGATGCCGAGCTCGGTCGCAACGACGAAGCTTCGGGTTGGGTGCTGCTGGGCATGCTTCACCATGCCCTCGGTGCTGAGAATGTGGGTTCGGTCCGCGTCGATGTCTCCGCTCGCCTTGAAGTACATGCACTGGCTGGCGCAACCGCACTCGGGGTGGACGAGCAGGTCGGCGTCGCCGTGCTCTGCGCGGGCCCGATCGATATCAGCCGGCCTGATCCCTGCGTGCACGTGGCACTCGCCTGGCCAGACATGCATCTTCCGCCCGGTGACTTTCTCCAGGTAGGTGCCGAGGAACATGTCGGGCAGGAACAGGATCTCCTTGTCTTCGGGTATCGCCCGGATGACACGCTCGGCATTGCCTGACGTGCAGCAGTAGTCGCTGAGCGCCTTGACCTCCGCTGTGGTGTTGACGTACGAAACGACTACTGCATCGGGAAACTCCGCTTTCCACGCGGCCAGCTGTTCGGCGTTAATCGTCGCGGCCAGCGAGCAACCCGCGGCGAGGTCGGGAATCAGGACTCGCTTCTTGGGGCTGAGGATGACCGCTGTCTCCGCCATGAAGTGGACGCCGCAAAACACGATCAGGTCGGAAGGCGTCGCGGCTGCCTGCCGGGAAAGGCCGAGCGAGTCGCCAACGTAGTCCGCCACGTCCTGCACCTCGGGCACCTGGTAGTTGTGCGCGAGGATGACAGCGTTCCGCTTGCGTGCCAGCTCGCGGATCTCCGCGCTCATGCCGGCGATATCGCGCGGAACGTCGCGCCGGGAATATTCGGCAGCGTCCGCTTCAAGAGAGATCGTTTCTACCGCCATGTCCGTGTCACCTCCAGGCTCAGGTCCAGCGCCGGCGCCGAGTGCGTCAGTGCTCCGACCGAGATCCGGTCCACTCCAGCTCGAGCAGCCGCGACGGCTCCTTCCAACGTCATTCCCCCTGATGCTTCCAACTTCGCGCGGCCCGCCGTGATTTCAACTGCTTGCCGCATGAGCTCAACCGGCATGTTGTCCAGGAGCACGATCTCCGCACCGCCGTCCAGCGCCTGGGCCAGCTGCTCGAGAGTCTCGACCTCTACTTCCACTGGCATCGCCGCCTTTCGAGCGCGTTTGATCGCTTCGCGTACGCTGCCGGCGGCCGCGACATGGTTGTCTTTGATGAGGATCGCGTCCCACAAACCGTCGCGATGGTTGTGACCACCTCCGGCGCGCACTGCGGCGCGCTCGAGAAAGCGCAGGCCCGGCGTCGTCTTTCGCGTGTCCAGCAGCGTCACGTTCGGGTACGGCGCCAACGCGTCCGCGTACCGGCGCGTCATCGTCGCTATTCCCGAGAGTCGCTGCAAGAAGTTGAGAGCGGTTCGCTCGCCGATCAGGATCGAGCTCAACGAGCCCGTCACCCTCGCCACCTCATCACCGGCCGCCAGACGCGTGCCGTCGGAAACCAGCGCCCGATACTCGCTGCGCGGCCTGATCATTTCGAACACGCGCGCGGCGGCGTCGCTGCCGCTCAGCACGCCCGGCTTGCGCGCGATCACGACCGCTTCGCCCATAAGGTCGGCGTCGACGATCGAGCTGGTCGTCACATCGACGTTGCCCTCGCCAAGGTCCTCGGCGAGGGCGGCGACCACCACCTGGTGCAGGTCAGGCTTCGATGAAACCATCTGGCTCCTCGCGCAAGCCAAAGGCCTGCTGGGTGAAACGGAAGAGGTATGCCTTCTTGCCGCGGACGCTGCGCTCCTTGCCTGTCTGCTCGATCACGCCGCGGTCGACGACCCTGCGCCAGAAGTTGCCTCGATTGATCGACAGCCCCAACACCGCCTCGTAAACGTGTTGAAGCTCCGAGATGGTGAACTCTGAGGGCAGAAGCTGGAATCCCACCGATGAGTAGCCGACCTTGCTCCGGAGGCGTCGTACCGCGTAGTCGACGACCTCGCGGTGGTCGAAAGCCATCTCCACCGGCAGCCGCCTCACCGGGTGCCACTCCTGCTCGACGCCATCCTTCTCGCCCGCACATGCCTCTGCGGCCGCAACCGGAACGATCGCGATGTACGCGACACAGAGCACATCGCCGCGCGGGTCGCGTCCAGGCACCACCACATAACCCGCGGTGTCGAGCTGTTGTGGACGGTGAAAGGTCTTCAGCTGCTCGATCCAGCCCCCATCGACCCCGGTGATTCCCGCCTGGAGGGAGCGCGCCTGGGAATCGAGCGAAGAGCCTGGGCAGCGCAGGCCGCCGGGCAGCGCCCAGAAGCCGGGGTAAGGCGGCTCGGTGCGGCGTCGAAGGAGGACGCTGAGCTCACGGCCCGCCAGCGTGAAGACCGCCAGGTCAACCGAGACCGGGCAGCTGGAATCTACGAGGTTTTGAGAAACCTTCTGCTCCACCATCCCATGCCCAATGTTATCTCATTTCGAAGCGACTTAGGGAAGCGAACTTTAAGAGCGTCTCGCCAGGGCGGTGGCCAGGCCCACCAGGGCCGCCGTGTCGGCACGAAGATTGCGAGGACCCAACGTGGCCTGCCGGTGAACCATTGCGAGCTCACGCTCCGACCAGCCCCCTTCGGGGCCGATAAGTAGGGTCAGGTTTTGAGGCTCGAGCATGTCGGCCAGGCGGGTTGATGCGGACCGGGCGAGCATCACCGGGTACTCATCCAGGGCGATCACCTCTTCGAGGGGTGTCGGGCCCAAGACCTCAGGGACGGCCAGCCTGCCGGCGAGCATCGCCGCCTCGCGGCAGATGGTGCGCCAGCGTTCGGGCTTGGAACCACGCGCCACGCTTCGGTCCGCCTGGACGATGTGAAAGGCGAAGGCGCCCGCCTCCGTGCACCGAGCGAAGACGAGCTCGAGCGCGGGGGCGGGCAGGTGGGCGATGGCGATCACGATTCGCGCTTGAGGCTCTGGATTGTGCGGACGCTCCGCGACGACAGTTCCCTCGACCCGTTCGGCGGACACGCGATCGAGGCGCAGCGTGAGCATGAGTCCTGCGGGGTCGACGACCTCGATCTCCTCCCCCACCCGCGCCCTCAGCGAGCGAGCCAGGTGGCGAGCGTCGTCGCCCAGGATTACCGCACGCTCGCCATCTCGCTCGACGAAAAAGGAAGGCAAGCGTTACATCGCGTTGAAGGTTTCGTAGACCGCGATCTCGCCGCCGCTCCTGATGATGGGACAACCCTTCGCCAGCTTGGTCGCCTTGTCGAGCGAAGGGGCCTCGATGATGCTGTAGCCGCTCGCGCGCTTGCCAATCGGCCCTTTCGCGGTGCTGCCGTCAGCCCTGATCTTGTTGACCGCCCCGGAAAACGGATTGCCGCCATCCACCATCGCCGGTCCGACCTTCGCAAACCACTTTTCCCACTGCTTCAAGACCCGCGCCTGCGCCGCCGGAGACTCGGGCATTCCTCCGCCGTAATAGACGAGCAAGTACTTCACTCTTCCTTCTCCTTGTCGATGAGCCGCTGCGACCGACGCGCAGAATGCTTGTGCAGGCTACCTGTTACGCGCGGCAGTGCTGAGATTTTCTTGGACGGCGACGCATGCTGCAAGCGGAGATCGGCGATGAGCTCCAGCGCCCCCTCGAGCCGCCGGCGATTTGCAGGATCGTTGAGCCATCGGCTGGCGCCCGATGGATGCGGGAGCGGAACCACGACGGGCTTTTCGCCAAAGTGCTTGCCCACGCGCGCTTCCAGAGACCCGGGGCCGAGGAAGCGATTGATGGCCATCTGCCCGACCGGGATCAAGACTTTCGGCTTGAGAATGCGCAGCTCGGCATCGAGCCAGTGCGCGCAGTTGGCGACGGCGGCCGGCGGCGGCCGGCGGTCGCCGGTGCCGGCCGCATTCCGTCCCGGGAAGCAGCGCATCAGCGCGGCGATGTAGGTGAGCCTGCGGAACTCCTCGGCACTGGCGAAGCCGGCACGGAGCATCCAGCGGTCGAGCTCTTTGCCTGCGCGGCCGGAGAAGGGCCGGCGCGACATCCTCTCAGTCGGGCCTGGAGCCTGGCCGACCAGCATGAAGGGCGCTCCCCAATGCCCCTCGAAGGTTGGATTCGCCTCGGGGATGATGCCGTCGTCGACGCAAAGGTGACACGCGCGGCAGGCCGCCTGGTGCGCGAGGAGGGCGGCTCGACTCATACAAGTCGAAGTTAACAGGCAGGGTTGGCGAAGCCCGAGTGCGGTCTCGGCTACCGGTAACATGCCTTGGCGATGGGCCCTCCCTCCCCTGAGCAGGTGCTCGGCGTGCTCTCCCACATCCAGGATCCCGACCTCGGCCGCGACGTCGTGAGCCTCGGGATGATCAAGGAGCTCGAGGTCAATCCTGAGGGCAAAGTCAGCTTCACCTTCGAGCTCACGACGCCGGCCTGTCCCGTGCGCGACCGCTTCAAGTCGCAAGCGCAGGACCTGGTTGGAGACATCCCTGGAGTCAGCGCCGTCGAGGTCCGCATGACCGCCAACGTCCGGCCCGCCTTCATGCGCCCCAAGCCTTCGGAGATCCTCCCCGGCGTCAAGCAGACAATCGCCGTCGCTTCAGGCAAGGGCGGCGTGGGCAAGTCCACCGTCGCGGTCAACCTCGCGGCCGCGCTGCGCAAGGCCGGCGCCGAGGTCGGCCTTCTCGACGCCGACATCTACGGTCCGTCGGTCCCCGCCATGATCGGCTCGCACTCTGTGCCAGAGCAGGTCAACGGCCGCCTCCAACCGATCGATGCTCACGGCCTCAAGGTCATGTCATTCGGCCTGATCTACCCCGGCGAGCAGCCGACTATCTATCGCGGGCCGATGGTCGGCAAGGCGATCGAGGCGATGATGGTCCAGGTCGACTGGGGCCGGCTCGACTACCTCGTGATCGACCTCCCACCAGGCACCGGCGACGCCTCGCTGACCCTGGCGCAAGCGATCCCGCTGACTGGAGTGGCGATCGTGTGCACACCGCAGGACGTCGCCACCGACATCGCAATCAAGGCCCTCCAGATGTTCAGGAAGCTGAATGTCACGCCGCTTGGCCTGATCGAGAACATGAGCTGGTATGTCTGTTCCAACTGCGGGCACCGGCACGAGATCTTCAGCCACGGTGGCGCCGAAGCGGCCGCCAAGCGCCTGGGCGTGCCTTTCCTCGGCGCGATTCCGCTCGAAGAGGGCATCCGCGAGGATGCCGACTCGGGGACGCCTGTGGTCATCTCGAGGCCCGACTCGGCAGGCGCCCAGGCGTTCACGCACATTGCCTCGCAGGTGGCCGCCCGCACCTCCATCCAGTCCTTCCGGCAGCTGCCGGTGATCAACGTCCGGTAGAGGTCGGGTCACCAACTGCAAGATCCAGACCCGTTTCCGCTCAACGTCGACGTCGACCGCGAACGCCAGGTGATGGACGTGGTTTGGGAGGACGGCCACCGCAGCACCTACGGCGGGGAGCAGCTGCGCTGGGCCTGCCCATGCGCCGAATGTCGCGGTGAGGCGGGTGCGCCGGGCCGCCTGTCGCGCGTCAAGAACCTCGCTCCCGAAGAGCTCCGGCTGCAGGACGTCAGCCTGATCGGACAGTACGCGTTGCAGATCGCGTTCCAGAGCGGCCACGCCACCGGGCTGTACACGTTCTCGCTGTTGCGGGCTCTCTGCACCTGCCCGGAATGCGCGCAGCGCCGCTCGTAAAAGCCGGTCTGGGGCCGGGTACTCCGTGACATAATTCCCGTCCGGCCCGTTTTCCTTACGCCCTTGCACGAGATCCAGCACTCATCACTACCGGCCGCGGCCTTGCGGCGACCCCGAAAAAGCGGGTTCGCCCGTCGAGGCTGGATCGCCCTTGCGGCGGTCCTCGCTGTCCTCTTCACCGCCGCCGGCGGATTCGTCGTCTACGCCAACACCATGCCGACGGCAGTCACGCTCAACCTCAGGGACGGCCAGACCAACGTCGCCACCGACCTCCAGCTGGAGTTCAAGTTCTCCAGGCCAGTCGCGTTGGACACCCTTCAATCAGCCCTGACGGTCACCCCTTCGACAGAGGGGACCCTGCGGGCGCTTTCGGGCCAGACCGATTACGCGTGGTCGCCACCCGGGTTCTTTGCGCAGCTCACCACCTACAAGGTGACCATCAACGCGTTCACCGACCTGGGCCACCACCCATTCAAGGCGACTGAATGGACCTTCACGACGACCATCCAACCTCGAGTTGTATCGGTCACATCAGGCGGCGCCATGATTGGTGATGGCGGCGAGATCGACCCCGGCGCGCCGGTTCAGATCAACTTCAACGATGCGATGGACCACAGCACCGTCAGCGTCACCACCGGCACGAAGATCATCGATCTCAAGTGGTCGGCTGATGATCGAAGCGCAACGATCTCCACCACCGGCATGCCATCCGGACCGCTGGTGCTACTGCTCGCGGACGGCGCCCGCGATCAGACCGGACATTCGATGTCTAAGTTCACGCTGAACACCGGCATCTACTACCACGATCGCGAGAAGACGACGGCCCTGAAGTACCCCGCTCTGATCCAGATTCCAAACGATGAGTTCGCACGCGACCAGAACGGACTCCAGGCGGCCGGCATGGTGTTCGAGTACGTGGCCGAGGGCGGCATCACGCGCCTCACGGCCATCTTTCAGAACGCGCCGAAGGTTGTCGGCCCCATGAGATCGAGCCGATTCATCTCGCTCAAGATCGCCCGCCACTACGACGGCTTGCTGTTTCAATCCGGCGAGTCACAGGCGACTCGAAGCAAGGCCGCAGGCGATCCTGTCCCTCAGTTCTTCGACACGATCGGGTACACGTATCGCACCGGTGCGCGCTACGCGCCCGACAATCTGATGATCGCCGGCACCTCGGTCCGTAAGGCGGAAGGGTTGTACGGCATCGCCGCGTTCACGATTCCCAAAGCACGGCAGACCCTCACCGGAGGAGCTGCCGTCACCAGGGTCTCAGTGCCCGAGCACAGCTCGACGTATGCCTACGACGCGACTTATGGCACCTATCAGAAGACTGAGGACGGTCATCTCTACCGCGATGCCAACAGCCGCCAGCAACTGCGCATCGAGATGCTGATCCTCCTGCACACGCAGGTGCAGGTGCTCAACGTCGGAGACGGCCATGGCTCCTACATCCACGACTACGACCTCGAATCAACTGGCAAGGTCGACATCTACTACAAGGGACACAGGTTCTCGGGCACCTGGACCTCCCCCGGCGCGCATAAACCCCTGACCTTCAAGCTCTTCGGCGGCCAGGCGCTCAGCTTGCCGCCCGGATTGGTCTGGATCGACATCGTTTCGTAAGGTCTGACCGGCCGGCCGATTTCAGGCGCGCGCCGCGTCCTTGAGCGAAGTCACGTAATTCGACGCCGCGACCGCCGCGGTGGTGCCGTCGCCGACCGCTGTCGCGATTTGCTTCGTCAGCTGCGAGCGCACATCACCAACCGCCCAAATTCCCTCCACCGACGTCTGCAGATCGCGATCGGTAAGGATGTAGCCCGCTTCGTCGTGGTTGACGTGCATCTTGAACAGCCCTGAGTTGGGCACAAAGCCGACGAAGATGAACACTCCGCCGACGTTCAGCTCCTTGGGCTGTCCACCCTGCTCGTAGCGCAGGGCGTGGACCTTATCGTTGCCGGTGATCTCCTTCACCGCCGCCTCCAGGATGAATTCGATCTTTGGGTTCGCGCGCGCGCGCTCGACCAGGATCGGCTGCGCCCGCAGCTCGTTGCGGCGATGAATTATGTGAACTTTGGACGCGTACCTGGTGAGGAAGTCGCCCTCTTCGACTGCCGCGTCCCCCCCGCCGACCACGGCCAGCTCCTGCCCCTTGAAGAAGGCGCCATCGCAAACCGCGCAGTAGCTGACGCCGCGTCCCCAGAACTCCTTCTCGCCGGGGATCCCCAGGTATCGCGGCAGGCCGCCGGCGGCCATGATCAGGGCCGGAGCTCGCAGCTCCTCTCCCGACTCCAGCCGGACGACCTTGGTGTTGCCTTCGACGTCGATCTCGAGCACCGGCTCGAAGTCGCGCACCTCGAGGCCGAACTTGCGGGCGTGGTCGCCCATCTTGGTCGCCAGCTCGGAGCCCAGGATGGTCTCGAAGCCGGGGTAGTCCTCGACCAGCTCGGTGTTCAGCAGCTGGCCGCCCAGGGGACCCCTGTCGACCAGCACCACCTTCAGGTTCATCCGGGCGGTGTACAGGCCGGCCGCCAGGCCCGCCGGGCCGCCTCCGACGATGATGACGTCGTAGCTCATTGCACTAATTGAAATGGGGCAAGTAGTGGTCGGTATTCCTACCCGTGCTTGAACTGCGCGCCGTAGCCCCCGCGGGGGCTGTGGCAGAGGATGTTGTCAAAAGGGCACCCGATTGAGCAGGCGCCGCACTCGATGCAGTTGCCGAAGCTGACCAGGGTCTTCTTCTGCTCCTCGTTCCACTCGTACACGCCCGCCGGGCAGAAGTGGGTGCAGTACTTGCCTTCGCACTTGGAGGCGCAGACGTCCTGGTCGACGATCTCGATGTGCGGCTTGCCGCTGTCCTCGTTGTACTTGACGGTGAACAGCTTGTCGGTGAGCTTCTCCATCAGGCGCCAAACCGCTCCCAGACTCGGCACATGAGGCGAATCGCGTTGATGTAGTCGGCGGCGTGAATGTTCTCGTTCGGTGCGTGGACACGGTTGTCAGGGCGCCCGACACCTACCGGCAGCACGGTCGGGATGCCCAGGTCGGCAACCACCGGATGCATGGGCCCCGTCGCCTGCATGAACGGCCACAGAATCGGCTCGCCGTGCAGCTCGCGGACGCACTCGATCATGGCCTTGGCGACATCGGAGTCTGGGTCTGACCGCGCCGGCTTCTCGGAATCGCTCCAGACGATCTCGACCTTTTCGAAACCGTGTGAATCGAGGTGCTTGCGAAGGCTGTCCAGGACGTGGGCCGGGTCCTGGTTGGGGATGAGCCGGAAATCCAGCTTGGCGGTTACCTCGGCAGGCAGCACCGTCTTCGACCCCGGGCCCTGGTAGCCGATGGTGACGCCCGCGATGTTGCAGGTCGGCGTGAACAGCAACTGCTCGATCACGTTCTCCGGCTTGGGGTCACGGATGAGACGCTCGAAGCCAACCAGCTTCCTGCGCTGTTCGACCTCGGGCTCGATCTTCGCCATCATCCGGCGATCCGCCTCGGTGGGCGGCACGACTCCGTCGTAGAAACCTTCGATCCGAATGTTCATGTCCTGGTCGCGCAGGCTCGCAAGCGCTTCGATCAGGTATATGGCCGCCGACGGATAGATAGAGGCGAGGCCGGAATGCTGGTCGAAGTTGAGAAACCTCACACGCAGCTGCAGGTAGACGAGGCCCCGGCAGCCGAACTGAAGGGTGGGTCGGCCCGATTCGTCAAATGACGTTCCCGATTCCCACAGGCATCCGTCGGCGCTCAGCTTGCTCGAATGCTCGTGCGCGATCTTCTCGAAGGTCTTCGAGCCGATCTCCTCTTCGCCTTCGATCAAGAATCGCAACGTCACGGGTAGCTCGCCCACCTTCTTGAGCGTCTCCACCGCGTGGATCCGGGCCATCACGTCGGCTTTGTCGTCGGCGACTCCCCTGGCGATGATCCGGCCGTCCTTCTCCGTCGGTTCGAATGGCTTCGAATCCCAGAGCTCGATCGGGTCGACCGGCTGCACGTCGTAGTGCTGGTAGAGGAGCAGCTTGCGCCGTCCGGCGCCGGGCACCTCCGCATACAGGGCGGGCATGCCTCCGGCCTCCAGGGTCTCGACGCGGTCGGTGTAGCGCGCGAGTCGCTCGGCGAGCCAGTCACGCGCTGGCTTTACCGCCTCCGCCCCGTGGTTGGAGATGCTGGGGAATGCGCAGAGCTCCTTCAGCTCTTCGACGAACCGCGCGCTGTTCTTGTCGATGTACGCGTCGACGGCACTTGTTGAGATCACTGAGACATTGTTTCACCCGCGTAACCTTGTCGTGTGATCGAAAATGGGGGCGAATTCCACTTCTCGCCACGCCCGAATCGGGCGGCCGAGATCAATTGGCGCCCATGGTCTGAGAAAGCATTCGACGAGGCGCGACAGCTAAACCGCCCGATCCTGCTTTCCATCTCCGCAGTCTGGTGCCATTGGTGCCACGTGATGGACGAGACGACCTACTCGCACGCGGGGGTGATCGACCTGATCAACCGCGAGTACCTCCCCATCCGGGTCGACAACGACGTCCGGCCGGATATCAACCAGCGCTACAACATGGGCGGGTGGCCGACCACGGCCTTCCTCACGACTTCCGGCGACATCCTTACGGGCGCCACGTACATGCCTCCGGACCAGATGGCCGACGCGCTCACGCGGGTAGCGAGCTACTACCGCGCCAACCAGCCGGAGATCGCCAGCCGCGCGCTGGAAGCACGGAAGCGCGCCGGCTCCAGCGTGGCGCGCAATGCCGGCGAGCTCGACGAAGGCATCGTCGATTCCGTCCTCGAATCCGTCACCAACGCTTACGACCCTGAGTACGGCGGGTTCGGCAACGCCCCCAAGTTCCCGCAGACGGAAGCCCTCCTTCTATTGCTTGAACAGGGCCAGGTGCGATCGGACCCGGCGCTGCGCCAGATGGCAGTCCACTCGCTCGAGCGCATGGCCGGCGGCGGCACGTACGACCACGTCGAAGGCGGCTTCTTCCGGTATTCGACCACCCAGGACTGGAGCGTCCCGCACTTCGAGAAGATGCTGGAGGACCACGCCGGGCTCATCAGCGCCGTCGCCCTCGCCGGGCTCGACGACGTTCTCGATACGACGACTCGCTACCTCGATGGCGTTTTGCGCGACCAGAAAACCGGCCTGTACGCAGGCAGCCAGGACGCCGACGAGCACTACTACTCGCTGGGCGCCGGCGAGCGTGGGCCCGAGAACGCCCCTTACGTCGATCGCCGCATCTACACGTCGTGGAATGCCGCGCTCGGCGTGGCTTACCTCGAGGCTGCGGTCCTCCGCGAGCGTCCGACGCTTCACGCGCACGCCGCGAAGCTGCTCGACCGGTTGTTCCGCGAGAGGTACGCGGCCGGCAGCGGCTTGACCCATACCGATGGTGTGGCAGGACAGCTCGGCGACCAGGCCTGGGGCCTCCTCGCCGCCGTGCGCGCGCACCAGGCCGGCCTCGGCGATCGTTGGCTTCCGATCGCCATGGATATCGCGCAACACCTCGAGGACGCATACGCCGACCGCGAGCTGGGCGGGTATTTCGACCACGCGGGCCAGCGGCTCGGACGGCTCGGCGACCCAATCAAGCCCCTTGGAGAGAATTCGATCGCCGCCATGGCCCTGGGCGAGCTCGACGTTCTCACCGGCCAGCCTGACGCGCCCTATGCGATGCGCGCTCGTCGGGTCCTCGAATCGGTTGCCGGACTGCCGCCTCAGTACGGCCTCATGGCGGCAGCGTTCGCGCGAGCTCTGGACCGCCAGCGCAACCCGATTAAGGTGAGCACTGGAAATGCGGACCTGATGCGGGCGGCCCGTCTCGCGCATCCGTATGCAGTGATCGACCCGAACGGAGACCTTCGCGCGGTCGCGTGCGTGGGGACCATATGCTTGGCGCCGGTGTCCACGCCCGCGGCGCTCGAAGAAGCAATCCAGGAAGCCTCGAAAGCGCGTGCCTGAGAGCCGGCGCCACTTCGCGAGGCGCGTCGACAAGGCCCTCGACAACCCCAGCCTGCAGCGAGCGTTGACGAGCGGGCTCACAGGGATTCGCGCCCGGCGTGATCGCGCGTTCGAGAGCTTTGACTTTGCCACAGGCCGGGAGGAGCTGAAGAAGCGTCGCCGTGCCAATCTCGACAACCTGCCGGAGCTGGCGGACCAGTTCAAGCAGAGGATGGAAGCGGCAGGCGGCGTGGTCCACTACGCAAAGGACGCGGCGGAAGCCCGCGAGATCATCGGCCGCATCTGCACGCAGGCGGGGGGCGCGTCGGGCTCGCGCGGCGCCGCAGGCCGGATGGTGGTCACCAAGGTCAAGTCGATGGCCAGCGAGGAGATCGAGCTCAACCCATACCTGGAGAGGCTCGGGATGGAGGTGGTCGAGACGGACCTCGGCGAGCGCATGGTCCAGCTGACCCACACTCATCCGTCGCACCTGATCGCGCCCGCCATCCACCTGACCAAAGAGGACGCGGCTGCAGTCTTCGGCACCGAGGCCACCGTCGACGCTATCCAGGCTCACGCCCGCGAGTCGCTGCGCCACAAGTTCATCGAAGCGACGGTCGGCATCAGCGGGGCCAACATGGCCATCGCCGAGACCGGCACCATCGTCCTCGTCACCAACGAAGGTAACGCCGACCTCACGACGACCCTGCCGCCCGTGCACATCGCGCTATTTGGTTTCGACAAGCTGGTCGCGACTCTGGAAGACGCTGTCGCGGTTCTTCGGATGCTGCCCCGCAGCGGCACCGGGCAGGTCATGACCAGTTACGTCAACTGGATCACCGGACCTTCGCGCTCGGCCGATATCGAGCAGTCTCTGACGATCGGGGTGCATGGACCGCGCGAGATGCATTGCGTGATCCTGGACAACGGTCGCACGGAGATGCTGGCGGATCCGATTTTCCGCGACGCCCTCACCTGCATTCGCTGCGGTGCCTGCTCCAACGCGTGTCCACCGTTCATGGCCGTCGGCGGGCATCAGTTCGGGCACATCTACAACGGACCGATCGGCCTGGTCCTCACCCCTTTCCACCATGGCATCGACAAAGCCGACCTGCCCAACACCCTTTGCACCCAATGCAACGCGTGCCAGGACATCTGCCCGGTGGACATCCCGCTGCCGCGCCAGATCCTCGAGCACCGCCGCAAAGGCCGCAAGTCGCTTCGTAAACAGGTTCTCACGGGCATCTGGGAGCGGCCGACCGTGGCCGACAGCCTACTGCGCGCCGGCGCGCCATTCAGCCGCCTGATGCCGGGGGCTCCGCCGCTGGCGCGCGTCCCCTACAGGGACCGTTCAGACGGCGTGGTTGCGGGCAAGGGCCAGGGTGGCGAGCCACTCACCATCTTTGCCTCTTGCATGGTCGACCGGATGCTGCCGGGGGCGGCGGTCGCGCTGCAGCAGATCGCAACCGTCGCGGGCTATGAGGTTGGGTTTCCCAAGGGTCAGTGGTGCTGCGGTTTGATCGCCGCCAACGCCGGGGACTTTGGCGGAGGCGCCAAGCTTCACGCCGACCTGGCCGCGAGCCTTGGAGATTCCAAGGGCCTGATCGTGACCCCCTCGGCCTCCTGCTTTGGCGCGTTCACCATCGACGCCCCCGACTGGGGCGCTCCTGCGAACGAACCTCTGAGCTCGCGCTTCCGGGATTCCACGCGATTCGCGCTGGACCTCCTGACCGAACGGCCGGAGATCGTGCGGGAGACGGAAACGGGCCTCAAAGTCGCCTATCACGACTCGTGCCAGACCCTCCGACAGCTCGGTCTCAGGACCGAGCCCCGGCGCCTTCTTGGCCTCGCCGGGTACGAGGTGGTCGACATCCCAGACATCGCAAACTGCTGCGGGTTCGGTGGCACCTTCAGCCTTGACTGGCCACGCGTTGCGAGCCGGCTTGCGGACTGGAAGCTCGACGCGATCGCCAAGACCGGGTGCACCGTCGTCGCCTCCGACAACCCTGGGTGCCTCATCCACATCGCCACCGCGGCACGCCGCCGCGGCATCGAGCTGCGGGTGGCGCACGTGCTCGAGCTCGTGGCGGAGCGTCTGGCAGCCGTGGGCCGGTAGGGTTACTCACTGGTGAAGATCACGCTCGTCGGCACCGCCCCGGCTGACATCACGGCCGATGCATTAGCGGTCCCGATCGCCACCGGCCAGCGTCTATCAGGGGCGGCGGTCGACCTCGATCGGGCGCTGGGCGGTCTTCTGTCGGAGCTGCTCAGTGGCGGTGAGTTCAAGGGTCGGATCCACGAAGTCCTGCCGGTGCCCACCAACGGGCGGATCGCCGCGCGCCGCTTGATCCTCTACGGGCTCGGCGCGATTCACGATCTCGACGGCCAGCGGTTGCGCTCGGCCCACCACGAGCTGGTGCGCGCCACCCGCACGTACGGCTACAGCCGCCTCGCGCTGGCGCGCGTCGAGCCGCTGGGCGCCGACAGCCTGCAGGCGGTGGTCGAGGGGTGCGTCATGGGCACCTTCGAGCGCAGGTCCCGCCAGACGGGCTCGCAGCCTGAGCGCGGCGAGCTGGACGAGCTGATGCTCACCGGATTCGGGCAGGGCCGAGATCACGAGGTGGTGATGGCGCGGGAAGCCGGCGAGGCGACAAATCGCGCGCGCGAATGGCAGAACGCGCCAGCCAACGAGCTGACGCCCGATGTGCTGGCGCAGGAGGCCAAGAAGATCGCACAGCGCCACAACCTCGAGATCGAGGTCCTCGGCCCGGCCGAGCTCCGGGCCGGCGGCTACAACCTCCTCCTCGGGGTCGCCGCGGGCTCAACGCAGCCGGCGCGCATGATCCGGCTGCGCCACCGTGGACGGGAGCTGGCCGGCGAAGCGGAACAGGCCGACGCCCCGGTGCTTGCTCTTGTCGGCAAGGGCATCACATTCGACACCGGCGGCATCTCGTTGAAGGAGCCGCCATCGATGAGCCAGATGAAGGCAGACATGGCAGGCGCCGCAGCTGTTCTGGCAGCCATCGATGTCATCGCCTCCCGCAAGGTCCCGCTGGACGTCATGGCCGTCGTCGCCACGACAGAGAACATGGTAGGCCCGTCGGCTCAGCGTCCGGGCGATGTCGTCGTGAGTGCCGACGGCAAGACGGTCGAGATCCTGAACACCGATGCCGAAGGCAGGCTCGTGCTCGCCGACGCCATCACGCATGCGCTGCGCAACGGCGCCACGCATCTGGTAGACCTCGCCACGCTCACGGGCGCGGCCACCATCGCGATCGGTCACGGCGCCACCGCCGCCGTCAGCAACAACGATGAGTTCTGGCTGCTGGTCGAAGAGGCGGCGCGGCGCGCGGGCGACCGGGTCTGGCGCCTGCCGATATTCGCCGACTACCGCGTGCTGTTGCGCAGCCAGGTCGCCGACTTGAGGAACTCAGAGTACGGCGAGGCGGGGGCCATACTGGGCGGCATGTTCATCGGAGAGTTCGCCCGAGGCAAGCCGTGGGCGCACCTCGATATCGCCGCCTCGAGCTGGAACACGAACGCGGAGCTGACAACGGTCGTGCGCGGACCGTCCGGAGCAGGGACTCGGCTTTGCATCGAGCTGGCGGAACTCATGGGCGGGGCCAAGCGTTAAGGACCTAGATGGGAATCCTCGAGACCATCGAATCCCCGGCTGACCTTCGGAAGCTGGACCAGGCCCATCTCACGCAGCTCGCCGACGAGGTGCGCGCTTTCCTGGTCGAGCAGACGTCGCGCTCAGGTGGCCACCTGTCGCCAAACCTGGGTGTGGTCGAGCTCACCTTCGCGCTGCATCGGGTGTTCGACAGCCCGAAGGACGCGATCGTGTGGGACACCGGTCACCAGGCATACGTCCACAAGATCGTCACCGGGCGCTGGCGCGATTTCGCCCGGCTCCGCCAGGCCGACGGCCTATCCGGATATCCATCACGCAAGGAATCCGTGCATGACTTCGTAGAGAACAGCCACGCGTCGACCTCTCTGAGCTACGCGCTCGGCATCGCCGAAGCGCGGCTGCGCAAAGGCATCGGCGGGCATGTGATCGCAGTCATCGGTGACGGCGCGCTCACCGGCGGCATGGCATATGAGGCTTTGAACCAGATTGCCCACCTCCAGCCGCCGAACCTGATCATCGTCATCAACGACAACGGCCGTTCCTACGCACCGACCGTCGGCGGCCTTGCGCGCCATCTGTCGCAGCTGCGAGTCGACCCGCGTTACGAGCGCATCAAGGAAGACATCTCACGCCTTCTCCGCGACCTGCCTCTGGTCGGACCGAAAGCCGATCAAGCCGCCTATCGCGTCAAAGAGGGCCTCAAGCAGCTCCTCCAGCCATCGACGATTTTTGAAAGTCTCGGCATCAAGTACGCAGGGATCGTCGACGGCCATGACGAGCCCGCGCTCGAAGAGGTGCTCTCTCGCTCAAAACGCCTGCGAGCGCCGACGGTCGTGCATGTGATCACGGAGAAGGGCCACGGATATCGCCCCGCCGTCGACGACGAGGTCGACAAGCTGCACGGCGTCAGCGCATTCGACCCGCTAACCGGCCGCCC